>Ga0210383_10000093_pt1 | contig 99887 bp, 86 predicted proteins | sample IncBWC14OmetaG_FD_160072 | JGI IMG/M metagenome (GOLD analysis project Ga0210383, IMG submission 160072) | Forest soil microbial communities from Barre Woods Harvard Forest LTER site, Petersham, Massachusetts, United States - Inc-BW-C-14-O ...
TCCTCAGCCTCGAAGCCAGCAAGCAGCTTTTTGTCGGCAGCGGCCACACTCCCGAAGAAGTTTTCCAAGCGGCCAAGGAAGGGAAGTCGTTGACGTTCCCGCTGCCGTTGACGGTCAAGATTCACAATCTGGCAAAGCTCGAAGACGTCAGCAGCCACAACGTGGTAGCAAAGCTCGAAGGCAGCGATCCCGCTCTGAAGAACGAATACCTTGTCTACAGCGCCCACCTCGACCACCTCGGCATCGGCGAGGCGGTAAAGGGTGACACTATCTACAACGGCGCGCTCGACAACGCTTCCGGCTGCGCCATCCTTCTCGAGGTTGCCCGCGCCTTTTCGCAGATGAATCCCCGTCCCAAGCGCTCCATTCTTTTCGTCGCGGTCACCGGTGAAGAAGCCGGCCTCCTCGGCTCCGACTATTTCGCCCACTATCCAACCGTCAGCAAAGACGCCATCGTCGCCAACGTCAACATGGACGAAGACCAGATGCTCTGGCCACTGCTCGACATCATCCCGTTCGGCGCCGAGCATTCGACGCTTGATGGTGTCGTCAAGCGCGCTGCCGAGCGCTTGCATCTCGCTCTCAGTCCCGACCCCATGCCGGAGCAAGTCATCTTCATCCGCAGCGATCAATACTCCTTCGTAAAACAGGGCATCCCGGCCGTCTATCCCTCTCCCGGTCTCAAGTCGAACGACCCGAAAATCGATCCCGTGGCCATCTTCAAGGAGTGGGAAGAAACGCGCTATCACCAGCCGCAGGACGACATGCAGCAGCCCAACCTCGATTTCAGCCAGGCCGTAAAATACGCCCAGTTCGCCTACCTCTGCGGCTGGCTGATCACCCAGGACCCCCAGCGCCCCCAGTGGAACGCCCACGATTTCTTCGGCGACCACTACGCCAAGAAAATGTAACTCTCAGTCACCGGAAAAGGCGATCTTAGAGAATTGCCATCTTGTTCAATACAGGGCATCTTTCCCTCCGCACAACCCGCATAGTGGTGTCTACCGTGATTTCGAAATCGTGAATCCAGGGATTGCGGTCTGGAGAACATCATATGCAACGTTTAAATCTACTTCTAAGCGGGTTGTTCCTGACGGCTGCCCTCGCGCTCAGTGGTCCCATCGTGGCCGCAGCGCCACAGGATGCCGGAATTCAGGTCCGCGTCTACGACTCGCATCATCACGACTATCACAACTGGGATGACCGTGAAGACCGCGCCTATCGCAGCTACCAGAACGAGCGTCACGAGCAGTACCTTGCCTACGAGCACCGCAAGCACAGCTACCAGCAGCATTATTGGAAGTGGCGCCACAACCACCCCGATCGCGACTAGCCAGCTCCGATAATTATTCAAGAATCCGCAGGAAACTCCACGTGCCGCCCGGGCACGTGGAGTTTTCGTTTCTACTCCTCTGTCGATCCTGTCCTGTTGAAAAAACCATGAGCACTCCACGGATTCCCGACGGATGGGCGTGTAACCTTTTTCGCATTGCTCCAATCCAAAAACGGGGATCGCACCGCGCCACCACAGGCGCCTGAACCTTTGATTTTCGATTGGTATCAAGCAAGCCGGTAATAAGATGTTCGACGTCCGGCCGTGCTCAGGGAGGGCAAATTAAGCATGAAAAATAAGGGAAAACAAAAATCCTTGCCGGAGCATCTCGTCGAACTTCTCGCTGGCGGCCACGCCCACATCGATTTCGAAAGCGCGATAAAAAATTGGCCGGCGGACCTGCAAGGGAAAAAGCCGGAAGGCGCCGCGCACACCCCGTGGGAAGTGCTGGAGCACATGCGCCTCGCCCAGTGGGACATCCTCGAGTTCACGCGCAACCCAAAACACGTTTCGCCCGAATTCCCCGCCGGCTACTGGCCAAAAACCCAGGCCCCGCCCGACAACAGAGCCTGGAACAAAAGCGCAGCCGCGTTCCGCTCCGACCTGAAAGCCATGATCAAAATCGTCGAAAACAAATCCACCGATTTCTTCACCCCGCTCCCCCACGGCGACGGCCAAACCGTCCTCCGCGAAGTCCTGCTCGCTGCCGACCACAACGCCTACCACCTCGGCGAACTGCTCCTGCTCCGTCGCCAACTGGGCGCCTGGAAATAACCAATCCAGTTTCGGCATTGTTTACCCGCACCCCGAACGCAGATGCGCCGCACCCGAAAGTATCCTAAAATAGAAGCATTGCCGCTGTGGGCGTGTAGCTCAGCTGGGAGAGCACCTGCTTTGCAAGCAGGGGGTCGCCGGTTCGATCCCGGCCACGTCCACCAATTTCTTCCTGATTGCAAAAGACTTAAGAAAATAACGTCGGCCCGAATGCTCCGTTATTCGTGCACAGTGTGCACGAACTGTGCACGAATGCGTCATTGGATCACCTCTGTGCACAATGGGGCGGTCGTCAAAGTGTCAGCCTGCGTGGGTACCATTTCGTTGGCTCGACGGTTGAGCTTCTCCAGTGCTTCGCGCTTCATCCGCAACTTCATTTGGGAGTACTTCTTGAAGACTTGCGCGTCGCTCTGGCGGAGCAGTTGAGTGACCCATTCGTCGGCTACGCCTCCGGCGCTTAGCCTTGTGGCATAGGCAGAACGCAGGTCGTAAATCCGAAAATAGGGAATCTTTGCCCGTCGCAGAGTTTTCGTCCAAACGGTCTTGAGTTTCTTGAGATGCCCGGTCGGATTCAGATCACTCGGAAACAAATACGGTTCTGCACCTGAAATCGCCATCTGATTTTTGAAAGCTTCGATGGCGAGCGAGGTGAGGGGAACTTCGGCCGTGCCGTTCGGAGTCTTCGAATCCGGTATCCAGACCACCGCATTTTGCAGATCCACTTGGTCCTTTCGCATCGGAATCAGTTCCTTGTAGATCCGCAACCCGGTCTCCGTGATGATTCGAACGACGTTCCGCAAGTATTGCGGAGCGTGGGATTCGATCTTTTGTTGTTCGGACCACGAAACGTAATGTGGTCGGAACAGCCCTTTCACTGCGACCGGGAACTCAACACCTGAACAGGGATTTGCGGCTAGGAGCTTCTTGCGAACCGCCACGTTGAGCATACGCCGGAGAACTCTGAACTCCTGGTGTACCGTGGTGGATTTGACCGTTCCTAGCTGCTTATAACCGAGCTTGGCCTTGACAACGACGCGATCTCGAAGACGTTCGCGAAGGTAGATGTCAATCGAATCCGCGGCGATATCCACCAGTCGGGTTGCGCCAAACGCAACCTTCAGGTGCTTTATACACCGCTTATTCGCTTCGTGGGTCTTCTCGGCGCGCATGGGCGGCTTGGAATAGTTCTCCAAGAAAGAATCCGCCCATTGCCCGTAAGTCAAGGTTTCGCCCTTTCGTACGACTTCTAGAAGATTGGCGTCTCTCGCCAGAAGTCGTTCTCTCAACTTCTTATTTGCTTCTTCCCAATTGGCGGTTTGGCTGGACTCTCTCCGGGCGATACCCTTGCGATCCCGATAGCGAATCCACCAGACTTGCGTGCCTGCCCGCCTGTAAACCACACCGTCGTACTTTCGTGCTCTAGGCATTCTCCATCTCCTGTTTGAAAGACGCGCGGAATGTTTCGAGATCCGACTGAAGAAACCGGATGTTTCGACCCATAACGCGAAGATGGGGAATCTGCTTTCGCTCCACCCAAAGATACACAGTCTGCGGACTGACGCCAAGATATTTGGCTGCCTCTCGGACGTTTATGGGATGTTCGTCTTTGTGTTTCGAAATCTGCAGGTCGCTGTTAACAAGGGCAACATGAATCATGGCATTTCCCTCTGATCTTCGCTGAGTTGCTGGTCTGTGATCCGCTGTGAATCGTTTGTTGCCGCGGTAGCTGTTCCTCGCTGCAGGTCGACTTGGGCCTTGGTAACGGTGAGCCGTGCATAATTCTCCGGGTCCGCCTTGTCATCTGCGCGATAGTCGGCAATGCGCCGAATAACATCTTCCGGGGCGTCACCGCGGGCAAGAGAGCGCTTTGCGTATGCCCAATCGGCTTCGGACTGGCTCCGGTGGCCCGCCGCGAGTTTCCGCGTCGTAGGCTGCGAATCGCCAAGGTGTCGGGCCGATTCGGGCGAATCCTCCGGAACCTGGAAATCCTGAGAGTGATAGATCATGTCGGTCTCGTGATGAACGCGCACGATGAACGCCTCGTTGTACTTTCTGTTCACGAATCCAGGCAAACGAAGAAGTCTTGAGATGTCCGTGGCGGCGGGATCGCCGCCGTAGCGCGAAGCCAAAGCGCGCAACAACGATTCCGCCTCATCTTTGTCGAAGCCTTCCACGCGCCAAACTACTTGATGTTTGCCCGGGGACGTGTCCAGAACGAAGTTCGCCGCCGGCACGTCGCCTGCCGTGCGGATTGCCCTGAGCGAAGCTCCAGCTTCTTCGTCGAGGTCGAGGTATGCGTGGCGAATTTCGCGGATGTGTTCCTTGGTCCGGCTGCGAGCCCCTCCCATTATGGGATTCATGCCAATAAAGATGTCGGCGCCGGAACGATTCTGCGCCTCAAGCCAGGACTGGAATCGAACGCTCGCGATCGCTTCGGCTGACAGAATCCGTTGCATCGTTTGTTGCCGAGTTCGATTGCGCACAAGGACCGCTACCTGGTCGCTTGGCGCATGAAGTGCCAACACGTATTCGGGTGCCGTTAGAAATCGGGGAGTGAATGATGAGGGGTCGCTCATGAATGCTCCTTTGGCGCGACATAGACGGCACAGAAATCGAACAGGTCCGCATCCGGATCGTAGCTGTTGATTTCGAGGACTTCGGAAACGAATCTCCGGCCCGGCCTTCGTTCGATATGAATCACGACGTTGACCGAATCGCCGATGTTCGTTTTAATGGCGCGGTAAGGCAACTCAACGCCGCTCTGCAAAACGCAACTCGTGAACCTCGCCAAGCCCTGCTTGGCGGAACTGGCGTGAATCGTGGACAACGTTCCGGCGTGGCCGGTGTTGAGAAGCTGCAAGAGGTCAAACGCCTCGCCGGAACGGATTTCGCCGATATCCGCACGGGTTATGCCTGTGGATGGTGCCAGATCGAGAATGGGATATTAACCCTCATTCCGCATCCGGATTCGGGCGAACCGACTCGAACGTTCCGCCACCCGAACGAAGTTGAAGTCGTGGGCCGCGTGACCGGAATTGCCATGCGCATCGGGGAGGAGAGCCAAACGCTAATGGAGGCTGCCCTCCAGAGAAAGAGTCCACCGAAAAAATAGCCCGCCGATCAACGATGTCACCGGGTAGCCTTAGCATCCGTTGGCCGCCGACACCTCGGGCTGGCTTTGGTCTTCCAGAATTCCCTCGAGAATCCTCCCTGCCGCTAGGCGGATGTAATTGAGGCTTTCGAACAGCAGCTTCGCGTCTCCACGATGCAGCTGGATGTAGTCGGCGGAGGCCGTCCCGGTCGAGAGCCCAAGGGCCTGGCAGACGACATGCGCCACCGCCTCGGCTTCGGTCTCACGAACTGCCTTCGAGGTCGCCGCTCGGCGAGGCTGGTGGTGAAGAATCTCGTGCGCTAGTTCGTGTGCGAGGACCGCAGCGTGCTCCGCCGAATCCAAGTCCGGTAGCAGGGTGATCTTCCCGCCTTCCGAAATGCCGCGCGAGGGAGCAATCGACGGAGAATATTCGAGCCGGATTCCGAGCGAGAATGTGTAGGCGACGAGCTTCACACCGTAGTGGCGGGCGTCGCCCCAGACTCTTCCGATCGAGGGTAGTGGTTTGCCTTCCGTTTGGCTTACATCAAATACAGTACAAGGGCGGTAGCCAAGGACAGTCTCTTCCGGGTTCTCTTGCGTTCCGTTCTCCGAGTCATTTTTTCGCCGCAGTATTGGCGCAAAGATATTGATACCCTTTTCGCCTCTTCGGACGTGCCGTCCAAATTTGCGCCACGTGTGGAAGCCCGCGACGTGGGTTGCATCTGGTTTCTGCAAAACAATGAGCATTACATTGTGCAGCGAGTATTTATGAAAGCGGCTGATGGCCGCGAGATACCGCGCCAAACCTTCGCTGTGCCCGGCTTCGAGTGCGCTCGCCAATTCCTCGACGGCGTTGGTCGTGAGTTCTGCAATCCGCTGGGAGTTCATTTGGTCCCTCCTCGAAGGTTTTTTTGTGTGCCTTCCGTGGCAGCGGAGTCTGCTGCCACGAAAAACAAACGCCCTTCCTGGAAGTCCCAAGGCGACTAGCCGTCCGCGCTGTCAAGGGCGCGGGGTTGGCGTTTACTGGAGCGAAGCGGAAGCCCTTGACGGAAGAAGCGGATGGTCTAGGCGCAGGGTTTGACAGGAAGGGCAGTTGAGGTACGGGAGTTAGCCAGGAAGAAGCTGTCCGGCTGCGGCGGGAAATCGAGAAGAGGTTTATGACTACCGGGAAACTGGGACTTGGAGGAACGTAATGGCGGATATATGCGACCCGTGCTGGTCTGCTTACTTCCGTTTCTCTCGGAGCATCCAGGCAGAGCAGCAATTCTTTTCTGCTAAAATTAGTTCATGCGTAAGTCGCACTTCGTAGAAGCGGCCGAGTCGTGTGTCGCGAATGGCGAGCGACTCTTGTATGATGCCGAATTATTGGCTTACCCAGACCATCCGGGTGGCACGCCTTTTTTCTTGGCAAGAATTGCTCAGGAGGAATTCGCAAAGGCATTCCTTCTGTTTCTCGCAGCCAGAGGCGTTGTCAGTTGGAACCCCTTGGTGCACCGGAGTACGCGCGACCACGTCTTTAAACAGCTGTTAGGTTTGGTGATAAACCACCTAAGCCCGGACTGGGATGACGAACAAAAACGGTCTGACGAATTTCTTGCTGATATTGAAGAGCATAAACGCTTGTGTGCTGCGTTTGACAGCTCATCGGACCATCGTGAACGCGAGCAGATTTGGAAGAAAATCAAAGGAATTGGCGACAAATGTGACTCTCTACCACAATCAGTCACAGATGCGATATTTATCTTGCGTCGCAAAAAGATCGGTCGATGGGAGTCTTCAACTTGGGTTTGGGAAGAAGAGCCTAAGTATGACCCGTTAGCAAAAAGCCTTGCCGAAGGAAAATTGGATCGAGAAAAGCAGGATGCACTTTATGTATTACTCGGTCGCGACGGTCATGTTGGTAAGACCCCTGCGCAAGTCAGATATGAGGAGGCGAAGGCGGCAATGGAAGTTGCCGATAGGATGCGCTCCTTCGTGAAGTTTCTACTGTCTCAGAACGCCGGTTCGGGCAGGGATTTTGAAAAGATTGAAGCGGCATTCAAATCGGCTTTTGCAAGCCTCAGCGAAGAAGAGAGAGAAAGTCTGACTAGCTAGAGGAAGAAGTCCTTGTAAATTGTGGTCCAGTTATTCGCACGATGACATTAAGTGTGCGTTCGGAGCTCACGTTTTGTACTGTTTGACTCGCAAAAACCATTGCTCAACTAGCTTGAGCTCTTCTTCGAGCAAACCGACTTCGGGCGCGACATAGTTGACGAGCGCACTTTTATCGTGGCGTTTTGCCCATTGGGAAACGCGACTGTAGCTAGCCTGGAACTCTCTACCATCGGTCTCGGAAAACCGAACAAGGATCTTCACCATCATCGGGCGAACCTCGAGCCCTCCCTCCGCTATAACCGGCCCGACAAGCTCCTGACTAAACATCCGTTCCCAAGTTTCTGACAGGTTACCCGCCCAGCTGGCCACCTCAGTTTCGTAAGTCGCTTCATCCCAGTCATTGCGATTTTTCTTAATCCTGACGAGATGGGTGCGAAGCTCACCGAGGCGTTCCGCAACGTCTTTCGCCTTCCATGGGTGTTTGCTGCTGCATAAACCTGGCTTCCTTTCTCCGCCAGACCCCCTAGTCACTGACCGCTCACATATTGGGACGCCTAATCCGCCTGCTTCCCGCTTTAGGTCAGCGACAAACGATACGTCATGAGTGAACACGACCACTTGGCGGGATTCGGCGAGGGTAGCAAGACGAGCCGCCACTAATGCGCGACGGATGTGGTCGAGCGAGCTGACAGGGTCGTCAAGGACGAGTGCTGACTTGGATGGATCAAGTTGAGCTTCCGTGAAATATGCTGCAAGGCCAAGCGCGGTTCGCTCGCCTTCGCTGAAGACGCGGGGAAGGGTGACATTCTGCCGCGCACCAACCAGTTTAGGTTGATGGAGCAGTATACCCTTGTCGCCGCGCGTTTTGGCGATGGTCACCCGCTCGAGACGCAGGCGATCGGTTTCTCGCGTGAAGGTGTCACGCACCACCTCCGTAATGTTTGACTCTGATAGCTCTAAAATCTTCTTTGTAATTGGCCCAGTGACGGCGGCATTTTTTGCGGCCTCGAGCAGCCCGCGCTCTTCCAAACGTGTGATTTCATCGATTATGAGATTTGGTCGCTTGGCGACTTCCTGGAGCAGCTCAAGCTCCTTTCTTTTGGTCGTGACAACGGCGAGCCGCTGCTTAATTTTTTCCGCATCGGAAAGGCCTTCAGCTTCAGCTCTTGCTTTCGCCGCGGCACTTTCGAGCCCAGAACTCGTCTCTGCGTGCCCGAGGCCAAAATGTGGAAGATCTGCGTTGCTGGAAATGGCATCAAGCAAGCTGCGATGCGCAGTCTCGTATCTCGAGAGCAACTCTCTCACTTCAAGAACTAGTCCCGCGTACTCCGCCTGCAAGTCTCTGAGATTCACTTCGGTGGCTTCTGGCAATATGGGAAGCTTGGTAAGCTTGTCTATCCACGAGACCCACAACTCACGAGCCTTCTGTAGCCGGGTTTGCGTGTCGTCCTGTACGAAGCGCTCGAAGCGAGACAGACGTTCGCCAGAGTCTGCGCCCAAGGGTTGTTGGCAAAGCACGCACAAGGCATCCTTCCCGACGACCGGAAACGAAAGGCCTGGGTAGGCGTGTGCCTGTGAGAAGCGCCGAGCTGATTCCCATAGTTCCTTCCACGGCGAGGTTCCGACACCAGTGAGGGGCTCTGACCCAAAGGCCTTCGCTACAAGGTTGGCCACTTCCTCCAGAGCTTTTAACTTGTCGCGTTCACTTTGGAGGGACGCTAAGGCTTCGTCTCCTAGCGTGTTTTGAAGCGCTACGAGATGATCGCGCAGTGATTCGAATTTGTCGATCTGTCTCGAGAATTTCTGTTTCTGTTTGCTGGTATCCGAGCTCCGCAGTAGGGCTTCTTGCTCCTTGAGTTCTTCGATGGTTTCCGCCGACTCTTCCAATTGTTTGATGAAGACATTCAATTGCTCAAGCGAAGATGCTCCAGAGAGTTGCAACAAATATTTGCCGAGGTCAGTTTCCTTGAGATCTTCGCTGACCGTTGGCAAGGCCCTGGCCAACTTGGTGTTTTCTTCCAGCTTCGTGTCGATGCGGTTTCTGATAGCGACGCACGCCTCGATGAGCCCGTCCATCACGAAGAGGACCGAAGGCCTATACAGAAAATCTGATTCCGCCGTAACGTATGCAGCCCCGCATGCACCATCGTAGAAAAGTATCCGTTGGAGCTCGGGTGGGGTTGATTCCGGCCAGACAATTGACGCCTCCTTCTCCCCTATCTTTACTGTAAGAGCGGCTTTTGGCTTTGCAAGTGCGGTGTCGCGGAAGACGTCCGAGAGAACTTCTTCCCTGTGTCGCGCCCTGGAAATGCGTTTCAACAGGCGGGCGTAGCCCGATTTTCCGCTGGCGTTGTCGCCATAGATAATTGTCAGACCCTTTGGCTCGAGGGCCAGTGGCTTATCGGATGTCAGTGCGTTTACGTGTTGGGGTTCCTCGATTGAAAGGAGAGTGACAGGCGGGTCGCCGGTATTGACTTGCGGAAGATGCTCAACTCCGAAGCTACCGTCCACAACTTCCTTAGTTGATAGACACGCGTTGAGTAAGCCGTCGTAGTCCTTGTCGGAAAGTATTTCCCCCATTGCGACTCGTCTGAGGACAGTTCGCTGCCAAGCTGGCCTCGAAGCACTCCATTCAATGATCTGCTCTTCCAACGCCATGTGAGCTATCTCCGTGACTGCGAAGTCGCTATCCGTATCGGATCGAAACTGGAGGTTTGTTCCTACTCAGCCTCAGGCGGAATGTCGATGCGGGCCTTCGTGCCGACTTGTTCGAGGAGATAGAGGAGTCCTCCCCCATCGATAAGCTCAATCGGCTTGTCCTTTGCGAATTCGTAGGCATCGGGCCCGTAGCCGCTGGTGGTCACGAGAATTCCTTTGTTGGCGCCCTCGTTCATCATGGTGCCGAAAAGGTCCCTAACGGCGGACACACCAACGGTATGGCGATAACGCTTGGCTTGAACCACGACTTTGCCTCCAAGGACGGGTCGCTTATCGAACGCCACGGCGTCGACGCCGCCGTCTCGGCTCGACCGGGTGAGTTTCGATTCAAGCCCCATCTTGCCAAAGAGGTTGCTGACAAGTGTTTCAAATTCGAAGGGACTCAACTCCATGATGTTCGGACGAGACTCGAGGTCTGAGAGCAGGTCTGCCTGGGTCACAAATCGTTTGTCCGCCATATCGAATTCGATGATTGGTCGGACGGGCACCAATTCCGTAGGGCTCTGCGTAAGTTGCGCTCCGAGGTTCCGTAGGCAGCTACGCAATTGGACTTTGCGAAGATCGATTTCCATAAACTGTTGCTTGGTGACTCGCACGGACACCAGATGAGGACGAATGTCCTTTCCGGTTGCTGGGTCGACAGCCTCCACGAAGCCGTTAAACACGACCACGTCGACGAACCCGCCGAGATCGGCGGCTACAATTAGGTGGACGGTCCGCAAAGCGACCGCGGCCACCACATCGCCGTATAACTCCTTTACATCCGAGGCATGGGCCTTTTTTTCGTCGATCTGATCTTTCGCTTTGACGTAGCGGTATTCGGAGACCGATGGCACCGCTTCCGGATGAGGCAGCTGGTACTCCGCCACAAGTTGCTTCGAATCGGGAACAAAGGCAACGCGGCGCTGTTCGGGAAAATCATCGGGGTAGTTCGCACGGTCGAGGACCATTCCATAGTATTCGGCGATGGCCCGAGCATCGCCTTCGCGGTACTCGCCTTCGAGAGTGTCGATTTCCTTCCGTAGAGCATCGACCTGCGCCTGATGCGCCTTCTTCAACTCTTCGATTTTCAATTTGCGGGCCGATTCGGCTTGCTGGTGCTGTTGGAGGGCCTGGTGAAACGCGCCATCGGCCTGCTGGAGGGCCAATTGGTGTTGGGTCTTGCGACCTGGTAGAAGGCCTTGCCAGAAGGTGAGATCCGGAACTGCAAATTGAGCACGAAGCGGAGCCGGGCTGGCTACGGTCAGATGTTTGGGAATATCGAGCGTTGGTAGTTCCTTGCGAAGGGTATCGAACAAGGGCGGGAAAGCGTGAAGCCCATCCGGCAGGAGCGTTTCAAGAGCATGTTTCCGCGCGACGAGATCGGCATTGAGAGAAGCGGTTTCCGCTATGCGTGATTCTTCGTAGGCCTTCTTTGCTTCCTTCGTGCTGCGAATGGCTTCTCGTTCCGCGCGCGCGGTCGCTCTCATCCGGTCTCTCTCGTTCCGCAACCGGGCACGTTCAGTTTCTGTAGCGGCGCGCGCTTGCGCTTTGACCTGGCGATTGTGTTCGGCGACTAAGATGCCGATGAGTCCGCGGCGTGACATGGGAGGATCTCCGACCTTTTGTAAGTCTAACTGCAACGCCGGCGGGAAAGATGATCCGAATTCCATTTATAGCTAGAGAGTTAATAAACAACGCGAATACGTAGCTTCAATATGGCCAGCTCTCGCGATTTTAGAAGAATATTCTAATGTCCTACAAGTAGGGTACCGTGAAACTTGGCAGCCATGGCATTCGCCTTGCGGCGACCGATCTCAGCAATCATTTGGCGTGCGGTCATCTGACGACTCTCGATCTGCGTGTTGTGCGAGGAGAAGCGTCCGCGCCAGAGTTTCGCTCACCCGATTTGCAGGTTCTTCGTGAGCTTGGGCTGCGGCATGAAGCGGAATATCTCGACTCTCTCCGACAGCAAGGCCTGAAGGTCGTTGACTTGCGCGATCTTCGGGACGATGAACAAGCGATCGCAGCGGCCGTCTCGTACCTCAAGGAGGGTGTTGACGTGATCGCGCAAGCACCGCTCGGATCCGGGCGCTGGTTTGGCCGGCCCGACGTGTTGCGAAAGGTAGCGAAACCAAGTGGCTTGGGTGCGTGGTCGTATGAGGTGTATGACTGTAAATTAACCCGAGAGACCAAAGCGGCTACGATCCTGCAACTCGCTCTCTATTCCGAACTATTGCGTGACGTCCAAGAACAAGAACCTGAGTTCATGTACGTCGTGCCGGCGGGCGGCCGGTCTGTGTCGGAAGCTCACCGCTATGCCGATTACGCAGCGTACTACCGCTATGTGAAGGCGAGACTCGAAGCCGCCTCGCAAAACGCCCCGGCGCCGGCGACGTATCCAGAGCCGTGCACGCACTGCGACATTTGTCCGTGGTTCCGTGAGTGTGATGTTGCTCGACGAGGCGACGATCATCTGTCACTCGTTGCCCGAATCGCTCGGCTCCAGCGGAAGCAACTCGTCTCCTGGCAGACCGAGACGGTCGCGAAACTCGCGGTTCTGCCAATTCCTCTCGAAAGGAGGCCCGACCACGGCTCGAAAGAGGGCTACGAGAGGGTCCGAGAGCAAGCGCGGGTTCAGGTGAAGGCAAGAACTGAGGGGAGGCCTTATTACGAACTGCTGCCTGTTGTGGAGGGAAGCGGTTTCTGGAAGCTACCTGCACCCTCGCGGGGGGACCTCTTTGTGGACCTTGAGGGAGATCCTTTCGCAGGCGAGGTAGGCCGCCAGTACTTGTTTGGATTCGCTTCGGTGAATCAAGAGGGAACCCTCACCTATGAACGGAGATGGGCCCTGACTGCCGAGGAAGAGAAGCAAGCGTTTGAGTGGCTCGTGGACAGGGTGATCGGGCGGTGGATGGAAGATCCGACGATGCATGTCTACCATTTTGGAGCTTATGAACCGTCTGCGTTCAAACGGCTGATGGGGATCTACGCGACGCGGGAAGAGGAGATCGATCGCATGTTACGGGCAGGGTTGATCGTCGATCTCCACACCATTTTTAAACAGGCAGTCCGTGCAGGTGTGGAAGAGTATTCGCTGAAGGCCGCAGAAGCAATTCACCAATTTAAGAGAGTGACTCCGCTTTCCGAGTCGCGAGAGGCCATGCGGTTTGTGGAGCATCGCCTCGAGCTTGGTTGGTCAGGAGAACTACCGGCGGAGCTGCGCAAGGCTCTCGAAGGTTATAACGAGGATGATTGCCGTTCCACGGCGTCCCTGCGGGATTGGCTCGAGACGGAACTAAGGAAGCTCGTGGATTCTGGCGAGGTGATTGGGAGGCCAGAACTGGGAGACGGTGCGCCCTCGGAAGAATTGGATGAACGACAGAAGAGGGTTCGGGCACTCGTCACGGATCTAATTGGGGATGTGCCAACTGAGACCAGCGCCCGCTCTACTGAGCAACAAGCTCGGTGGATGCTGGCGCAGCTTCTCGACTGGCATCGTCGGGAAAACAAGGCCTGTTGGTGGGAAGGCTTTCGATTGCAGGCCTTGGACGAGGAAGATCTAGCGGATGAGCGCGCCTCACTTGTCGGATTGCAGTTTGTGAAGCGAGTGCGTGTAGACCGGAAGATTCCCGTCGACCGCTACACGTTTGAAAGACAAGAAACGGATGTACGGAACGAAAAGGACGTGTATTCCCGGGGCGAAAAGATCGGTCATGTAGTGACCATGGATTTTGGCGGGCGCATGGTCGATATCAAGAAAACCAGAAAGACGGCAGAGATCCATCCGAGTGCGGTTTATGCCTGGGACCGGCCATTCGAGGTAAAGGAGCATGCCGAAGCCCTATTTCGAATCGGGAATTGGGTGAAAGACAAGGGTATAGACAGCGCAGGACGCTATCGTGCGGCACGAGATTTATTACTGCGGAGAACTCCTCGTTTGTTAAATGGCCAAACGCTCGCCCGAGCGCAAAACGAAGAATCGAAGGCTACCGCGATACGCATCGCAGGAGCGCTCGACAGCTCCGTTTTCGCCATTCAAGGACCGCCGGGATCAGGGAAGACCTATACCGGCGCGCGGATGATTTGTGAGTTAGCGCGTGAGGGGAAGAAGATCGGAATCACGGCGCTCAGTCATAAGGTAATTCGAAATCTGCTCGACGAGGTGGTCAAGGCTGCGCGGGACCATGGTGTGAGGACTGTGCACTGCTTGCAGAGATCGGACGAAGAGGAGGGAACTCCCGCGATCCGTGTCGCGGCGAACAACGCCGAAGCATTGGCGGCTCTTGCAGCAAATACCGCCAACGTGGTCGGCGGCACTTCCTGGCTGTGGACACTGGCAGACTCGTTCGAGGCCGTAGATGTGTTGTTTATCGATGAAGCTGGGCAGATGGCGCTTGCCGATGTGTTGGCGGTGGCACAAAGCGCGAGGAATATCGTGCTGATTGGGGACCCTCAGCAGCTGGAGAGGCCACTCAAGGGGAGTCATCCTCCGGGAGCTGAAAAATCTGCCCTCGAGCATTTGCTCGGCGAACGCAAAACTATTCCTGAGGACGTAGGCCTGCTCCTTCCAGAGACCTGGCGGTTACATCCCAGGATTTGCGATTTTACTTCGGAGCTTTTTTACGATGGCCGCTTGGCGCCTCAGGCCCTGACGGAGCATCGGGTCATCGAAGGACACCGTTGGTTCGCCGGAGCTGGCTTGTGGTTTGTTCCCGTGCGCCACGCCGGCAACCGAAACTCCTCCGCGGAAGAAGTCGAGGCTGTCGCACGGATCGTGCAGTCACTGGTATCGACGGGCGTGCGTTGGCAGGAGGATCTTGGCAAGCTTCGCCCGATTGGTCTAGACGACATTTTGGTGGTCGCTCCGTATAACGCTCAAGTTGCCGATCTCTCGATGCGTCTTCCGGGCGCCAGGATCGGGACAGTCGATAAATTCCAGGGTCAACAGGCGCCCGTGGTCATCTATTCGCTGACAACGTCGTCGGCCGAAGATGCGCCGCGAGGAATGGAGTTTCTCTATAGCCTGAATCGTTTGAACGTCGCTACGTCACGAGCGATGTCTACGGTGATTGTGGTCGGTAGCCCAAATCTTCTGGAACCGGACTGTCAAAACCCTCGTCAGATGCGCTTGGCAAATGCCCTATGTCGGTATCGAGAAATGGCGAAAGTCGCCGATATCCGCGAACCATACCTTACTTAGGAAGCGAGCGTATAGAGCGGAGCGAACTCCGGTATTCCTGCTGTTCGGCCGGCGATCCAGCGAAGGACATAGACTTCCGCGGGGTCGTGGGCGAGTGTGTGAGAGCGTTTGGAACGACCTCGAAAATGGCGTGGGCGCCTAGATTCCAACCAGGGAGTCGCAATGCCTAGGTTCAAGCTATGGGGTCGGACGAAGGAGCCCATAATGCCACACTAAGCAGTCGAATCCGTTGGTGCCGTTGTTCCATTTTGGAACACGGCGTTTTGTACTCGCCAAACCAGATTACTGTTCCGCGGAAGGGGTAACCGAATGCTTCCTCGAACCCAAACGCTCATGAGCGCAGATTCTATAACTCCCGATAAAAGCACTATTCGACCTAAATGTTCCGACCAGCAATGGGATTATCGCCTAGGTCCCGACTGGCATTAAGTACGTTATCTTAGCCAAATCGCGATCGAGATACTTCCGAACTAAGCTCTCTTCGAATGTTGTAACTATGGCTTGTTTAATCAACCCACCACGAGTGGCAGCCACCAGAAAATTCAATACGGAACGTCTATTTCGCGAATCAAGATGTTCCAAGGGTTCATCAATCATCATGAAATCAACCGAAGAAAACATTGCGCACATCAACACACGCGCCAGAATCAAGAGGACAGTCTTCTCCCCCCCGCTTAATTGTGAAAATCCCAGTTGCTTAGAGCCGAGACGTATAGTCAATTTTCCAGTGGAATCAAAAACTATCTCGCCGTCGTGCTCAGGTCTGCATTTCCCCCACAACTGTGCCAACGCTTGATAGAAAGGGCTTAGCCCAATGTCTCGGAGATTTCGGACCGAGTCCAGCAGCGCCTTGTGTATAGCAGAAGACAGAATTACTCCTTTGTAGCTTTCCACCAAGCGTTCTCGAACTGTCTGTTGCATGTCCGCAGCGCCTGACGCACCCTCCAATCGAGCGATGAGCAACTTGTCGCTCTCTACCTCCTGGGCAAAAGACTTCACAGAGTTGTTTAGCGCGAACAGTTCTAGCTCGAGATCCCGTACTTTCGTTTCCTCGTTTCGGACAGTCTCACCAAAATTCGCAAGCTCTATCTGGACTCCGTCAGTTTCGTCAGTAACGGTCACTCTGGGAATTTGCGATGAGAGATATTGCAATCTTTGAGATGTGGCGCGCGTACGTTGAAGTTCCGCACGAGCCGTAACCAACTCAGCTTCCATTTTCTTTAGATCATTCCGGACCGAGTTTAGGGTAGCCTGGGTGTCACCCATCAAATGTGCGCCTAGAGCACCATCTATTGGACGCCGACAGACTGGGCACGGGGCGCCCTCTTGCTTATCCCCCTGGGAGACGGATTCGAGAAGCTGCAAAATTCCGACGAAGTATTTCTCCCGATTCTTCAGCTCACCAATCTCTACTGACAGTGATTGAGAGCTCTTTTCCATCTCCTGGATTTTCTCGATAGCCAGACTGGCCAAGTCGCGGATATCGGCATCAATCCCACGACTTGAACCAACATGGAACCCCAAACTCTCTGCGTCCTTGGCAAGAAAAGGAATCTCGTTTTCTATTCGTCGTAATTCTGTTAACCGAAGTTGGTGCCTTTCGAATCGGGACTTGAGGGTGGCGGAATGACGTTGGGCCTCGGAGAGCTGTGTTGTGTGCCTTTCGAAATCTGCTCGTACAGAGCCTATATCTTGACCCGATTGAATTGATACCAGTGGCGCTTTAGTTAGGTCAACACGCAAGGATTGACTTGACCTCTCGAATGACTTCTGCATACTTTGTATTTCATCCGCGAGGAGGCGCAAATTTTCGATGCCAAATGCATTCTGCACGGCATTGTCTATCGCTTCTGAGGGCGGATTCCTTGCGTATTCGAATACCTCACCTTCGGCCATGTAAATAATCCTCGCGAAAAAGATTGGATCAATCCGAAGGTGTTCCGCAATTTCGTGATTAAGTGCTTCCCAACTCAGGCTTCTAGGAGTACTGTCAGAAATCGATAGCTCTCCCCCTGTAATCCTTTCTCTAGTGAAAGTTCTAGATATTGAGGCCCGGTTCCCGAACAGAGTCAGCCCTAGCGTTATTGACGATTCCATCTCCGGATCTCTCACGAGCGCTTTAAAGTCCCCACTGGAGATGCTTCCCGTTAAAGCGAGAGAAATGGCGTCGAGAATTGTGGTTTTCCCGCTACCATTCGGGCCAACGAATAAATTGAGGCCTTCAGAAAAATAGACATCTCTATCTGAATACGCCTTCCAATTAGAGATCTGCACATGCTCTAACATTCGTGTTAGCCCTTGACCATCGATTCGACGTACTCGCGTAATTCCTGAAATGATGAGCGCGAAAGTTTTTCATCGCGTAACAGGCTTAGGAGCTTGTCGGTCAACCTCGCTACATCGTCGGACGAAATACGTCTTTGTGCCTCTATTTTTTCCGGAACTCCTAAAGAGCGAGTCCGTTCGACTTCAAACGCCTGCGCTAGGTTCTGCAGTAATTGATCAGTAATCCCCCGCACTCGACTGGTTTGTATGTCCGAATTTAGTCCCAATGGTATTTCCCAATCGACGAATTGGGCAGCGTAAAAATGTTCTATCGTTTCCACCAACGGCGCTGCATTTTCGTTACTTAGGTCAATCGGCTCGCTTCGCTCTAGGTAATTCCTTACGTCGAAACTGTCCACGCAAATGCTCGGATAGCGCACTCCCGGCCACGTGATCACAATGGCAGACAAGCTAGGATTGTCTCGCAGCGCCTGCCAGATGCCCTTTGCAAATTCAGCAGAGATTCTTCGACTCTGGTCAAGGCTGATGTAGACGTACAGGAGTATGTCCTCTCGCACCACAACATAGTCCGGAGGGGAGAGCGACGGCCCACTGAGAGCTTCACCCGCTTCACTGACGAAAGACGGGCCTTCTGCAACTGCAAATCCCTCTGTAGTGAGTTCCGCCAGAGTAGATCTGACAGCGGAGAGGTGAGTAAGCCTCTCTGAGTATTCCTCTACAGTCGATGACTTCTTTTGAATCTTCAATCGATCCAAATATTCTTTTATCAAATCTGGCCGATCATCCCTCTTAGCCATCGTTCACTCCGAAAGCCTGTTCCATTTCTCGGGTAATCGCACGTCGAGCTTTTTCCTCACAGTCATCGTGAAATGTGGCGAAGAACTCAATCACGCGCCGGTCATGACCGCGTGCTGCCTCCTCGTATCTTCCATTGTGATGCCGCTTGAATGACATCATGATGTGATGCCAGGTGTCATTGTCAATTCCGCATGAAAGGTGAAGCTCGCGTAACAGCTGTATCGAGAAAGAAGTGGCGACAAATCGAGTTTGATATTGCGACCCGCCTACTTCAACGATCTCATACCTATTTCTCAGGTTGATAATCTGTTCGGCGAGTTTGCTGTCATCCGTCACAATCATTGTTGGTCTTTCGGATTCATTTCCAAGCTTCAGAGCGACGACTACGAGACTAGCATCTTTCCGTCCCACATCTTCCTCCATTAGATGCCGCATATCTTCAATTTCAATGTCCTCAGCGATCTCGGCTGGTATCTTCTCTTCGATCGTTGCCCCCCAGCGGTTAATGAATTCAATTTGTGCACAGTACGTTTCCACAAGGGGATGGCCATTCCGGAGATGGCATCCAACCAATTGAGGATTGACTTCATCCGCGAATACACGGTCGGAAGTATGATTGGCACATTGGAGACGATCCCTGAAGCCGTCGAAAACTATTCCGAATACGGCCAAGAATTCTTCCCGCCTATTCGGAGGTGAACCAGGCTCTCCCGTATTGTTAATCCTGTGCACAATCCCACGAACAATTGCATCGATCCCATTCGTGTCCCAGACAAGAATCGTTGGCTCCGAAATATTCATAGTAAGAGGAAACCCGCGTGACACGCCCCTTGCCTACTCATTCACATGGCGAGAATGCTTCTATAAAGCGATTGTAAGCAAAAATCATCACGGAATACATAGCCGGGAACCTCGGCTTTGCTGCCCTGACGAACTCTATCCCACTCACCATTAACTTCGACAACGCAGTGCAGATGTTTCAATATTTACCAAATCTGAGTTTCGGTGCACCATCTTCCTTGCCCTCTTTAAACGAGCAGCATTCGGTATCGCGCCTAATGCTCACCAGACCAAAAATGGGCATACGCAGAACTCATGCGAAAATTATCGCCCGCGTCATCGGTGTTACCATACCTCTGCTGGAACGAGGAAATGCCGAAACGGTTCCGAGGAGGGTGCACGGGCATGATCATCAGCGATCGTTTGCGTGAGTTACGGGAGGAAAAGAAGCTTTCGCAAGGAGACATCGAGAAGAGAACGGGGCTGCTGCGATGCTACATTTCGCGCGTTGAGAATGGCCACACCGTCCCTGCCATCGAGACGCTGGAGAAGCTGGCACGAGCCCTGGAAATCCCGCTCTACCAGCTTTTCTATGATAGTGATGAGCCACCGAAGCTGCTAAAACGGAAACCCACGGACGCCATCGTTTGGGGGAGTTCGGGGAAACAGGCGGTATACCTTCATAGATTGACAAAGTGCCTGAGCAAAGCAGGAGGCCCCGACCGGAAGCTGTTACTGGCCATGGCACAAAAAATGGTCGCAGGGCGCAATCGACGCCCTCAAGCTGCGCCGTAAGATCACTAGGAAACCTTCAACGTTCGTCGCCGGAAATACGCGGGCCGCGCCACTGGCGCGGCCCGCGTGCACCCGCTGGTTTGTTCCCTACTTCGGCTTCCTTCTTGGCGTCTTGCTCTTCTTGCGAGTAGTTCCCTTCACTGATTTCGAGAGTTCCTCGCGCACCGCCTTGGACAGTTTCGCGGTGTCGATTTTGTAGCGGCTGGCCGTCAGAGCAAGGTTGGAGTCCTTCGCCAGGGCTTGCCGCGGATTGTAGCCGGGGCAGTAGAGGTCCGACACGAGTGAGCACACGATGAGGAAATGGTGCACCTCCTGCGTGCTCATTCCGCGCACAGCCTTTCCGGCAATTGTCTTGTAGTCGACTGCGTTGCCGCCCCACGATACTTTGGTCTTTTTCTCTTCCCAACCGTAGACACGGCACACACGGCGGTGATTGTCGTGGCCCAGGCGCGCAAAATAATCGAGCGCTGCCATCTCGAGGTCGGGATGCGACAGAGCCGCTGAGAGTTTCTTACGGATGGCGTCAAGAATGCGAACGCGTGTCTGTTTCTCGATGCGTTCGGCAAGCAGTTCCTTGGCTCGCGCTGCACGCTCCTGCGGTGTCGCCTGGTAGTGTGTGACGCGGGCATGGACCGCGCACTTTTCTTCACTGCAAACGTGAAGCACTTTTCCAGCTTCGGGTCCGTCGATCACGACGGCGGGTTTGGTCTGTGGGCACTCGGCTTTCTTTACGGTGCGGTATTGCCCGTCATAGAGCACGTCGGCCTTCCGCGTCTTGGCTTGCCATGCCGGGGCTTGCGACACACGCAGCGGTTGCTCACCTGACTCTTCCAAAGGCTTGACGCGAATCTGCACAAGGGCTTCCACTTTTGCGCGGTAACAGGCCCGGTCGGTGCAAATGGACTTCTTCTGCCCTACTGCCTCAGGGAAGAGAAGCGGATTGGTTCCTGTGCGCTTCGGGCAGCGCACGCAACTGCCCGCAGCTGGTAGCAAGGTTTCGTCCTCTGTGTCGAAGGGAGCGCTGGTCAAGTCCAGATGGATTTCCCGCTCAATCCACTGCCGGAGTTCTCGCACGGTAACCGCCTCGGCCTTCTTGTCTTTCAGAAGAGCCGCCGCTGTCCGGTGATGCGGGAAGCATTCTGCAAGGGCGCGGCGCTGATCGTCCGGTGTCAAACGGGCCATTTCAAACGCGTGCGCGACAGTCAGCTTTCCGGCGTAGAACGCCTGTTGAACTTCGTCTACGAGGTGCATTAAACGAAGTCGTGCATAGACGTATTTCTCGGACCGTCCGATTTTCTCGGCCAGCGTTTCGACTGTATAGGTTTCGGGTTGCAGTTGTATTAAGGCGGCGTAGCCTCGTGCCTCGTCGAGTTCGTGTACGTCGGCGCGTTGCAGATTCTCGATGAGTTGGAGTTCGAGACATTGCGTGTCGGTGAGTTCGCGAACGCTTGCCGGAATCGTTTCCCGTCCCGCGAGTCGAGAAGCGCGGTAGCGCCGCGCTCCCGCCACGAGTTCAAAGAAGCCGTCCGCCTCGCCCGGCAAAGGACGGACGAGAATGGGCTGGAGGACTCCGTGCTGGCGGATATTGCTGGCGAGTTCCGCCAGCTTCGCCTCGTCAAAGGTTCGTCTTGGATTTGTTTTCGATTCCTGAATGCGATTGAGGGGGATGTCCTGAACTGAGGACACCACCGGAGGTATCGTGTTGCTCGGATTTACTGCGACGGCGATATTCATTTTCGTTTTCTCCTTTTTCTCTTTTTTTGTGAATCAGTACTCTTCGGGAAGCAAAAGTGTTGTGTGAGAGCGATTCGCTTCGGTAATGACCCATACGCGGTCACCTGCGGTTGTGCGATAGCTGCTCAGGAGCCGGAAGCCTTTCTCCAAGCTGAAGAGGTTTTCTTTCTTGTCTTCTTCGGGGATTTCACCCCAATCGCCCGTGACATGGCGTGACAGAAACTCCATCGGGTTCTGTCGGGTTTTTTCAAGGACGGCCAACGCGCCCGGTGTGGCGACGAGTTGGCCCAGGTCAAACAACGGTTTTCTATCGGTTTGCTGCATGGGATTCTCCTGTTTTTGAATTTGGCCTTTGTTTCTCAGAGGCGCGGCCTGAGCCGCGCATGAAAAACAAATGGCCTTCATGGCGGTCCCCGGCGACTAGCCGTCCGCGCTGTCAAGGGCGCGGGGTGAGCGTTCATCGCAGCGAAGCGGAGACCCTTGACAGAAGAAGCGGACGGTCTAGGCGCACTCTTGCGGCATGAAGGGCATTGAGGAGAAAGAACAGTTCGGGTGGGAACTTACAGATGAGAGTTGCGGTTTTGTAAATCTGTGGAGATGGGTGGGGAGGCTTCCCTGCGAAAAGAAATCAAATTTTCAACGGGCGAAGAAGCCCTAAAGCGGCAAAAAGCGGAAAACGTTTCAATTCTTCTTCGGAAAGCGAATCCTGCAAGAAATTCTCTCCCGCAGTCTTTGGGACGCACAGTACAAACGGCTCAAATGCTTCCCGCAGCATCGCTGCATACTTCTTTCGGTCGTAACCGAACCAGCCTTCCCATAGCGCGAAGGCCCGAACTCGTTCATTTGGTACCGAAGATTCACTGTCCGTAATGATGTATTCAACGGTTTGGCCGGGTCTGAGCTTTACGCCGTTGCCGAAGATTTGCTGCGCGGCAATAGCAGTGACCCCTGCTTTCTGATAATCACGGGGCTCTCGCGTGATGCGCTTGCTCACGATGAGTTCCCTGATTTCTACGTCTCCGCTCGAAAGGCGTTCTTCGTAGCGGGCCAACACCATCCGTGCGGCCTCAATCTTTTGCACATACGAGTCGAAGTCGTGCGCTTCCGCAAGGATCGCCAGCACCTCGTGCTGCATCTTTTTCATCAGTGGAGGCGTGTCATGGCGCCGGCATTCGAGGCCCCGAACCTTCAGCTCGCCGTCCTCCGCTACGGCGAAGAAGCGGTTGGGGACGGGCACATCCGCGTATTGCCGGGAGGGAAGAAAGACGACATAGCGGTAAACGGCTTCGATAGCCAGGGGGAGACGGGTTTTGTCCTCAATCTCACGGGCCAGCCGTTCGAAGTCTTCGCGGGTGGCACCTTCCTTCCACACGTACAGGGAGTCGACCAACGCATGGAGCAGTGTGAACCCATCGTTTTCGGCAATTTCCTTCGCGACGAGCAGGGTTTCGCGCGCGACGGCATTGATTGCTTCATGGGCTTCGATTTTTCCGAAACGTGCGTTCTTGTATCCTGTGTAACCGAAACAGCACACGAGAAGCCATTTGAGCGAGTCGCGCTGCAATTTGAATCGCCCGGCGATTTCAGGGGGCGAGGCTTTCTGCAATTTCTTGAGTTCTGTACGCTTGGTGATCAGGCGTTCGACAACGCGGCTGGTGATGCCTCGTCTTCTTTGGCAGATGCGATAGCCCAGTTCGGGAATGCGTGGAGCGTCGGGACAGCAGGGGCAGTTCACAGTCTCAGGCGAGATATTGAATCGCGCCATGATGCTTGGGAACTGACTTACGAAGTCGAGTTCCGCAACATTCGCGGAGAAGCCGAGCTTCGGCACGAAGACCAGGCCGCCGCGGTCCGCGCACAAGAGTTCATCGGGATGCTTGGGATCTTCGGGCTCGGCTTTCTGCTCGGGAATCAATACGCCGTCGCGATGAGCGAGCTCCATCTGCATATAGGAAATGCCCGTTCCCGTTGTCGTGCGGGCCGCATATTGGATCGGAAGCTTGGTGACGCGGGCGAGCTCCCACAGCCCGGCAAAGTCGCACTTCTCCGAAATAAAGGAGTTCTGCTTGTCCACATGTATACGCCCGAACAGAGTGGTGGCGCTCGCCTTGAAGAGAATTCTTCCGTAACTCGTGTAGCTGCGACCGCGGGACTGATGAACGAAAGCCGACGCGTCGCGATTCAAGGGCAGCGAAAACTTCAAACGTTCCGCCTGCTGGCGAAGCAACGGCAAGATCGTGGAGTCACCCCATTCGGAGAGAATCACGTCGGGGTCTTCTCGCTTGAGCAACCGCGCAAATCCAAGCGCGGGAGGTTCGCCGGACTCGTCGAGCTCCCAGCACGTTCCGTTCATTTCGATTTCGAGAGCGGCGTGGCGGCCATGCGCGGGATCGATGCGCGACAACCCGGCAAGCCGAATCTGCATGATCTTGAGCGGCGGCATTTCGTAGTCGAGGGTCCATTCGTCGTCGCAGCACGCGATGGATTGGATTCTGCCTTCCTCGTCCGCCTCGACTTCAACCAACGCCAGCGGGAAGATCCGTTTTTCCCAGCAGTAGAGAGAAGCCACCATGAGGTCGCTATTGTAGAGTTGCAAGCGCGAGTCGAGTTTATGGACCCAACGTCCCCAACCCATGAAATCGGTTGGGCACAGAACGGAAACTTCAAGGACCGGGCGCGGGGCATTCAGCCACAGGTCGGTGCGCTCGGTGAACTGGGTGCGCAGCTCGGTGGTTTGCCTTTGAGCGGCGTCTTCTAGGTGGACGAGTCTCTCGCGGTCTCCCGAAACGTAAAACGCCGGCGTGAAACTATCAGTCAAACGGTAGTGTGACTGGTTCCGGTCGATGAGCCATAGCGTCATCCCGTGCCGGTTCGGGTAGAGGTCGAGAATCCATCCTTGCCGCAATTTCACAAAGCACCCCCGCGTTCTGAAGAACTTTCTCCACGGCGTCGAGCCGTTTTTCCTGGTCGAGGGCGATGGAAAGCAAAATGGCCTCCATGGGGTTGTCGTGACACTGATAGGTGGCCGCCTGGGTGTAGCAGCGCACGCGCACGAAGAGGCGGTCGAAATGCGGCTGGTCCTCCCGCCGCAACGCACGCCGGAATTTCTTCCAGCGCTCCGCGTTTTGTTCAATCAATTGGACAAATGTAGGGACAGTCCTGCCCATGGTGCACCTCGCACTTTCCGTTCAAACAGATAGGAGCGGTGTATTTTTCTCGCGGGTAAAGGAAAGGGAGGATTCGGGGCCGGGTTCGACTTTCAGGATGTGGTCTGCCTGGCTTCGGAGTTTCTGAAAGAAATCGCGTCGTTTTGTCTTGAAAGAAGTGGCATCGGAAAAAACCGCAATGGAGAGAGAAAGCGGCGCAAGCTCCCGCAAGCCTTCAAGCGCGTGTTCAAAAGACGCCCGCGCGGGGCGGTCCTGGACATCCTCGTCGAAAAATAAATCCGGCAAAGCCGTGACGATCAGGACGTCGGCGTGAAACGTCGCAAGCACTTTCGGGACTCGGCGGATGAGTTCTGTTAGTTGAAAACAAGTGAAGGCGCGAGCGATTCGAATAAACGGGTTCAGCGCGGAGGGTTCAAGGCCACGCTCCCGAGCAAACTGTGCGATGAGGAGCGGGCTGATCTGATTGGCGCCATCGAGATACAAAACACGTTTCTGGCGGAGGAGAATCCTCGGAAGAAAGTAATGCGAGAGGCGCTGAATTTCAGGGCATCCGTAGAAGACTGTAAGGGCGCAGTCGGGCAAAACCCAGGGGTTCGGCGTCGCCGGGTGTTCCGTTTTCGTTGCTGCAATGGGTAAGCCCATGACGACGTGCCCTCAGCTCTGAGATGCTGATTGAATGGTAGGCGAATAAAAGGCGAAAAGTCAAGAACACTCCCTTCTTCGCCACGAAGCTGGCCAGATTACGTAATACAAGCGCGTTTGCGAGGACCGATCGAACGCCTCTCGGACTCTAGATCGGTTACCACTGCTGAGTGCAGTTGCACGGTACGACCGGCATCGCTTATCTTAAGCACGCCCATGAGCGAGTACAAATTTAGGGAGTCGGAGAAGGTTGCGATCTGGACGGCAGATGGGAAAAAGTGCTTTTACGAGCGGACGCCGATTCACTACTGTGATCTACAGATCGATCACATCGTTCCAGAACGCATTTCTGACAGCGAATTGTCAAAACTTCGACCCTTGCTGCCCCAGAACTTCGAAATAAACTCAATTGAAAACTGGGTAGCGTGCCACCAAGGTTGCAATCTTAGAAAGGGAGCTTTCGTCTTTGAAACCAACACGCTCCTCTATTACCTAGAGATGGCTAAGAAGCGTGCGGCAGAAGCGCGGAAGATATTGGAAGAATTTAGCGTTCAACGCGAGAACGACAGGCTACTCAGCACGCTCGCCGTTAGAATTGAGCAGGGCTATCTGAGCCGGGAAACAGTGCTATCTGCAATTAGGAACGTCCCAGAAACACCCAATTTGCGGAGCGACCCATGGGTCATCTCGTTCGGTGTGAACTTCCTCGACCCGCTCCCGGTAGACGCTCCGGAACGGGATCCTGAACTCTCAGACTGGTTGATAAGGAGACTTGAACGGGATTTGGCAGCAAGCGGGGCGATCTTCCAGACTATCGATAACGAGCGGAGTGGTGAAACCGTTTCGGTTCGATGTGCTTTCTGGGTGTTCGATTTCGATCGCATAACAGAAGCCATTGATTTCTGCTGGGACGTCCTCGCGATCCAGAAATATTCCGAATTGTTCGGTGTTCCTGCGGACGAACATTTGGATCGTGCTGTCGTGGCGCGTTACCATGAAATCGTTGACAGTGACTCGGGCCCAATCGGTATTTCAGCCTGCCCAAATTGTGGATCTAATGATCTGGAATATTCGAGTTTCAACAACGAGCGAGATACGTTACATTTCGCTCGGTGTCGGAAGTGCGGTCACTCGCAATCGTCTTAAACCAGCTAGTCTCAGAGATTCACTGAAAGCTTAGTATGGATTCTTAATTGATTCCGCAATCGTTGCCTGATTTTGTTGTCGGCATCATTGCGGAAACACGTTGGATTCGCCAATACTTGCTCTGGCGTAGATTGGTACCGCTAAGTCGGCCTTGTAGCAAGTGATGTCCAAGGCTTGGCATTGGCCCTGGATGGGCAGTCCGCCAACTCATTGGGTGTAAAATGACCGGTTATGTCGGAAATTCGGATTGGAACATCGTCGTTTACAGCCAAAGGATGGGACGGCCCGTTCTACCCTCGTGGGATGAAGGCGGCAGAGCGCCTCTCGTTTTACGCGACGAAATTCGATGCGGTCGAAATTGACAGTACCTATTACGGAACTCCGACTGCTTCCACAGTCGAAGGGTGGTACAAGAAGACACCTCCGGGATTTATCTTCGCCGCCAAAGTACCGCAAGTCATAACACACGAGAAAGTGCTTTTACATTGTGACAAAGAGCTCACCGAGTTTTTGAAAACAATGGATGCGCTCGGCGAGAAGCTTGGCCCGCTCCTTCTTCAATTTGGATACTTCAACACGTCGAAATTCAAGAGCGGCATAGAGTTCGTTGCGCGACTGAAACGATTCCTCCAAAAGCTCCCCAAGGGATACAAATTCACCGTCGAAATTCGGAACAAGGATTGGCTTGACGCATTTTTTCTCGACCTGCTGCGAGAGCATGGCGTCGCTTTCGCTCTCACGGATCACAATTGGATGCTACGGCCCTGGGAGATGAAAAACGGCTTGGATCTCATCACAGCGGACTTCACTTACGTGCGCTGGCTTGGGGACAGGAAAGCGATTGAGGAACAGACGACGACCTGGGACAAGGTCATCATCGATCGCCAAGGAGAACTATTCGAGTGGGTGAAGGAGCTAAAGAAAGCTCGCGAACGGCGGATCATGATTCTGGCTTTTGCGAACAATCATTACGCGGGGTTCGGGCCAGGAACTCTTGCTCTATTTCGCCAGCTCTGGGGAGACGAAGGACTACCTGCGTCGGTTGAAAGGCAGCCATCTCTGTTCGATTCGTAATTGCGACAGGGGGCTTTCCCTCCTGAAGATCTCCAAAAATAATTGCAGCCCGATGGAACCTATATAGGCACTCCATCGGGCTGACGCTTTCCGGAAACAAGTTTAAGCAGACCTTCAGGATTCTGTCAGTTCGCTTTCACCGGCTTTCAGCTTCAACTGACTCACTGTGCATTCAGCGAGCTGAACGTCATCGCGCACTTTGCCAAAGTATTTCGCCTGAATGAGTTTTCCTTCGGGTCCGTGATGGCAATAGAGGTAACGCACTTCCACAATCTGCTCCACGCGCGGGAGTGGGTAACGGTCGGGCACTCCCACCGTGCCCATGAAGCGCGGCTGCTTGCCGTCCAAAAGATACACGGCGATGGAGCGATGGCCGTCGTCCGCCTTTTTGTCGGGTTTCGGGCCAACGATGAAGGATGCCGTAGAAACAAACTTACACTTGAAATGCTGTCCCGCCCGGCCACCTGCATAGGCAGCGTACCTGTTTTTGCAGACAAAGCCCTCGGCATTCGCGTCGTGCATAGCTTTCACAAAGGTGCGCTTGGCTTTTGGCGTCATGGCCGTCTCACAAACGCGAACGGCGGGGTGGACGCCGCGAAAGAGCCGCGTCAGGTGCACATAGCGGAGTTCGTAGGGTTCGGTGCGGAGGTCGGCGTCGTTCACGCTGAGCAGGTCCCAGATGTAGAAATGGGAATCGGTGATTTCCCCGTCTGCAAGGAAACCCTGTGCTTGCACAAGGTCCAGCGATTCGGTTAGACGGGAGTCGATAGGAATGATTTGACCGAGTTTGTTGATGCCGGAATATTTCCCATCGGCCTTTTGCACGGCGAGCCGCCGTCCATCAAATTTCTGCTGGAACCACCAAGACGCGTCGTCTGCCAAGCGCAACGCTTCGGGTTCCTCGATGGGCGTCAGCAATTCAGGGATGTGGCCAGAATGTTCTTTGGTCGGAGGCAACCCAACGGAAATTGGCGTGTCGCCATTACTGGTTGCTTGAGCGATTTGATAGCCCTTGACCGTTTTCTCCCGAAGAACGCGGTCGTATACACGCTTCGCGTCCTCATAGCTGGCGTTGCTCGTCTTGATGTCGCTCTGCAATGCGAAACCGCGCCGCCCCCATTGTGCTTTGACTGACCATTGATCTTGTGTGTTCTCCAACTGCAAGTGGTACACCTTGTCGGAACTGCCTCGCCGGAAATACATCTCTGCTCGTTCAGTTTGCATTTGTTCGCTCCTTCGTTTTTTTGGTTTCTTGCCGTTCGTGCAACGCGGAGCGGTGCATGAAAAGCAAATGCCCTTCGTGGCGGGGGAAAGCGCTTAGCCGTCCGCGCTGTCAAGGCCGCGGGGCGTGCGTTCATCGGAGCGAAGCGAAGAGCCTTGACAGGAGAAGCGGGCGGCTAGGCGCAGGGTTCCCGCAGGAAGGGCAGGTAGGAAAAGAGACAATCCCAGTGGGAACTCACAGAAGTGCGGTGTGGTTCTCGTGATTTGCGCACGCTGGCTGGGGGGAGTGTTGAGGGAGATGCGTCGACCATCTACACGACTCTGGGCAAAGTTCTGGGGCAAAATCACTGGTGAAGGTATTTCAAATCATGGACGTGATGACAAGAAAAGAATGTCGGCGAGATGATCGAACGCTATCCAGAGAAGGTTAGATTGTCGAATGGAATGTTGAAAGTTAGGAACGTGGAATGAGTCGATATCGATTTGCCTTCGAAATAAACGACGCGTCGGGCCACTGACGGCGATCAGCCGGAAGATGGATCGTTCCGAGTAGTTTCGTAAAGTCGTCCAATCCCGTGTCAAGACGCGATCCGCGTAACTCGCCTGCCCGCTTGGTGTTCAATTTCATTTCGAGACCTTCGGTCAGGTAAATTAGGGCGGCATCGTATGCGCGATGTAAGGTAGGTGATAATGCGAGTCCGTTTCGCACGTGGTCGGTGCTACCGGGAGCGCCCACTGGCAGTATATGGGCTGCGTCCACTAATCGTAATTGGGCGCGTGTGACGGCGCAGCGATTCCCATAGGCGTTGAGAACTTGCAGTCTAAAGTTTGCCGCCCGCGATAGCCGGCTGAGGGTTTGGACGATCCGCTGACGGGGCTGGGATAGAGCCTCGAGATCCGCCGAGGGAATGTTTTGCAGCGAAGATGCCTTTGTTAGCAGGCGAAGCGTCGCAGTTTCCTTACCATATTTGTGGAGATGGTCTGCGTTCAGTGCGTAATTGAGAAGTTGGTCGGGTCTGATGCCGATTGCGATTTCATCATTGCTCTTTCGATCGAAGGCGATTCCATCGTCTAGGGCCTTTCTAACGGTACGAATATCAATCTGAACAGATGGTGAGCCTGTTGTGAAAGTGCTGTGGCGATTGAGGTCGAATCCGGCAAACATCTTCAGGTTCGGCTCGTAACCAATTAGAATTGTGTGGCCTTCGGCTGAGATTTGCAGGGGTGAGTCGACGGATGTCATCTGTATTCGATACTCGTCAGGCAATCGAGTTCTGCCGCCGTGAGTCAGCGTCCAAGCGAAAACGAAAAGGTATATCTCGCCTCCGTCTTGCGTTGTAATCAAGAACTTCCGGGGGTGTTGTCGGATGCCCGATATCAGAACCGCGGAGTTTCCAGACTCTTGGATCGCTTCCAAGATCGCGTCAACGAGGACCTCTGGTTGCGTGGCTGGCAAATTTTCCACCGTTCTGCGTCAGAATCGAAGCGGGGGAATCGGACATGGTCGGGCCTTGTCCGACGGAAGCAGTGGAAAGACTAACGAGTTTCATGTTCGAGCACAATCGCGCAAATCGACGCACTGACTGACGGTAATCGGGCGAATATCAGGCGAAGAGAAACCACTGCACAACCAGTTGACAAAACCTGTCAACGGATACAATATCTTGTGGAACCGATGGCATGGTCCATACATTCCGCGATTCGTCTTCGCCGAGAACAACTCGGAATTTCTCAAACAGACTTAGCCGAGCAGCTTAGTGTGACGAAATCGCTGTTGAGTCATATTGAGGCTGGTAAACGGCAACCCACGCAGGAGCAAATTGGGAAGTTGGCCGGGGCTCTACAATTACCCCCGGATCTTCTATCACTGAGTGCTGACCGTTTACCGGAAGACGTGCGTGATTTCTTTGAGGCTGACGCCGCTATGGGTGTCGCAGCGGTTCGTCAGCGGAGTGAAGGAAATGTTATTTCCTGTCCGAGGATTCCCGAGCGATTACCGTCACCGAAGACCGGGGTGCGTTGCGAAAATGGATCTGTGCATTTGCCGGAACGGATTGATGTAACCAAGACCTCGACTTCCTATCGAGCGCATAGCTACCACACGAAGGTTCCTCCTGACGCTATAGTTCCATTCATTCGTGCGTTTACCCGGCCCGGAGAGACTATTGTTGATCCATTCTGCGGGTCCGGTATGACGGGGGTAGCTGCATTGACGGAAGGTCGCAACGCGTTGCTCTCAGACCTCTCCCCAGCTGCAGTTCATATTTCGAGGAACTATACGACAGCTTGCGACCCGGACGAGTTTGAGGAGGCACTCGTTCGGGTAGAGAAAATGGTCGACCCGACCATTGGATGGCTCTACCGGCCTGTGCGTTCTGATTCCCAGGTCGAATACACGACATGGAGCGATGTGTTTCGGTGTCCGGCATGTCGTAACCGGATCGTGTATTGGGAGGCGGTTAAAAAAACAGGAAGTCCGGATGGAGATGGGCTGAATTGCACATCGTGTGACCAGCGTTTCCGAAAAGCGGATCTGGAGTGGGTTGCTGAAGTCCCAGTCGTCAGCCATACGTCGTCGCTTGGCAACCGGATAATTTCGCACACGCCAACTCCTGAGGAGATGGCTCTTATCGACGGAGCGGCAACGGCTCCGATCCCGTATTGGATTCCGACAATTTCGTTTGGGCCAGAACGTGAGATGTGGCGGGCTGGACATCGTGCAATGGGTATTTCCGATGTGTCCGCATTTTTCACGCGTCGGAATTTGCATGCCCTCGCGGCACTCCGTCATGCGATTGCATGCACCTCTGCGGGACGCGTGCGGGAAGCATTGCTCTTCGCCTTTACTGCTTGTGTGAATCGTGCCTCTCGGCGGTATCAATGGAATGCGAAGCGACCAACCAACGTCATGACCGGGACGCTATACATATCGTCGCTTCGGTACGAATGGAACGTATGGAGCCTCTTCAAACGTAAAGCGTCAGGCGTGTTGCGCTATTACCGGGACTTCCCGAAAACACCAGGGCAGGTGCAGGTATTCCAGCGTTCGGCGACTGACCTTTCGTGTTTGCCAGACTGCTGTGCAGACATGGTCTTCATGGACCCGCCGTTTGGGTCAAACATTTTTTATGCGGACTCGTCGCTGTTGTGGGAAGCATGGCTGGGGAGTCTGACGGATGAAAGCGCCGAAATTGTGGTGAACAAACATCGTTCTTCGGCAACAGGCGGGAAAACGTTGGAGGATTATTCGGGGTTGATGAAGGATGCGTTTGTTCATGCCGCGCGCATTTTGAAACCTGGAGGCCGTGCAGTTCTCGCATTCTCGAATTCGGACGACCGAGTTTGGCATGCGATTCAGAAGGCTCTAGTCGCGGCAGGATTTTCGACGTTGAGCGTCCATGTCCTGAACAAAGGACAGCCGTCCATTAAAGGGGTGAAGGGCGTTACAGGAAAAGAGAATGTCACTTGTCTAGATTTGGTTCTTTGCTTGGAGCACAACAGGAAAGGTTTGACGGCCGCGGTACCGTTTCCCCCGCCGGGAGGGTTTGTTGACGAGGCGATACGGGAAGCCGTTTCAAGTGGACTTCGACGAAACGACGAAATCTACTCCGCCGTGATCCGATCTGTGGTTCAGACCGATTATTCGGTTTCCGGGATTACTATGCCAATGATTGAGGCTCGTACAAGAGATCTGTTGACTAGCTGCGGCGATGGAGTTCCGGGGCACAAGTCAGATGTTAACAAAACTGAGAATGCGCCCGTGAAGCTCATGGAAGGATATTTGCGGCCGGGAAACATTTTGCCGCATTCAAAATCAAAGGCGAGTTCTAAGACAGCGATCCCGACGATGCGGATTCCGGGAGGGCGGAACAGCACTTTCTACATGGCGCATAGTTACCACACAAAGGTACCTCCTGAGGCCATTACGCCGTTCCTTGAATATTATACAAAGACAGGCGACGTGGTCCTCGACCCATTCTGTGGTTCGGGCATGACGGGTGTAGCAGCGGCGCTGAGCGGTAGGCGAGCAATCCTCAATGATCTATCGCCTGCTGCAGTGCATCTTTCCTGGAATCATACGCGGCCGTGCGATCCCGAGGCGCTGGGACGTGCATTCGAAAAACTAGAGCAGCGCTTGAGGGAGCGATTCGATGATTTGTATGGAACCCGACATAAGGATGGTTCCAAGGGCATAATCCACTGGACCCTCTGGAGCACCCAACATAGGTGCGCTGGGTGTTCGAGGGATTTTTTGTTGTGGGACGCCATCGATCGAAAGTCAGGGCGGCTAGGGCGCACCATCCAGTGCCCAAATTGTTCAAAGGAGTTGAGCCGGTTCGGGTTGAAGACGCTTGGTTCCGTGCCGGCTTGGATTTCTTACGAGCTAAGTTCTGGAGGGCGCTGTGAAAAAGCCGCCTCTGCGGATGACGTGCGGCGTTCCCTTAAGTTTACTCGCGAATCGATTTCGGCTTGGTTTCCCTGCGTACCCTTAGGACGCGACCGTGAGATGTATTTGCGGTGCGCGTTGCACCGAAAGGGAGTGAGTTCCGTTGCGGATCTCTATACCGCACGAAATTTGGATGCACTTGCGCTGCTTTGGCAAGAAATCGTGGCCGTTCCAGATGAGCGGGTGAGACAGGCTCTGGCCTTTGCCTTTACCAATACAGCTTGGCACGGGACGCGGATGCGGCGCTTCAACGCTCGCGGGGGCCAGCGCCCGTTGACAGGGACGCTCTATATTCCGCAGCTGTCGTCGGAAGTGAACGTTCTGGAAGTCCTGCGGAACAAGGTAAGACAGTTGCAGCGCTACTACCGGAACTTCAGACCGGATTCAACGGAATTGCCAGCCATCCTGCTCGGAAGCGCGACTGAGTTGTCGACGATTGGAGATTCTTCCATCGACTATGTTTTTACGGATCCACCATTCGGATCGAATATCTTTTACGCCGACTGCAACTTAGTCTGGGAATCGTGGCTTGGAAGACTGACAGATCCCGCGAAGGAGGCAGTCGTCAATCGGTCGCTTTCCATTGCCGAGGGCGGGAAATCTGTAGAAGTCTATAAATCCCTTATGACCGGCGCGATGCAAGAACTGGTTCGAGTCCTGAAACCCGGTGGTTGGGCCACGATCGTTTTTCATAGCACGGATAGCAAAATTTGGGAGGCGATTCGGGATTCGGCGGGGAAAGCAGGGTTCGAATTTCATGAAGCAACGTCTCTGGACCGGCGGCAGCAGAGCCACAAAGGTTACAAGGGGCGTGCTGGCCAGGAAGATGTGGCCCATTTTGACGTTGTCTTCAATCTGCGGAAGCCTGTGTCCAAGATGAAAACGCACAAACCGTGGATGGAATCTCTAGAGATCGATCTCGAAAACTTGGTGGCGACTGTTGCGAGGGAAAGAGGCATCCGCGCGCGTGGGCTGCAAGGAATTCACGCGGAGGTTATGAGACGTCTGGCTTCAACGGGTACTTCGATTTTTGTGGATTATTCAGAGGTCCGTACGATTTGGGAGAGAGTACTGAAGGGACCGGCGGGACCCGCACAAATGGAAGCACTCTTTGAATGACACTTCTAACCACCTCCCAGAGCAGCCGGGATAGCACGGATGAGCTCCACCGCCACGTCGTACAGGCTCTTGGACCGTCGGTCGTTCGCCACTCCGATCTTGCACAGAAACCGCTGGAATTGGACCTTCGGTTCCCTTTACCTTCGAAACTTCGGGCCTATGTTTACAATGCAACGGTGCCTCCGGGTGGCCGAGCGACAGGTGAGCACAAGATCCAGCTGATTGTCCCCGGACAGGCACGGGGAGAACGCGGCAACTTCGACCATTCGGGCGGCCGGATGCCCCTTCTGATCGGCTACCAGAATGAAATGGACGTTTTCGTGGTATGGGATGCCTTCCTGTACGAGGATTTTGCCTACTCGCGTAACGTGCAAGTTAAGGCAGAAACCATTTTCGAGGCGTTTGCCGGTAAGATTGGCAAACAGACCCGCCATCTTGGGAACGACCAGACCGAAATTGTTCTGGCAGCAAGGTCCCCACAGTTGGGGCAACTTCTCATCGAACGGTACAACCTCATATTGACGCGGTTGGCAGGGAATGCTCGATGAGTTTAGGAGACCTCCAACTGAAGACCGGCTATCGGAAGGGGTTGGACGACATCGCTGCGGCCTTCTATATGCCTTGTATGTCTCAGGCAACAGCGTATGACCGGGCCGTGGGTTTCTTCAACAGCGCAATCTATGTGATTTCCTGGCCTACGTTGCGCGATTTTGTGAGTCGCGGCGCGAAAATGCGGCTCGTTTGTTCGCCGGTGCTCGCCCCGAACGATATCGAAGCGATTAGCGAGGGATACAGTGATCGGCTTGAGTCGGCGAGCGGGACGCGCCTTCGGGAACAGATACAGGCGATGCTCGCAACTCCTTATCTGACTAAACCGACCAAGGTGTTGGCATCACTCATTTCCTTGGGGGTCATTGAGGTTCGCATTGCGTTCATGCAACGAGTACCGAACCACGAACGGATCTTTCACGAAAAACTGGGTTTATTCCGAGATGAAATCGGGAATACGGTGGCTTTCAAGGGGTCGATGAATGAAACCTGGGCTGGACTATCCGCCGACGGCAACTTGGAGTCAATCGATGTCTTTGTATCCTGGGAACATGCTCGTGAGGCGCAACGCGTCAAGCAAGAAACGGCCTATTTCGAGGATCTCTGGAAGAATGAATTTGGCGGAGTCGTGGTGCGGCCATTTCCGGAGATTGCTCGCGAAGAACTGGTCAGCGCCGCCGACATAAAGAATTGGCCAGACCTGGTCGATGAAATCTGCCGTGAAATCGAAGCGGCGCAGCGGTTCAACGATTCAAAGAGCGGAACTGGTAGGAGACTGAGACCGCACCAGAGTTATGCTTTGGAAGAGTGGGAGAAGCGCGGCCGGCGCGGGATTTTGGAACACGCCACGGGTAGTGGGAAGACATTCACGGCTCTGTGCGCTATCCGAGAGGCGTTGAAACGGCAGGAGGTTGTTCTGATTCTTGTACCGAGTGAACTCCTGCTCACGCAATGGCGAGAGGAGATCTCGGGAACGCTCGCGGATCAGCAACCACAAGTTCTGTTGTGCGGAGCTGGGCATGTGAGGTGGCGAGACGAGAGCTTGCTGGCGCCGTGGTCTCGCAGGGGAACTCAGCCCCACATCGTTCTTTCCACGATGCAAACTGCGGCCTCAGAGGACTTCCGCAAATTGATGAGAGGTGGGCCGCAAGTGTTCCTCGTTGCCGATGAAGTTCATCGCCTCGGGAGCACAGAACATCTCAAGATTTTGAATCTCGACAGTGGACCCCGCCTAGGCCTCAGCGCGACGCCGCGACGCGCAGGCGATCCAGCCGGAACCCAAACAATCTTCGATTATTTTCAAGGCGTTGTCCCACCTCCATTCACACTCAAAGACGCCATCGAATCGAATGCGCTTACTCCCTACCTCTACTACGTTCACCCTGTGGAACTCTCTGATGAGGAACAAAAGGAGTGGCATGCCCTAACCCAAAGGATCAAGCAAGACGCCGCTAGGAATGCGAGGAAACCCGAAGACCAAGGGAGTGAGTATCGCAAACGGCTTTTAATTGAGCGCGGCCGAATTCTGAAGGGAGCAGCAGGAAAGGTCCCACTGAGTCTGAACATTTTGCGCGATCGGTACGAGGAGGGCCAGCGTTGGATTGTGTATTGCGACAACGTAGATCAGTTACAAAGAGTGTTGGCTGAGCTTCGATCCAGTGGCATCAAGGCGAGCGAGTACCATTCCGCAATGACCGGCGACCGAAGCCAGACGCTTCGGCTTTTTGACCATCACGGCGGCATTCTCGTTTCGATTCGCTGCTTAGACGAGGGAGTCGATATTCCGTCGGTCAGCCATGCCTTAATCCTTGCTTCCTCGAGGAATCCGCGGGAATTCATCCAGAGGCGTGGCCGGGTGCTCAGAAAAGCCGAGGGGAAGAGTGTCGCCTTCATTCACGATGCGATTGTAGTACCTTTAGTGACACGTAATGAAGATTTTGGTGTAGATATCCTTGCTGGGGAAATGACAAGGGCTATAGAGTTTGGGAAGAACGCTCTTAACCCGTCCTCAGTAACGGAATTGGAGAGGCTGGCGCTCCGATTCGGTATGGACTTTGAGCAACTCGCCGGATCTGGATACGAAGAGGATTGAAAGGACACATGGACCTCCTGTCGACAATCTTGGACCTGCGCCAGAAGCAATTCGCGCATCTCCCTGAAGACCTGGTCAAGGAAATTGTCAGGATTGAGATCGACTACGCTGAGGACCGCACGGAAGCGTTGAAGCAAGTCGAGCAAGCGCTAGAACGGTATCTCAATAGCCTGCCGGAGAACAAGACGTGCTGAGAATTCGCAGTGTGCACTTGTGTGATTTCGGACCTTTCAAAGGGGAGCAGCGCATAGATCTGCCCAAAGAAGATGGCGTTGTCATCGTCTATGGCGAAAATATGCGCGGTAAGACGACGCTCCTGAACGCCATTCGCTATGCGTTGTTCGGCAGGGTTTTAACCCGTGGTTCCGTTGAGGTCCAACTGCACCAACTGGGAAACTGGGAGAGTGCTGCGGACGGGAAATATGGATTTCATGTAGTTCTTGCGTTTGAACAGAATGGCGACACCTACGAACTGACACGAGAATGTCGGGTGAGGTCCGGAGTTTCGAAGCCAGCTTCAAACGCTGACTATATCGAGGAATCCTTTCTCACGAAGAACGGATCGGCGATGGGGCCGCAGGAGGCGGTTCTGGAGCTAGGCCGCATTATGCCGGAGACAGTGTCTCGCTTCTTCCTCTTCGACGGAGAGCTTCTTCAACAATACGAAGAGCTGCTGCGAAACGAAAGCGAGATGGGCCGTCAAATCAAAGAGGCAATCGAACGGATTTTGGGAGTCCCCGTCCTGACAAATGGCAGGGCTGATTTAGCACAGGTGCATAAGCAAGCTCAGCACCAGGAGGCTAAAGCCGCGCAACGTAACCAGAAAACGCAACAACTCGGGAACCTTCACGCAGAGCTGCTTGGCCAACGTGAGGCCATGCAGCAGGAAAGCGCTCGACTGCGTCAAGACCTTGATCGGCTGAGGGGTACCAAGACGGCGAAAGAAGAGCAGGCAAAGAAGCAGGAGATGCTTCGAGGTCTGTTAACGCTGCGTGAGCGTCTCCAGGAGGAAATAAATTCTCTCGATAGAAAGATTTCAGAGAAACAAGACAAGAGAAAGACTCTGCTTACGACCGCGTGGCGCAGTCTTCTCGTCCCGCGAATCAAAGCCTTCCGAGAGCATATTGAGGAACAGTTGCGCGTGGCGCGCGAGGAGACCACACGCCGCGTTATCCATGCGGAGACGACGGAGGCAATACGGAAGGCATTGTCCACGGGAAGTTGTTCGCTCTGCGAGCAGCCGGTCGCTGGAGAGACAAAGGAGCGTCTACAGAATCGGTTGAGCGAGTTTGAAGGCACGCCCCAAACGGCTGCTTCGGATGATCGAATCCCTTCTTTGGAGAGACAGGTTTCAGAGCTTCGTCGATACCAAACCGACAGTTCGATTGCTGTACTTCATGAGATATCTGGGGCAATCAACGATTTTCGAGTGACGAAGGCGACGAGCGAGGACCGCCTTCGTGAACTAAAGGAGCAGACCGCTGGTCTTGACGAAAGCGAGGTGCGTCGAACGTACGCGGAATACGAAAAGGCAGTGCAGGAAATCGTCATTGTTGAAAACGGACTGAAGGAACATGACGCGAAACTGGCGGAGATCGACGGCAACATTGGTCGGATCGAGTCGGAGTTAGGTAAGAAAGGCGGAAGTGACCTGCAGAAGGAGCGGAAACGACGCGAAATAACCGAAGGGTTGCGAAGCTTATTTGAGGAAGGTGTGAGGGTCTATCGCGACCATTTGCGAACCAAAGTAGAGAAAGACGCAACGACATTGTTTTTGGATCTAACGAGCGAGCCCGAATACGCCAGCCTCAGCATTAACAGCAATTACGGATTGACTATCGTCCATAAAGACGGAACCAGTATTCCCGTGCGATCGGCGGGCGCGGAGCACGTGGTCGCTCTTTCTTTGATGGGGTCTCTTCAAAAAAATGCGCCACTGCGCGGTCCGATCATCATGGACTCACCTTTTGGACGCTTGGATAGCGTGCATACGAGGAAAGTGATTCATACGCTCCCCAATATGGCGGGGCAAGTACTTCTTTTTGTGTACGAGTCAGAGCTTGAACCCAAACTAGCCCGCAATGAACTGAAAGGCGCTTTGCGACGGGAATATCGGATCGAGCGACAGTCCGCCAGATACTCGAAGGTGGAAAAGGTGATCTGAAAATGATCGACGATAAGAAAACGATTGGGCTGACACCTGAGAATCGTTCTGTCATGGATCGAATCATGGAGAAGGAGTTCTTTCGAGAGCAAAAGGACGCCGCTCTCTTTGCGATGGCGTATGCGATAAACCAAGATGTTGTCGCGGGAAATTGTGAGGGTGCGAACACGATCTGGAATGTCGGAAGCCTGGATCCCGAAGGTGAGGTAAGGTCGTTGGTCGGGAACCTGTTTCCCGATGTGGTTCTCCCGTACCGATTGACCGAACACCTGATCAATGCGGGCCTAGCTTTGATAGGAGCACGCATGGCGGCTGACCCGGGACTGGATCTGACTGATTTCCTTGAAAAAGAACAAGCGTCATTTACTCCACAATAGGTTATGATTGTTGACGTATCTAATATTTAAACTGTGGTTGCCTATCGCGGTACCTCGTGAAATTCAAGTTGAGCTAATCGTCGAAAGCTGCCACGCGCCGAGCATCTGAGGAAGTTGGCGTGAAAGAAGAGAGACGTGGGAAGATCACGTTTCAGCTATATGCGACGGTATTGGGGATGTTGGCATGACGTCCTTTTCTGACTACATTCAGAAACAGTCGATGCGTTCGCGCGAGCTCCCGTTGGTGCACACAACGGAGTATTTCCGCCTGGCCTCCATCCAGGCAAGCAACATGCTCCAGCCCAGTGACTGCGCGATTTTCAAAGAGCCTCTGCTGTATTTCTTCTACGGCCGGCCGGCGTACCGAGATTCTTCTAAAACGATGCCAACGCGAGATGTTGGTTTTTACCCAATTTGTTTCGTTTTTCGGCCGGCGACGATATGCAAGAAAGCAAAACGGCTATATCCATTCGACACCGGCGCCTCTCAGTACGGGTTGTACGAGCCTGACGTTAAACGAACCGAAGCATTGGCCAGCTATCGAGTTCTAGAGATCCTCGAGAATGCCAGAAAGATCGTCAGTTCCTTTTTCGATACCGACGAACAATATCTATCCCACAAACCTAAACACGGTCTGCGTTTTGCGTCGGACGAAAGTGACGTGGAATCCTATTATCACCTTATCAGTGGGGGAGGGGATCCTAGCTGCGACGATCGATGTTCTGCGGTGGAAATTCAAATTGCCGAGTGCCTGGATATCCGTCAGGGGGTCATCGCTGTTGCGCTACCAACCTGCTTCTTAGAGGATGCGAATTTGGCAAGCACGCTTCTGAAAGTGTGGGGGGCGGTTCCTCTGACTTACGACGCAGATGTAGGTATGCGGCCTCTCGAATTGCACGGTGCGATTCGACTTTTGGTCCGCCAGTTCTATCGCCAATCGGGGCTACTATGACGAGTCCTTCGGGACTTCCACTCTTTGGCTTCGCGAACCCGCGCGAACGACTCCCGGCGTTTGTGGTGCCGATTTTTGGAAGTCTTCCAGATCTTTGGATTCAAGACGGCAAGGGTGACGGGTTGGTTTTACGGTTTTCTCCGTGCACCGTGGCCTCAGAAAAGATCATTACCCAGCACAATCACAAGCACTGGGCAAAAGTCGGAGATGCACTCATCTATGCGTTTCAATTCTCGAACGGTCAAATCGACATCGGCACTCAAGCGAGAATCCAAAAGCTATTGACCGAAAGATTGGATGAGTTTCGAGATTTTCCATTCTTAATAATCGACATCCTCAAATTCATTAAGCAGTTAGATGCTCTGCCCGAAGCAATTCAAAAGGCAAGGAATAAATTGGCTCTGAACGATCCAGAAATTGCGGAGCAGTGGGCCATGTTGATGCAGTCGGCGAATACGGAAGGGGTCAACATCGCAGAAAAAGCGGGGTTTACGGAAGATCGAACCTCCAGTTCGCCAGTCACTGCCCCATTGTTTCAAACAGGGGATCTTGTCGCACTTCGTTCAAACCCAGCAGTGATTGTTCCTGTACTCGAAGTAATTCCCGGCGCCGGCGAGTATCGCTATCGAGTATTTCAAAATAATACGAAAACGACCTATTACGAAACCCAGCTTCAAACACCACCTGCGGTGTCGGCTGATCGGAGAGCAGTTAGCGCGCAGGATTTGCAAGCACACCTCACAAGTGTGCAGATTCTGTCTCCTTCAACGGCTACTCTTTTTTCTTTGCGGTCGGGCCGAGTTCAGTTTGTGCCCTACCAGTATCGGCCAGTCTTGAAGCTTATCCGCTCTGATCGTCCTCGCCTGCTCATTGCGGACGAGGTGGGTGTTGGGAAGACTATCGAAGCCGGACTGATCATGAAGGAGCTGCGGGCCCGAACCGACCTTGCTTCGGTGCTGATCATTTGTCCCAAGGCGCTGGTTGCTGAGCGCAAATGGTACTTGGAATTGAAGCGCTTTGACGAAACGTTTACAGCGCTTGACGGTCGGTTGCTGCGGCACTGCATGCAGGAAACACATCTTGAAGGGCAATGGCCACAACAGTATGCAAAGGCCATTCTTCCTTTTTCCTTGTTTGATTCCGATCTGCTAGTCGGCCGTGAAGGAGATCCCGGCAGCAAGGAGCAGAGTCTCATCGGCCTCGATCCGCCACCGAAGTTTGATTTGGTGATCGTGGATGAGGCGCATCACATCCGGAACTCGGAAACCTTCCTGCACCAAGGGGTACGCTATTTTTGCGACAACGCAGATGCGGTGGTCTTTCTTTCCGCTACGCCCGTTCAGTTGGCGAGCGAGGACCTATATACACTCCTTAATGTGTTACGGCCCGACCTGATCATCGACCACGCTAGCTTTGAACAGATGGCCGAACCGAATCGGTACGTCAACTCGGCAATCCAGCATTGCCGTGCCGCTCGGGAAGGCTGGCAGCGCGAGGCACGAGGCAGTCTTGATGAGGTTGCCCAGACGGAATGGGGACGCCTGTTTCTGAGATCATCGCCTGCTTTCCAGACGATCCAAAGCCGTTTACAAGTGGATGCCATTTCCGATACGGAGCGGGTGGGGCTGATTCGGGCTCTTGAAGAACTATATACATTCAGCCCATTAATAAACCGGACCCGTCGGCGAGATATAGGCGAGTTCACGACGCGAAAGCCTGAAACTCTCACTATCGACTTCACGCCAGCACAAAAGAAAATCCATGACGGTCTCCTGGACGTGATTGCACGGATTCTGGCGTTTTGCCATGGACAGCAAAACGTTAAATTCATGATGACCACCATTCGGCGACAAGCGGCAAGCTGCCTCTTCGGTCTAACGCCACTTCTCGGGGACATCCTGACAGGAAAACTCAGCCAGCTTGAACTGATGGAGGCAAGCGACAGCGGTGAGGAGAATGTGGACCTCAGCTTTGTCGATCAGGTGCGGAGCGACATAACCGATCTAATCGGCTTGGCCCGGAATCTTGATCCTCGCGATCCTAAGGTCGAGGCATTTGTCAAAGTGCTTGAGGACAAGAATAAATTACCGAATAACAAGGCGCTCGTTTTCAGCACCTTCCGTCATACGCTGGCTTACCTGGCCGATCGAACGCTGCGCACCAAGTTACGCTTCGGGGTAATTCACGGAGGTGTACCGGATGAAGAACGTGCAAGTTTGAGGGGTCGCTTCGCTATGCCGAAAGAAGAGGCTGACGCAATTGATGTTTTGCTCTCGTCCGAGGTGGGTTGCGAAGGGCTCGACTTTCAGTTTTGCGACCTCTTGATTAACTATGATCTGCCCTGGAACCCTATGCGAATCGAACAACGCATCGGCCGTATCGACCGATATGGCCAAAAAAGCGGGACCGTTGCCATCGTCAATTTCGTGACTCCCGGCACAGTGGATGCCGACATCTACGAACGATGCCTGTGGCGTATTGGAGTTTTTCAGCATTCGATTGGAGGCAACGAAGAAATCCTTGGGGATATCACCAAAGAACTTCATGACATCGCGGAGAGTTTCACGTTGACCGATGAGGAACGGGAGCGACGGCTCCGCCAGCTTGCAGACAATAGCATTCGACTGCTCCGTGAGGAACAGGAACTCGAATCGAGACAAGCGGAATTGTTCGGTCTAAATATCCCGAACCAAACATGGCAGAAAGAGATCGAGGCGGCCGAAAGTTATTGGCTTTCACCAATCGCACTTCAGCGTTGCGTGAGCTCTTATTTGTCGGCGCGGCTCGGCCCTGAAACCGCATACCTGCTTGGAGAAAAGCCACTCAAGACGCTACGTCTCAGTCAGGAAGCCAGGGCCATCGTCTTGGACGACTATAAGCGCCTACCGCGCTCGATCGAACCTGTCGCGCGAGATTGGGAAAAGTGGCTCAAGGGTAGTCAGCCAACAGTGGCGGTCACGTTTGAGCAAGAAACAGCAACCGAGAATCCAAAGGTTGTCTACCTGTCAGTCATGCATCCGCTGGTGCGGCAGGCAGCGCGGTTTCTACAACTCGATGAACCGATACAGGCTTCGCTCGCGGTGCAGAGCGCTGACGCTCCGGCCGGTAATTATGATTTTGGGCTGTTTCGCTGGAAAAAACATGGCGTCCGGGCGGATGAACTTCTCGTGCCCGTTGCTTCTTCTCCGGAGATTGAGAACGCGCTCCTTACATTGCTGCAATCGACAACGGACGAGGGCGAAGCCATGCAGCCGTCCGAGGCGAGCATGGAGAGGCTCGATGCGCAGCATCATGCGAAATGGATTGCAGCGCAGGCAAATCACATTGCCGAAAACCGCCAACTGGTTGAGCATCGTATCCAGAGCCTTAGAGTCAGCCATCGAGCACGATGCAATGCGATTGAGGCCCAAATCACTCGCGCAAGCAACGACAAGATTAGGTTAATGAAACAAAGTGAATTGGCGCGCGCAGAGGGCGATTTCAAACAGCATTTGGAGGAATTGCAACAGGCCGCGAGCAGCGGAGACATCCATGCGACCGCAATCTTGTTCGGGACGATCAGCGTAAGAAAGTCTGGATAAAATGAGTTTCCTCGACGATGTTCGGGCCGATAGGCAGGCGCTTGCCTCGGTGCTGAAAAAGCATCGTGGCATACGCAAAATCGTCGAGGACCTTTACCCTGATCGAGCGCACTTCATTTATGAGCTTCTTCAAAACTCCGAAGACAAAGGGGCTACGGAAGCCAGCTTCGCTCTCACGAATGGTTCACTAAGATTTGAGCATGATGGTGCACCGTTCAGCGAGTCCGACATATGGGGCATTACGGATATTGGAGAAGGAACGAAGCTCGGTGAAGAAGATAAGATTGGCAGATTTGGAGTTGGCTTCAAAGCGGTTTTTGCTTACTGCGAAACGCCAAAAATCTGGTCGCCAACATTTTCCTTCGCAATCACGGATCTGGTATTACCAACCGCGCTCAGTCCAAAACCGGGGTTGAACAAAACGACTTCCTTCGAATTCCAATTTAACAACCCGAAGAAGAATCCCGACGATGCGTTCACCGAGGTCCGGGCGGGTCTCAGTGAATTGGCCGAGACCACACTGCTGTTTCTAACCCATCTAAAGTCAATTAGCTGGCGCATAGATGACGCAGAATGTGGGGAGGTGCTACGAGTTCAACACTCCGACAATCACTTCGAGGTGCTGACAAATACCGGTGGTAAGACCAGAGCAAGCTCGCACTTTTTGAAGTTCGATCGATCTGTCGACGGGTTGCAAAAGCAACGGGTCGCCGTTGCGTTCGCTCTTGATGTGCTTGCCGATGTGCAAAGGTTCGACCCGAACAATGCGTTGGTTAAACAGATGAAGATTATCCCGGCGAACCCAGGAATAGTGGCAGTTTTCTTTCCGGCCGACAAAGAAGTATCTGGATTGCGATTTCACCTACACGCGCCTTTCGTCCCGGAACTAAGCCGTGCCAGCATCAAGGAGACGCCGGCCAATCAGCCTCTGTTCCAGCAGCTCGCAAGTTTGACCGCTGCTTCATTACATCGGATTCGCGACCTGGGGTTGCTCACATCCGATGTTCTTTCGGTTTTGCCCAACCCGCAAGATCAGATTCCCGATAGATACCAATCCATACGAGACGGAATCATCGATGAGATGAACAGTCAGTCGCTTACGCCCACCTACTCCAAATCGCATGCTCCTGCCAAGTACCTTCTCCAAGCAAAAGCTTCTCTTAAAGAATTGCTCTCGGCTGAGGACATCGAGTTCCTAGTAGATTACAAGGATGAACCGCCGCAATGGGCGACAGGTGCGACGCAAAAGAATACCAACGCTGACCGCTTGCTTTCCGCGCTGGCGATCACAGAGTGGGACATCGATGAGTTCGTTGCATGTGTCTCTGAAAACACATCCGAGCGGACACGCTATGTATCATCGCCACCTCGGTATCTGACGGGTCCAGATGAAAAGTTCATGTCCTGGCTTTCAGCCAAGTCCGTGGATTGGCATCAAAGACTCTATTCGTTGCTTTATACAGAGCTCAGCCCACGTGGTGGCAGCAAAGCTTTGAACGAGTTAAGAATCGTGCGTTTGGCTGACGGGAACTACAGCAGTGGGCGCAACTGCTTCCTGCCCGGCGAAAAGGTTGAGCACGACGATGGACTACCGCGCGTAGATGCCGGCGTGTATACATTCGGCAAAAGCAAACTCCAACAGGAAAATGCCAGAAAGTTTCTTGCGGAGATCGGCGTCCGTGAAGTCGGTGAGTGCGAACAGGTTGAAGCAATTTTGAAACAGCGGTACAGGAGCGGCGTTAACTTTAAGCCGAGAAAGCAGGACCTACGTCGTTTCATCGGGCTGTTCGAAAAGGATGCAACCCAGGCAAAACTCTTTGGTGAATATTTCATCTTCGAAGGTGGCGACGGTAAGTGGAGGACGCCCGCGGGAATTTTCCTCGATGATCCGTTTGTGGATACCGGTTTAACTGTGTACTACGACGCGCTCGGAAAGAATGCGAAGCGCGTGGAATTGGCCGCTAGTTATCGCGATTGCGGAATACCCATGAGCAAACTAGCAAGCTTCGCCAGGGCTGTTGGCGCGCAGACACGATTGGAAATTCTTGCAGTGTCCTGCTCCGCGAACCCGGATTGGCCTTATCTCTCTACAGTCCGTAGCGACAGGTATAGATCGCAAGTCGATCGAGACTACATGATTCCAGGGCTCCAAGAGGTTTTGTCAAAGCCCTCGTTGGCTGTCTCAAAGCTAGTTTGGCAAACGATGAGTTCACTGCCGCAACAGCCTAACTACTTGCGGGCTCAATATCAAAAGAGCCAGTCCGCCGGGGCTCACTACTCCTACTCACAAATGGTACACGTCTTGAGAGTCGCTACATGGGTACCTCAAGGGAACGATTCCTTTGTACGACCGGTCGAGGCGTCCCGTGACTTGCTGCCGGAAGGTTTTCCATTCGACGCTGGCTGGCCCTGGCTGAAGGCGATCCAGTTCGGCGAACAAGAGGAGCAGCGAGTCGAGGAAGACAAGAAAAAGCAGAACACTGCAAAAGAGATGGGGTTTCGGGATTCAGAGACGCTCGAACGGGCTCAACAATTCGCAGCTCTCCCTCCTGCGGACCAAGAACGAATTCTTGCTGAATTCAAAAGCAAACGAAATGTGGAACTACCGGAGCATGAACCCCAAAACCCGGTGCTGCGAGCGGCACGCGTAGCCAAAGAAGCTAGCAATGCGCCAAAGAAAATTGCCGAAGAGCGTGTGCGGTCGGTGTCGATCGACCTAGAGAAAGTCAAACAGCAGGCCGCGGAATACCTTCGCGAACAGTACACGACTGACGGCGAGATGATCTGCCAGATTTGTAAGAGCGTGCTCCCGTTCAAACTCGACGATGGGAGACACTATTTTGAAAAAGTCGAGTTCCTTGAAGACCTGAAAAACCGCTACTACCAGAACTATGTAGCTCTTTGCCCGAATCACAGTGCGATGTTCCAGCACGCGAATGGTTCGCGAAATCAGCTGAAAGAGTTGTTTGTCAGAATGGCAGATCAGCGGCTTGAGGTGTTTCTTGCCCAGGAAAGCGCCACCATTTACTTCACCAAGATGCACATTGCCGACCTGCGGCAGGTCGTTGAGGTCGATGGCACCCGTACCGCGGGTAATGACGATGCCGTGCCGTGAAGTCTGAGTTTCTTGAATTATTCGACAGTAAGTCTCCCTCTCTGGAGTCGATCAATTGGAGGCGGGGAAGCTGGGAACTTTCCATCCAGAGTTGAGTAAGAAGACCTTCAGAACGTCGCAGACAATTCTATTCGATTCTGTACAGAGTGGTCTTCAACCGTACAGCCGTCTTGGAGATTGGGGAATGCGGGCACTCACTCATCGGTTAGTGCCGCGAGCATCTGCGAAGCCGCCTGCCAGATATACGCGAGACTCTCCGTCAAGAGTTCCGCATACGCGATTTCCGTTGGTCCTGTTTAGTCGCCGTGGTCTTGCTTTCTTACGCACTTCCATGATATTTCAATTACACCATGAATGCAGTTGCAATGCCTGTATCGTTTGATCGCGATGTCCGCACACTGTTCCGTCAGATAGATATCGATCACATGTCTCCCTACGGCGTCCTCCTTGCCGACTACAGCTACATGTCCCTCCCTGACAATAATCATGCAAATGCTCAAGACGTTTTGGATTTTCTTTCAGGGAAAAAACAGCCTCAGATGCCAATAGGAGGACCGTTCTGGGACTCAACGAAGCTTAGTCTATACCAGCGCTGGATGGACGACGGGTACAAGCCTTGAGCGGCATGCTGAATTGTTGAATCTCCGACGATTCAATGGGATACCGAGGTGAAGAGCGTTCGGCGACTGCGTCGGTGACTTCCACGGATCGCAACCTTGAAGGAGGCTAGGTATGAAGAGGATCAGAGAGATTGGTTTCGGGGCAGTTGTCGCCCTCGGTCTGTTCCTGTTCTTAGTTGGGTTTGCACTGAGATCGCGCGCCGGAGGCGCAATTTCCGAGCCGTCAAATCCAGCGATGACTAACCCCGACAAGCATGCTTGGGATCTCTTTTTGCAACTCAATCGCCCAGCCGACCTCAGCAAAGGGCGGGGTGTGCCAGACGCCGCCAAGAAGATCGGGGATGATGGATGTACAGTCTGGGAGACTTGGCGCCTTGGTCGGGGCGAAGTCTATAAAGATGATGGATCGCAACCGCCAGTCTGGGATGACGGAGCCAATACCGCTTGTCAGGGAAAGGCCCTTGAACCTACAAATCTCTTAATTTTGACTGACGCGATTAATCAGAAGCGGAAAGTACCACACAAATTCCAATTGCTGATCGACACCCAGGAATTGACAAACGAAAGCAGAATGAATAGGGCCACATATGAATTCATTGTGACTCACGAACTCTATAACATCGAAGGGCAGCAGGTTTTCGTCAAGGAGGCGTCAAGAACCTACGATAAGCAGACGAGAACGGGGAGTGTTCTAAGTTTTCCCGAAGAGTCGATGGAGATCAAGGGCGCTTGGAAGGAATTGACCAAGGAAGAGATATCCCAAGGTGCAGCGAAGAAATATCACACGGCAACGGTAGACGGAAAAACCTACGGTCTAACCTCCCTTCATATCATCACAAAAGAAGTACCTAATTGGTTCTGGGCGACGTTTGCTCATAAGGACAATCGTAGTCCTGCAATTCCTGACAGGGACACCTATGGAATGCCGAAAGAACTCAAAGGAACGAAGTGGGAAAACTACAAGTTGAGTGGTACACAGGTTGATTTCACATCCTCGGTCGGTCAACCGACTCGGCTGGCGGATACAGTCATTGAAGATGGCTTTGAAGAAACCTCCTCGTGTATGAGTTGTCACGCAATGGCGAGCTTTGGGCCAAACCCCGGTGCGAAGCGGGAAGACAGCTTGTTGGGTAAGACATGCAGTCCGCTACCCAATCCTAGTGGTCGAGAGAAGGTTAAATGCGTTGTTGGATCTCCCGACTCATCACTGTTTGGAGACGATAAGGGCCTCAAATACGCTCAGTCGGACTTTGTTTGGTCGATGCCTTTCAGGGCCAAACATAAAGCTGTAGTGAGCAAGCCACAGCCGTCTCAGCCTTAGGAAACTATTTGGGGGGTGGGGCCCGTGAGCAAGAAACTCATTTACATAACGTGTATCGCCGTATTGCTTGTACCGAACGGAAGGACAGCGGCGCCACAAATCTCAAAACAAGGAATCGTAAATCCAATTGCAGCAGTGAAGTTTGAGCAAGACGGAGACGTAAAATGCCTGTCGTCTGCTATTGAGGCGGGTGATCCTGCGGTAGGCGCTTCCACGTTCATTCTGAAGGCACCGCCAAAATGTCTGATCCCGTGGCATTATCACACGGCGGAAGAGCAGCTAATCGTAATACGGGGAGCAGTTTTAACCGAAATGGACGGTATTTCTCCGACGGTCCTTGGGCCCGGCGGTTTCGCAGTAATGCCGGGCAAGGAAAAGCATCAGTTTTCCTGCAAGTCGAAAGGGGAATGCATAGTAGTCGTTGTGTTTGACCGGAAATACGACATCTTTTGGGTCAGAGGTAGTCAATACTTGCTAGAACAAAAGTAATGAGACCCGGACAACCGCTTGACGGGAAGATTCTCAAGAATGACCGGGAGATGGAACCTAGGGCAGAAGGCAAGTGCGCTCATTGGAAAGCATGGCATAACAAGTAGGCTCGAGGGACCTCAGCTCTCTAGCAGATCGACAAGTGGACCATTCCGGCGAGAGTAGGTGCGGTTCAACTGGGACCCTACACGACCGAAGGGATCGATCGAAAGATCTATCTTCTAAATAAGGCCGTGCATAGTTCTACCAGGAACGTAAGCCAATTGGTGACGATCGTTCTTTTCAATAAGGCCCGTCGGGGATTCGAGAAATGTCCTAATTTTAGCTGTAGTCTCTCCGCAGCTTAGAGTGGAGGTAGGAAATATGAAATGCCAAGTCAGCGGAAATTCAACCTTGGGATTATCCCTTCTACTGGTGCTCACTGCTTGTGGTTCAGATCGAGTCAACGCCCAGAATGTCGATCCAAAGAGCGTCGTCAAGGTCGTTTCGGATGGGAGGGTGAAATTTAGCTCAACGAAGAGAGTCACTGTCTGGCTCGACGACAACCAGTCTTATTCTGTAGAACCAGTTGTCGTCGGTCCGAGCGAGAGCCACACATTTCGATCTGCATCAGAGATGGGCATTTTGCAGTCACGACCAGTGCCTCCTCCTCCCCCTAGGCCCCCAGATCACGGAGGCCCGAGACCGCCGCTCCCTATTCCGCCTCGCCCGACCAATCGCCGTCCGACTCCTCAACCGCCACCTAAAACGAAGAGTCAACTTGCAAAGGAAGGAGTGATTGTAGGGAGACTGAAAACAGATGGGATCTCGCAGAGCAATTGGAAGCTGCCAAACGGAACATACACTATTGTGTTGACCCTTCGTGAAGGCGAGCCAGTGGCGGCACTCGTGAACGCAGATGGCGAATACGCGGTGTCATTCGATAATTTGTTTTTCCTTGACGCGCAACCGTAATGGCCCTGCCAAAAGAAAGATAAAAATGGGGATGGTATGTTTTTGGAGGTTGGCTAACATCTTCGATTGCGTCGTCACAATTCCCCGACAAACGTAAGCCAAGTCTAGAAGGGAGGATCACCGTGAACCCTTTGGATATTCGGAGCGAGAATGATTTAGCCGATCGAGTCCGCCGTCTGACACATCGAACATTGTTATCGCTTCTTGAAACATTCGATTCGAAAAGATCCCTCTTCTATTCGAGCATCGAAAAGTCTACCAAAAAGGTTGGTGGTGACTTAACTGCTCGTAGTGCCGCAACAGCTCTGCTCGCGATAGAACAGGCGAAGGACAACATGCACCGGAGGAGTCAGCAAGAGAATCCTAGTGAAGAGACGGGACACCAGAAGAAAAAGAAGAGAAAACGTGAAAAAGAGCGCGCTGACTTTGAGGGCAAACTGGAATCCAGTCTAAAACAGTACGAAGAGGGCAAGCTGGAAACAATCCCTTACGAATCGTACTGGAATGCCGTTTTTGAAAGGAGCTTGGAGTATATAGCCACAGCGCCGGAGTCCAAAGTGAACGAAATCTTACGGAGAAAGAAAGACCCCCGTGCCACTCACAATCTCTTCGATAGGCGGGAAGCATTTACCTGTTCTCGAGTGCTTGATCTGTTGGATAAGTACCCCAAAGAGGATACCCACGGTGACGTATACATGGAAGCTCTTGATACAGTCCTCGAAGAGCTCACGCATGCTTACCCGCCTTACAACCTCTTCGGCGGAGCCTCGTTGACCGGTACTGAACCACACACGTTCGTTGCCCACGAGTGCTTGAAGAGCCTTGAGGGATTGGCGGACGTCCTAGAAAAACGTGCGCATGAGCATCAACTGCTGGCTGAGCTGCTTGGAAAGATCGACAAATGGCGAGAGGAAGACAATCCAATTCGCAAGATTCACAAGGAATGGGGATGGTTCTCAGAATTTGTGGCAAGTGAGTTAACTCACTTCCGGAACCCAGTGGGACTTACTGAACCCATCAAAACGCTGAAGAAAAGGTTCCCGATCGCAGGAGAAACGACACTTCGGCCAACACAGCATGATCCTAAGGAGAGCACTCCCGCCGAAAGTAAGCGAGAGCGCAATCAAATTGCACGCGAACTAATCCAAGCTTTAAAAGGAAGCAGGGTTAGCAGGAACCATACAGTTGTAGCTTGGCTAGAGAAGTTCGCCGGCCTGGTGGAAAAGAAGATTCGACAGATCGACGAGTCAATTGAGAAGCAGCACCGCGACCTTAGGCTGGGATGGAAAGCGATCAAGCGGATTCCGGAACCCGAATCTGATTCCATGTCGCAACCCGGGAAAGAAGCGATGTCTGCTGCGCCCAGTTACTTGTGTCTGGTTGGGTTCTTGTGGAGAAGAGCATTCTTCGAGGGCATGAAGCATGTCCTAGTTACTAGTCGGAAAAATTATGAGGAGCTTCCGTATAGGTCTGACTTATCAGAGGTTGTTAAGAGTATCAAAAAAGCAGGTGAGCAGTGGAAGAAGAGCGCGAAAAACACGAGGGAGTACTTGAGTAAGCTTGCAAAATGGGCGGAAGCTGAATTGAGTAGGCAGATCAGCCTATATTCGTTGTCCAGAAAGACGAATTTCGACCCCGTGCAGTTAGCGTTCGCATTGCGAATTCATCACGACATTGCGTCGCCGCCGCTCAACGCAGATTTGGTAGCGAGGGGTATGCAGATTGTGGTCGAAACTCAGCAAACGGATGGCACCTGGCCGACGGGGGCACCCTTCGCGTTTGACCGCAAAACGCTCGCCGCGAATTACGTAGCGAATGTCGAGATAATGAATGCGCTGATGCCCTTGATCGATCGTCACAATATCGACGTTTATTTACCTCATGCCGAGAGGGTATTCAATTGGCTGGAGACGAATCTCCGGAGAATCAAGTCCGATGTACGTCAAGAAGAAATCACGGGATGGTCCACCGACCGAATATTTGAGAGTGGGAGAGTCGATACCTGGATGACTGCAGCGGCGCTGCAATTCCTGGTATCTTATCGGAAACTTCTTCAAGAGAACGTGAACGCGAAAATGGCGGCCACGTATGATTTCGCCGAGCCGAAACTTGAGTGGAGCAAACTCGTGGATTCCGAACTTCACCGGGATTACCGGCAACGAGTTACGACGCATATTTACGAGAATTTCGTTCGACCTTTCAAGGAAACTGGCGAGAGCACTCATTCAGCCATGGTACTGCACGGCCCTCCCGGAACTTCAAAATCGACTCTGGCGCAGGCCATTGCGACCGAATTGAATTGGGAATTGGTTACGATCACTCCGAGTGACTTCGTAAAAGGCGGTATCGAACAGAGCGAAGCGGCCGCTCGGAATCTATTTAGGGAGTTGGGCATATTGAGGGAAGTGGTGGTGTTGTTCGACGAGATTGATGAAATGTTGCGTGACCGTCAGGACGAGGAAGCACAGACCGGCATCGCGATGCTCAGATTCTTGATCCCGGGCATGCTAACCAAACTGCAATCGCTAAAGCAACATGGTGAGAAGAACCGACTCATTTTCATCATTGCAACAAATTATGAGGATCGCCTCGATCGTGCCATAACTCGTACCGGTCGGATTGATCAGCGATTTCCAATCGTGCCCCCGGATGAAGACGCACGCTATTGTCTGATTCGGAATTTCATGGATGCAAATATTAAAAAGAAGAAGTTTTTACCAAGGTGGGATACAGGGGAATTGAAGGAATTCAGCGGGCTGCTTGCTAACTGTCTAGCAGCTTACACCTGTGGCTGGGTGTACAAAGAACTGGAACTGTTAGCAGATGCCGTCTCGACCAAAAGCTCAGTCTGTGAAGGGAAATGTAAGGAGTTGCTCGAGGGCAACAAGCTAAAGAATGCGTGGAGGAATGGGCGGGAAAGGGAATTACTTGAGGACATACTGCCAATCACGCCGTTGCCGATGTCCGAAAGAGTCAGCGTTTTCCTTGAAAATCTGCAGGATAAAGATGCGAAACATTACGTCGAAAAGATAGGAAGGTACGAAATTCTCGAGCGCCAGGCCGCGCTCGACCTCTTCGGGTTTTATGGTGGGCGCGAGAAGGCAGAGGACGAAATTAAGCGAGTTCTTGGGAGTTATGTCGTGAAGGAAAGAAGGAAAGCGAGGTCTAGCGCGAAGACGGACCACGAAAGTCAGGTCAAGGCTGGAATCGTCAAACTCGCTGATACGATCATCAAATTCAAGTCCAAGCGTCTACCCGAGAGGAGCAAGGCACCGACAAATCCATGAGGCCGGCCGTCGTCTGCGAGTTCACAGAAGCCGTTGATTCCTGTTTCGTGGCTTTCCTTAGTATTGCTGTCGGTAATCTACCCTGCTATGGCCGGAGGTGTTGTCGCCAAGCCTCTTATGACATTTGTCGCGCGAATGAGATACGCTGCGGAATTATAAATGCGGCTGTTTGGTAGACGTTCCGACGCTAGTTAGGTTTGGACGGGTAAATAGTCTTACCAGGAGACTTAAAGAACTTGTAGTTCAATCCAATTCTGGCGTAAATACCAGCGTTGGGGAAACCAAGGAATTCTTCATAGTGGCTGTTAAAGAGATTGTCGATTCGCAAATACACATCGGCCCGGGCACTGGCCGCAAGACTGACACTCAAGCTGGTCGTTGCATATTTTCCGACGGTTGTGACACTAGGAATGGGCACTTGAAAGTCGTAGCGGCGGCCGATCCACAAGGAATCCAGGGTAAATCTCAGCCGTTCGGTGGGCTTCGCAATCACTCCGAAACCTCCTCGCCAGCGGGGTAGATCTCTCAAATGGTCCGTAGTTTCGAGTAGTTGTGCATTCAAAAACGTCAGGTGGCCGTTGAAATCGAGTCGCTTGATGGGCGAAAGCGTCGTACTCCATTCGAAGCCTTGCGTGCGTGCCAAGCTTCGGTTCACGAGCCTGAACTCTTCCGGGCTAAAGTCGATCAGGTTGCGGAAAGAATTCCAATAGTATACGAGTGAAAAGTGAAGGTTCATCGGTTTGATGGTTTGTTCGATTCCAGCGTCGAAACCACGACTCTGTTCCGGTGTGAGATGGGGGTTCCCGACCAGAGGGTCTCCCAGCGCTTCGAAGGAAGGCAAACTGAAACCAGTGCCCCAGCTTGCCTTTAGGTATGTTTGGAGTGGGCCCACTCGATAGGAAGCGCCTGTGCGTGGAGAGACCGACGCGTGAAAGTTCTTGGTCTTGTTGATTCCAACGCCCACGCTTGCTGTAAGTCTTCCAGACTGAAAGAGAACTCCTCCGTTTAGATTGAAGGCGGGCCGGTTCAAATCGAGATTGTCGGGAATCGTGCCCGCAATCACGCTGTCACTGGATCCACGTTCATCCTGATACCCCACACGCATGTCCGCCGACAGATGGCGTGAGAATGTAAGAGTACTCGGCAGGCTCAAGCGTATGCGCCTGAAATCTTCATGGGTAATTGTCGACGGTCTTGAGTTGAACGTTGGCGGAGTGCGGTCGAGGATCGGAGGAGTAAATGTATGTTCAGTCCGTAAGAAGAGATCGCCCTCGATGCCATATTGCCACCAGGGTCTTACTTCTTGGTGGAAACTCAGCCCGGAAATAAATTCACGGCTGCGGTCAGTTTTGAGATCGGGAAGTATGGAGTAGAGGGGGCCCCCACCATTCTCCGGAAATCCCGACGATTCCTTGTCGTGAAACCGAATGACGAATTGTAAAATCTTTGAATGGTCTAGACTGTGTGTGGCGTTGAAAGCAGCGGTTCCGAGTGAATAATGATGCTCAGCGATCTGGGGCCCCATAGAAAGGTAAGACCCGGTCAAAGCATAGGAAGTCCGTCCAATTTCGCCCCCCGTGCTAAGACCAATGTGATAGGTCTCGAAGTTCCCGAGTTCTCCGCCCACCTCAAGAACCCTGTTGGATTCTCCTGGGCGAGAAATGATGTTGATTACACCTCCTATCGCTTCGGATCCATACAACGATGAGAGGGGACCTCTAACAATCTCAATTCGCTCGATGTTGTCGGGGCTCAGCGAGGAGAAATCAAATGATCCTCCGAGAATGTTGCCGATGTCGTTGATCGGAATCCCGTCCAGCAGGACTAGTGTGAAATTGGGTTTCGCGCCGCGAATGGTAATCGTCGTCAGACCACCGTACCCTCCAGTTTGAGAAAGATAAAGAGATGGCACTTTACGGAGTAAGTCAGCGAAATTGTCCGCGTGAGCGATTTCGATCAATTCGCGTGTCACGACCGTGACGGATGCAGGCGCAGTTTCCAGTGGGAGAGCTTGGGAAGAGACGGTCACAGTCGTGGTAACGCTTGGAGGTGTGGTTGATTGTGTTGGCTGTTGGGCGCAAATCTCGTTGTGCACGGAGATGAGGATTAACAATAGAAGACATGTTGGTGCTATTAAGGGGCCACCGGAAAACCCAGTCCGCGCGGTGAATCGACGAGTCGCGAAAATGAAGAAATGGAACAACCCTCGTTTCCTATCTCGGTCTGAGCCGTCAACTAGGTTGATACAGTTCACGAAACGCACACGGTTTTCCGAGGAACGCGTCGCTTGAAGTTTCGAGCAGGATTGTTTGATTGAATTTGTCTTTGGCTCTCCGTTTCAGCCTTAGGCTTTGCAACCGGGAAAAGACTCCAACGGAATTCGCAAGATTCCGAACATGTATGCTGATAGCGCATCCGTATCAAACAGCCCGATGTGATAGTTGATGGCCCATCTTGAAGGGTCAGGTCCGGCGCCGCCAGGCGGACGGATTGGGGAAATCTTCGGTTCGATCTTCTCGATGTCGAGGTCCATCGGTCCACTCAAGGAGTGGTAATACGCCGCGTCAAAAAAGAACCTAACCCACCTTATGCTCGGAGATGTGATGGCTTGGCTTATGACGGCAATCCGAAAGCCCAGTGCCTCGGCCTCTTCGGAGATAGGGTTGGCAACTTTATCGAGATCGCCTTTAAGCGCGTTGATTCGTGCCTCGATGTATTGCCTCGGAGAAGTGACTACGCCAATCCTCCGCGCGTTCTCGCGGAAGTTCAATACTGTTGCGGTCACCCCAACAGGGTAACGGCCGGTTCCGCGTCTTTCCGTCGGTGACATGTCGACGATACTTTTCCGGGAATCGACCGACCGCCTTAGCTTCATACCAGGTCCGGCTTCAATCAAAAGATCAAAGGGGTCGATTGGTTCGCCGTCCTCGGATACCAAGTGGTTCCGTCCTTCAAATTTGGGTTCGCCCAGTAGGTGAACCCTCGCACCCACAAGGCTTGGATAGGGAAGGCCGGTTTGCGGCGCGTGTTGGGCTGATTCAAGCACCCGAGCGGCCGTGACGGCGACGCCAATCGGCGGACAGTGACTTCTGACCGTTGTGCCATCCGGTTGAAGCCGAATGACGCGATCCAAGTCTGGTTCACTGCCGATGGCGAACGCATTACCGGTAACGCCACGAGGTTCATGAGCACCGTCGACATCCGTCGCGAGGCGACACTGGAGCCAGCCCTGAAATTCGAGTTCGAGAACGGGAGGAACGGTCTTACTCGACATCCAGAAGCTCTTTTTTTGAGTGGCCTCTGAATACGTGGCTTCGGTGTCGTTATCTTTTGGAGGCCAGCCGTATTTCATGCGACTCTGAAATTCAGTTAGGAGATTGGCGAAGGTTTTTTGCAGAAATCGAAGGTCCGTGGCCTGGGCACTGAGGTTTTTATTATCGAGGAGTTTGCAGAGTTTTTCGCTTGCTGCGCTCAACTCCGTAAGGCGCTCGATTGTCATCAGACCGGTGACCTTGCCCTTCGGCACCATGAAATTATTCGAGGTAACCTCCCACGACGCGCCCAGGTTCTCCGTTTTTCCAGTTTGAATAGGAACTCGCGTCAGGAGTTCTCCGAGGGGTCGCACAACTTCGGTCATATAGGGCATGAACGTAAGCGTCTGCAAGGCGTTAAGCTCCGCGCGACTGCCTTGCCGGGCAAAAAGTTGAGATAACCAGTTTAGAAGAATCTCGTAGGCACCGTTGAAGAGCTGCAACAATCCGTATTGCAAGCCGTCGTCGGTCGCTTTATCAATGATATGTTTCGGAGACCTCAAGTCAGAATCAATGTCATCGTGCCAGCGCACAAGCGGGTTGGACACTACTTGGCGTGCGGGCTCAAATTTGGGGTCTTCCTTTAACTCCTGCTGCAACTCCGCACGGATACGTCGGAAGATGTTCACGTGAGCCTGGGGATCGTTGCTCGTTGAGCCTTCGCCCTCGGTCACGATCATTTTGATCAGTTTGTGCGCGTCCTCAGGATTATCGACAGTGTTCTTCATGTCGGGTTGCCTTATGAGGCGGATGGAATCTCCGCTTTCGTCAAAGGGGTCATATTCTCCAAACATATCTACGATGCTGACTTTGTCAAAAGCTTGATCTATCGCTCCGTAAAGCTCGCCGATCGACTGGTAGTAGTTTGGGTCGGGGACGGCAGCAAGGAGTGACTCCAGTGGTAGGCGTTGTGGAGCCGCTTCTTCGAAGCGAATGAAGCGATCGACAGTGTCGGGCCGGAAGCTCTCCAAGCTCATTTCGAGTCCTGGGGAAGTTGGTCCCGATCGGTAAAATCGGTTAGCGGAAGGAAAGTTGGGTCTCGCAAAATAAGGCGCACCGCCGACCGCGATCAACAGGTTGTTGGCGTAAGTAAGGTGCTGCATTTCCTCGCGTGCAATCCTGAGGATCGCCTGTTTCCAAGCACGAATCAGTTCGATCTGATGAAACTTTCGGTCAGCGTTTGGAAGTTCGTGAAGATGGCTCTTCATCGAAAACGCCGAAAAGAGGTACTGGCACATGAGCAGATGCTCAAGTTCAGCCGCTTCGGTGAGTGCGTAAATCAATTGCGAACGGTCTTCGATGGAGAAACTGGCAGTACGTGAAGTAGACATTGCTGATACTCCTCTACACAAATGTTCAATCGTGTGGGTAAATAATCACTCGGGAATCAACCTTAGGTTCGTTGTGAAGGCGATCTCGGATTTAGAGATGTTGGATCACACTCCCTCCGATTGTGGCGAAGTCTCGTATTCATGGCTCCGAGCGCGCGCGGAATGGATTCGCTGGAAATCAAGAGGCGCTCCATCGTCGAGACGGACCGTCCTACATGATTGTCAGAAGCTCCAGTCCCCCTACCCGCAGGAGGTTCCTGTTGATAGGAACCTCCTTCGTGTTTGCTGTAGTCAACAATGGGTAGGGAACTAAGACTAGACTCAAGTTGTCGAGGCTGGAGCTTCCCATCGCCGTCGCAGCCCTGGAAACGTCGAAGGTCTCATCCATTTCAGAATGTTGCATGCCCCCATGGGAATCGCCGCTGTTGGTTTTTTGAAAATGTCTAAACAAGGAGATTGATCCGATAAAGCTCTCATCAGAACGCCTCAGTTCACGACTGGGATTGGCGGTAAGATGGACATCGAAGCCAGTTGCGTCGACAAGGCCCAAATCAACCCTTTTCAGGCGGAGGATCATCCGCCGGCCGCCGCTTCCAATCGGCTGAACGCTTAGAGTGCTAACGGCATTCTGAAAATGGTGTTTCATGACGGGGGCCAACGGAAGCACCGCGCGACCGGCACCCAGTACCTCAACTTGCAACGGGGTCTCAGCCAAGCTCGCGGGTGATTTTAGAACCTGAAGGAGAGGCTCCATTGCAGCTGCTCTGGCCGTCGGTAGAGCTAGAGGTTTATAATTTGGATCTTCATATTTGAATTTGATTCCGAGAGCACGATAGTCGAAATAGGTTCTGCGAGATTCGTTAACGACCCTGCCATCCACGTCATAGAAAAACCAGGGTCGCTCGTTAAACCAATAGTCCGAAGGAAGCTTCCCCCACTTCTTACCTGGCATGCATGACCATTCAGCCCAAAGGCGGTCAATGTTAGAGTGGTGGATCGAGAAAATCGGGTCAAATCCAGCGGTGGGCGGACTAGCCATGGCTCCTGCACTCCCCTCACCTGTGGAGGAATCGATGATTCCGCCGACCGCCCTGTGTATCTGATCGTGGGGATAGCTTTCAAGAAGTCCTCTAGTGGAAGGATCTTCATCGGCGATGCCGCCCGCTAAGCCTTCCCGTTCGGTCTCACCAAAAAAAACGGGAGAGTTCATTGGCAGCGAGACGTCAACCGCGTCGTCGCTCAATTCTAGGAGCGGTAACCCGGTGGCAAAGGGGTGCTCATATCCGGTGAAATAGAAGTCGCGCTCAGCGAGGTATAGGGGATTAATATTGTCCTCATGGTCATTTGTAAGGTCCCCGTCGAGATGTTTGATCCCGAATTCCTTCGGGAACTTTCGATTCGTCTTCTGCGTGTAATTCCAATACGGCAAGGAGAAGCGATCGTTCTCGGTGTGCATGCGAAGAATTTTTTCGAAGTGGTAAGTGTATCCGCGATGCCAGGGCAGAAAATTGGCTGAATTCTCTCCATCGTGGGGACACTGGTTCCAATAGCGTTTCTTGAAGACCGACTCGATACCGGGGTCTTTAACCACGGCCTTCTTTATCGCATCGTCGGTGACCCCGTGAATGGCAGCTTGATAGAACCAACTGAGAGGGTCTGACGGTTTGCGGGCCTTCATTGCGCGCACACCCTTTCGCAGCGCGGCCAGAAGTTGAGCATCCTGAACGAACTCCTCAAGCGGCATTCTGGCCGATGCTGGAGTAGAAATTTGAGCGTCAAGAGGAGTTGTACCCAGCGCCGCAGCGGCGGGCAACATGCTCAGCAGGGCGACCATCTCGCGTCGTGTCAGCTCCACGTCTTTCTCCACTCAGGCTTGAACCGGCCCCGCAGACTAGTACAGTTCTCGAGACACGATGGTGCATGAAAAGAACTGGAGGTGATAGGGAGGCGAGCGCAATCCAGCCGCATTAATACCTCAGAATGAACGGGTGCCGCAAGTTACATATAAATATTGCATATGTCAAGCCTTGTGGATTTACGAACGCTCGACGAAGTTTTCCTAAGAGTACGGAACGCGTGAGCCTGCCGGCTGCGCTCGGGGCAAGCGGCTGGGTCTTTATATGCTATACAAGTACTTGTACTTTAAACATACCGGGAGTATCCTTGCCTGCAAATCCCGCCGAAGCTCTACGGAGGACCCTCGAATGAAAAGTTATCCTAACCGTCGCCGATTTCTCGTCACCGCAGGTGCAACCGCATCGGTTGTGCTGGGGAGTTCGATATTCAGGCTCGAGAAGGTGCTTGCCGCGCCGTTGGTACGGAGGAATTTAGGAGGTATGTCTGCGAGCGACCCCGTTCTTGTGTCTTATCGGAAAGCCATTAAAGCTATGCAGATGCTCAACTCGACTACTCCTCTCAGTCCATTGAGTTGGACCTATCAAGCCGCGATTCACGGAACAACCCTGACGGGCTCCCATACGGCGTGGAACACCTGCGAACATGGGACTATGTTTTTCTGGTCATGGCATCGCATGTATCTATATTGGTTTGAACGAATCATCCGAAAAATGTCGGGTGACAGTTCATGGGCGCTCCCTTATTGGGACTACAGCGATCCTTCACAGCGCTACTTGCCTGTACCCTTCCGAGACTCGGCGAGTGAATTGTATCTGGCGGATCGGGGAACAGGCTGGAATGACGGGACGGCGTCATATCAGGGATCGCACGTAGATCCGACCAACGGCAATAAAGAAACCGACTTTTTCTTGGGACAGAGTGACCTTGAAAGCAATCCTCACGATAACGTGCATGTCGATATGGGTGGACTTATGGGCGACCCGAGTACCGCAGCCGCTGATCCCGTGTTCTACGTTCATCACTCGAATATCGACCGGTTGTGGAACCTTTGGCTTGCCCAAGGCGGGATGAGGAGCGACCCACTTGGGACGGCGAGTTGGAAGAACAAGACCTATACGTTTTTCGACGAAAACGGCAAGCAGATTAACATGGCTACATGCGACATTCTTCGCGCCGCGGAGCAGTTGAACTACACATACGAAAGCGAACCGTCGCAAGTTAAGGAATATTGCCCCAGGACATTCCCGTTTCGAATCTACTATCTCCTTCAGGAAGCATTGATTCATTGGCCTGGCCCTCCTGTTGAGCTAGGGCCGGAGAAGGTCACAATAACAATTGATATCAGGGACTTCGCTGAACGGTTGCGGAAGTTGACAGAAAGCAAGACTGAGTCCGTTTTTTTGATCTTGAATAATGTCGAAGCAGAACGGGCTCCCGGTGTGGTTTGGGAACTGTATCTGGGCTTGCCCGCAAACTTGATCCCGAATCCTGAGAGCCCGTTCTTTGTCGGAACGATGGCGCTTTTCAGTGCCGGCGTGCGGGGGCATGCGCACAAAGAATTCAAACCCGCGCACTTCACCTTCAACGCAAGTCGAGCCATCGCGACATCCTTGGAGAGAAACCGGGCCGAGTTGCCGTTGGTCTTCGTGCCAACCGGACCCCTCGTGAGCGGCAAGCCGTCGCGTCCGCAGGTGAAGTCTCGGGTGCGAATCGGAACGGTGGATTTGTCTGTGGGTATTCCGAAAGAACGCGAGGTCGAGAAGGAGTAAGACCTAATGTGTTCTAGTCACAGCGGCGCGTTGTTGGGGGTCCGCTGCTCGGGAACTTAGAGTCGATTACGCATACACGAGAGTACGCTCCGTGTGTCGACCATGCCGCTGGCTAGGCCGAAGGTTTTGGACCAGGAATCACTAGATTCGGTACTGCACGGCTGCCGCTGTAAGAACGGTCGCAGCCAGCGGTATTTCCTCTCGTGGAAGGATCCTTACGAATGTCCGAGAATGAAAACAAGTCTCCCGTCGGAGAGTACTGGACAAAAGCAATCGATACAGTCACCGACACTTGGAACTACTTTCGTGATCGTTCGAAAATATTGGCGACTTCCGGAACTATAACTTCGGTGCAGGACGCACTGAAGAATTCGCCCTTTAAATTCGCGATACTCTCGATCATCGTTCCAACCCTTTTCGTCAACGGCGGGCTCGGCGCCTGGAAAATATTCCGAGACTTGCCACCTACTCAGGTCGACCGGAGGATCGCATCGGACAAAGAAATCGAGGAGCTTTCTCATCGCGCGGCTTTACCGCCTGATGGCCTCCCCGTCAGAGCACCTGAGAATGCGCGGACCGACAATCGTTCTACTAAAGAGTTGCAGCGCGAATTCGACACCCTCCTTCCAAAATGGAAAGCAAGGAAACCGCGCTCGCAAATGTCCCCGGAAGAACAGGTGCAATACGATCTTCTCCTGAAAAAGCTGAAAGCATTGGCTTTCGAGATCGCTCAACGGGCTTTGAATGGTGGTAGGGATGCGGGGCGTGAGGGCGAAGCGCTCTTCCACCGCGAGAGAATCCTGCTTCAGGCAATTGTCAAATTTTCCGACCTGCAGCAGTCATACTGGTTATTGATTGTGGGAGGCAGTCTGGTTTTGAACGCGTCGCTATTTCGGTACTTGTTGCGCCGTCAACGAATTCTCTTTCCCCATGCTGATCGCGGGGACGCGATTTATCTCTACACTATCGGCGCTCTCTTGCTTTTGCCGCAGACCGCGGCTGCACTCGTAAGCCTGATTGCCGACCTGGCAGTGCGGTATGACTGGGACAGGTATCTCGAGTACCACAACGTGCTGGTGGTCCTCGTGGGGATTTGGGGACTCCTCCAGCTTCGACGCGCAGCAGTAATGATCGCAGGGGCGGCGAGCGGTACTTTGCCTAGCACCATACAGCGAACTATGGTTTCCAATCGATTGGTACTTTCGCAATTCGGGAGTTTTCTTGTCATTGAGTTACTGCTGGCGATGTTCAGTATTCCTGTATTTCTCTTAATTCTAAAACTCCAGAAGTAGCTTCCACCCCGCGCCAGGCATGGCGGGATCTTTTTTCATCCCAGAGATTCTTGAACCAGTGATGCATTGCCCCGGCCTACGAAATTACGGAAATACCGAGGCCAAAGATGCTTGGAATTTCTTAGCAATCTTGGCAAACCCCGCGGTCGAAGGGTGAATTTCGTTTTGCCAGTCGGATCGGTTAGGCGATAGAGTGCCCTGCGTCGGAACCACCACGAATTTCTGAACCTTGGAATCCGCTGCAACACGATGGAGCATTTCTGCAAACCTCTGCATGAGCGTTTTCACGACCAGGAATTCGTCATCGGGACTGGGATTGGAGACACCCAAATGTCTGTAGGCGTAGTCCAGAGACGGCTTGAGCCAGGGGCCCTCGCCGCAAACTCCTTGGCCGGTAATTGGGGGAAAATCATATTCGTGAACGAAGATCACCGTCTGGGGACTGAATTGATCTCGGAGATCAATGAGTTCGCGAAATTCCGCTTCGAGAATTGCCAATGCGGCAGAGACGGCGTTGGTATCAAGCAGTTGCGCGGGTGGCAGGAGCGGGGGCGAATCTTTCAGCCAGATGCAGAACTGGTCCCCTGCGATATCGTTTCCGCCTCCTGAAAAGAGCAGAGCGTCAAACTTGACTTGTGGATCATTGAGTCGGGAGATGATTTCCTGGCGCATGGAAAGACCGAGCATCTGTTCAACTTCCAGCCCATGGTGAGCCATGTTGGCGATTCCGTAGCCCAACAGTTTTTGCAACTGGTAGATGACCCCGTCGCCGTGCGTGACCGGCAGGGGGTACTCAAACCAGGAATCACCCTCCGCGAGAATGCGGAGATTTCGCTTGCCCGGCATGAGGGCAAGGCTGCGCAGGGCGGTTTCGGGTCCCGGGGCTTCGGTTGGCTTCTTGACCTCTCGGAGAAACTCGTTGTAGCGCCTTGTCCTATCGCGCGCAATTTGCGCTCGCATCCTGCGTCTGGCCCGAAAGAGTTCTGTCACCGGGGCCGAAGTGGCAGCCGGTGGTTTGCGGACCGGTTTTTTTGCGTGTGGCGTGGGTGTTAGCCTGGGGGAATGTTTTTTCCTGTTTGCCATCAGTGAGAGCACCTTCGGGATCTTGCTTCAGTTTTGTTTCTTGTCCTTCTTTAGGGTGATTTCGATGGAATTGACGCTCGCCTTGGTGAAGTTAAGGCCCGCAGATGCTTTAGAACTACCGTAAATGATGAAGCTGACACCGGCATCCAGTTCATTGGAGACACTGAATTGGACTTTGGCGACAACGGAAGTGTTCGGCAGGACGGTGACCTGTGACGCAATCTCGATGGCATCATTGAGGGCGTCCCTTAATCGGTCTTCGGCACTCTTCTGTTTTGCCTTTGCTGCCGGGTTTGTGTCCAGCAGACTAAAGGACTGCAATTGCGTGAGGTATTGTTTCAGTTCTTTCTTGTCATCACTGCTGAATTGGGTGTCGATACTCTGAGTCAGACCCTTCTTGCCTTTATAGCTGATGGTGAAAACAACGAGGTTGAGTCCAACATCCAGCTCCGTTGTAGAGCCTGTTTCCATGTGAAGTACGGCTTTGTCAAATTTGTAGCCATTCGTTGTGGTGTCTTTGATGTTGGCAAGGACAGTCTGAAGCTGTGCACCTAATTGCTTTGGACAGACATAGGGCAGGGTCTTGGTTTGCCTCTTCGATTGGAGTTGTTTCAGAGCTCTTTCGCAGTTTCCTTCGTCCTGACCATAGGTTGGGCGGACCTTCGCTGTCGAAACGAACGCCAGGACGAGGCAAATGGCTGCGATTCGAATGTTCATGGTGCTCCTCCGTGTCCGAGAATTCTGACTGAACTGCTGATGAGTAGGCTGAATATGGCCACTGTTGCCGTTGAGCGGTAAATATACTATGAGATATCTCAGGTCAAGTTAATTGTAAATAGATAGACTAGCGGCAAGATTTTCTAATAGGCGGCAGCTGATCATGTGTGCCTGCCGGAAGGCCGTTTTGTCTCTGTCGAAGAGCTGTCCTGGGCGCCGCCCGTCAAGCTTCCACACATAATACCTTTTGGTGATGGTGATCTCTCAAAGTGGTGTAGGAGTTCACGATAGAAGTATTTGGGGCCAGGAGGCCCGTCTACTCGAAAAGCGCCGGCTGGACGGACGGATCATCGGGGTTGCTAAAATTGCTCAACCCGACACCAACCAAGCGAAAGCGTTGCTTTAGACCGAGGTGTATTCGCTCGCGCAGAGACAAAGCGATGCCGGTCAATTCCTCACAAGAAGAAGGGGGTGCGTGCGGCGTTTGGCTGCGGGTGAGAATCTTGAACTCGCTGGTCTTCAGTTTGAGGACCACAGTTCGTGCGATGCGCAGTTCGTTGCGTGATGCGCTCCAGGTTTTTTCCGCGAGACGCCGGATCATCGGCTCTGTTTCGGCCAGCGTCACGTCCTGCTCGAAGGTGTCCTCGGCGGATATGGACTGCGTCGGACGGTCCGGGATGACTTCGTTGCTATCGATCCCTCGCGCCAACTCGTGAAGGCGTATGCCATAGCGACCAAAGCGACGTTCAAGGGTCGATAAATCCAACGGTCGCAACTCCGCGACCGTTTGTATATGAAAGCTTTTCAGTTTTTCTTCCGTGACTTTGCCAACTCCAGGCAGACGGCCCACGGGCAGGGGCAACAAAAATGCATGTACCTCTTCCGGCTGGATGACGAACAGTCCATCCGGTTTTCGCCAGTCGGACGCGATTTTTGCGAGGAATTTGTTGGGCGCTACACCCGCCGAGGCGGTGAGGTTCAGTTCCATGCGAATCTGTTCGCGAATCGTACGCGCCACCTGCGTAGCTGTTGGCAGTCCGGTCTTATTTTCCGAAACATCGAGGTATGCTTCGTCAAGAGATAAGGGTTCGATCAGATCTGTGTGACGCTTGAAGATCTCGCGTGCTTGGCGCGAGACGGCGCGATAGCGAGGGAAGTCGGGAGGCAAAAACACGGCGCTGGGGCAGAGGCGTTCCGCTCGGACCGCTGGCATTGCCGCCCGCACGCCAAATCGTCTGGCTTCGTAGGAAGCAGCACAGACAACAGAACGCTTACCGCGCCAAGCTACTATGACGGGCTTGCCGCGCAATTGCGGATCGTCCCGCTGTTCCACAGACGCATAGAACGCGTCCATGTCAATGTGCACAATTTTGCGTGCCCGCATGCCGAACTATTTTATGCCTCAGTCCCGAACGCGCGCGAGCCTTCTCAACAGCAGGGAAAAGGCGGGTTGAGGACTACAGTTGGGGGATGAGAAGCGCCGTCACGGTTTCAGGCGAATACTTTGCCTTCACCAAAACCCGGCAGGAACGGAGTTGGCCGCCACCGCTTGTCGTCCACCAATCGAGGTTCTCGATCGCTTCCATGTCCGTGCCCCGCTCAAACGCGCGAAAGATTACAGATCGCCCGGGAACTCGCCATTGAGCGTGCATCTGAATATCCTCCTCGCGCGCGGCACGATTCACTGAGACGTGAAGGGCGCGCAATTGTGGCTCCGGAGCGGGAAAGTGGCTGAATCGCAGTTGTGCCGCAGTCAGTTTCTCGTGCTGTTTTAGGCCCAGTCGTGCAGTGAGCAGGATGCATGGTTTCGGTAGGGCCTTGACGATTCCGATCAGCGAAGCTTGTAAACTGGCTTGCGGGCAGAGTTCCCTTCGTATGCGCTCGATGAGCTCAAACGAGATCTCTTGGTCGCGGTCCGCCTTGAGGAACTCCGGCCAGAAGGCCATCTCCCCCGCGATGATGTCCATGAGCGATTCCTCCGGGTCCATGGCCGCCGCGGCATGCGTCCGGCGAAACATCAGGCGCATTTGCGGCGTTAGGGTAAAGAGGTGAGCGAGCTCATGCCACTTTGTAAAATAGGAGGCGAAGGCTTTCGGTCCCCGGCAGTCGATGATGGAAACGAAGGGCAAATCAAATCTGGCAGCGTGCTGCCGCTTGAGGGTAATGGCATAGTCCTGTTCGCGCAATTCGTTGCGAAGATTCGCGAAGATGGTCTCGCCATGGGGAACGAATTCCTCGATGATTTGGTTTAGGTCCGCGTCGCAATGGACTTCCCGAAAAACGGTCTTGGCGTCATGTGCCGCGGCGCTCAAGAGATCCGCGAGATTGCCGCACTTGTAGTTCTTCACGACTTTGCGAACTTTGCGCCGCACGTGGTCGACGATTTCGGCGACGGGTTTGCCGGACCCTTTCAGGCCGAGGTCGCTAGCCAACTTTCCGATTTGCGGTTTGGAGTCGAGGCGGCTCATCCGTAGGTTTTTTTCAGGACATTCTTGAGCGCGTTGTGCAATTCCTTCCAGTCATCCACGGACGCGACCCCTTTGGACTGCTTGCTTCTGCGCGCGACCACCGAGTTGTAAGCTCCCAGCAGGTCGAGCGCTTCTTGGTGGCTGAGATGAAGTTCTTCTGCAGCCTGTGAAAGCTCTACTGGAATCATGATCGGCTTCCGGACGCTGGGTTCTTCGCCTTCGCCGGTCGCCAGATACTGCACGGTGGTGCCAAGAGCTTGAGCAATCCGGAGAAGCATATCCAAGCCGATGTTTTTGCCCTTGTTCTCAACCTCGCTCAGAAAGCTCTTGCTGATTCCTGACACGTCCGACAGCTTTTCTTGCGTCCAGTTCCTAGCCTCACGTACTTCTTTAATGCGTTCGCCAACAGTGGCCATGCCACCCCCAGGGTAGAGGCTGGTTACGGGCGGAGCATACCAGTTGCGAGAAGATTCGTAAACAAAAGACTTGCGTTGGTTGTGGATATTCGCTATAACGAATATATTCGCAACAGAGGTGTGGCTGATGCTGACCAATCTAAGGCGTGAAAGCTCGAAGCGGACGGGGACGCCGTTCGATCCGTGGACCATTCAGGCGGTGTGGGAGAAGGGCTCGATCGTTGCCGGCGTGGATGCTCGCTTCTTTCGGAAAGACGGATGCGGGGCGTGGGTTGAGCGGAGCGCCTATGGAGATACCACCCCGAATGGAAAGGGTTGGGAGATCGATCACATTCTTCCGGTTTCGAAAGGCGGGACGGACGACATTTCGAATCTTCAGCCGCTGCAGTGGCAGAACAACAGGGCGAAAGGCGAAAGCCAATTCAATTGGAGTTGTGCCGTGGTGGCGGTCCGATAAAGGGGGACCAAGGGATGGCGAACGCAAGGCAGCACGCGGTGATCGGCGCAGGGGTAGGGGCTGTCTGTTGGGTGTTGTACTGCAAGCTTGTTGACCGTCGGATTCAAGTTGGGGAGGTAGTGCTTGCGGCGGGTGTCGGGATGATCGGTGGGTTGCTCCCGGACCTGCTGGAGCCCGCGATCCACCCGAATCATCGGCGGTTTTTTCACAGCTATGCGGCGACAGCCTTGCTGGCGCACGCGAATCATCATGTTTCCCGAAATACGCAAATACCTGCGGAGACCCGTGCCGCGATTCATTTGATTTCTCTGGGTTTTTTCAGCCATTTGGCCGCGGATGCGCACACGCCGAAAGGTTTACCTTGGGCCTAGGGCGGCTGCGGCAGGGTCTACATGCCGGGACGGCGACTTTGGATGGCATTCGTAGGAGGCACAAAAGTGAGCGATCGGTGCGAGGAAGGTCTAGACGGGCGGTGTCGTGACGAGGATGGAAGCATTCGCCGCAAGCGCGGCGACACGCTTGTGGGCACATTGCGGCAGGAGTACGGGCCGGACTTTGCCGAAGGAATGCGGAGCGACATGCAACTGGACACGCTACTTGAGCAAGTGGGTGCATCTTCTCTCAGCGAATATTTACGGCGACGGAGGTAGAAGGAACAATGGCGAATCGGCGGATCGTTTGTATTACGAAGCACCCCACGCATCAGGACAGGTACCATCGCATCACGCACGTGGGAGTTGGAACAGATGCCGACAAAGCGTCCGAGAAGTTGGACGTAGCGACCGTTATCCGGAATATCAAATCGGTTTCCGGCGATAGCTACTACGTCGTGGGATCCGACGGCTCGGAGGCGAGCGTCATTGTTCGAAGGTGCCCACACTGCAGCAACGGCCACGACATCATCGCCACGACGGCGGACAATACGAAGAAAGACAATCTACTGGAACTCCGGGAGTGTCGCTGGCAATAGCGTGCGTTGACGCTGCAAGCTAATTTCATTCATGCCTGACAAATTGCAAGAAGCCGTTCAAGTGTTATTGGATAAGTTTGATTCCGCTACAGAAACCTTTTGGGAAGTGGCGGTGGCGGATGCTTTGCGCCCATTGCCTGGCGAAATACCACCTGCCAGTCAGTTTGAGCGTGACATTTGGTGGGCTGAGTCAGCGGCAATGAGTTTCTATCGACGGGCTGATAGCGAAGCGAGCGTTTGGGGTACGACGTACGGTCCTATTATGAGCGCAACGAGGAATGACGGGACGCCCTTTTACTCCCCTGATATCGCGGAGGCAAGTTTAGACACGATTGAATACTGGAAACGGCGTACTGGCGAAGCGAAACATCCGATTCTTCGAGCGCGGTATTCCGATCTCGCATGGGACTTCGCGGCTGTTGTCGCCAAGCAAAAGCCGGACGTTTCGTTTGCAAAAGCCGCTGTCGATGCCTACGTAGAAGCAGCGATGTTGTCCTACAAAATCGTCGTTCAGCCAATACATTACCTTGAAAGAGCTCTGGAGCTCGCAGTCAGCATCGGAGATGAGGAACGAACGCAAACAGTCGTAGACGCCATGTTCGTTCTCTACGAGCGCGTCGCAAAGCCAGAGTTGGGTGGGTCGTGGCCGTTTCTTTTCGACAACCTGCTGGACAACAAAAAAATCATCCTGGCGGAATCACAGCAAAAGGGAATAGTCGATTCACTGGAGGAGATCCTGCGGAAATCGGCCGATCGGACCGTTCCGAAAGAGTTCAATCCTTGGGGCGCGCAAGGTGCGGCGGAACGTCTGGCGGGAATTTATCGTAAGTCAGGAGCAAAGGAGGAAATTCCACGAGTCATCCGAAGCTACGGAATGGCATTTGAGAAACTGGCCGAGGAAGCTTCTCCGACTCTGGCTGTGGGGTGGTTACAGCCGGTGTATGAGGCCTATCGGAATGCGGGAATGAGGGAGGACGCGGAACGAGTCCAGGTCGCCTCGGAGAAAAAGGGCAAACGAGCCCACGAAGACATGAAACAGATTTCAGCGCGCGTCGAAGTGGCTGCGGCTGATATGGACAAATTTCTCGCTGCGATCACGGCCGACAGCCTGGACCTGGCCTACAAAAGAATTGCTGCGAGATTCGTAACCAAGGCAACTGATGCGCGAGGGTTCATGAAACAAATGATGACGCAAGCGCCATTGGTCTCGATGATCGGAGTTCAGAAAATCGCTGATGGCCATATAGCAGCTCAAGCCGGCTCGGTCGAAAGTGACCCGGATGGTCGGTTGATCATGCAAGTAGCGCAGATCATCGAAATGGAATCCCTGTTCCTGACGACGGCGCTCGACAAGACGCACGAGATCTACAAACCCGATGCAAACAGAATCGTTGCCTCACTGCGCGAGTCCCCGGTATTTACTGAAGAAGGGGAGAGCCTACTACGCGAAGGGATTGAGGCATATCTCGCCAGCGATCATGCCAAGGCAATCCATATCCTGATCCCGCGTATTGAAGCGGCATTGCGGGCGCTGCTTGGCCTTTTAGGGCTTCCCACCAACAAACCTATGCGATCGTCGAAGGGCGTCATGCAGGCGAGGAATCTGAAAGATGTACTCGGTGACGCGAACGTCAAAGCAGTCCTCGGTGAGGATACGGTCCTGTATCTCCAGACGTTTTTGAATGATCCGCGTGGCCAGAACCTAAGGAACAGGATCTCGCATGGCCTGACAGAGAAGCGCTACCTAAGCAAACCGCTGGCTGACAGAGTCTTTCACGTCCTTCTTTCGCTCCGTCTGATTCGGAAACGGGAGCCTGGTGAAACGAGACCGCACAAGTAGCGGCGAAAAATCGCTCCGGCCGGGGCACACTCGTGTCTCGCGAATTTCGCCCTTGTAAGGGTGCAAATGAGATGATTCAGCGCAACTGACAGCGTGCTAAGTTATTCAAAATACGAGAAGCATGGTGAGTACGAACAGCCGACCACAGTCATCGGATTAATCACATCGGGACGAATGGGACCGCCAATTTCTCCATTAATTCTATGATAAATATAAGAACTCAGAAGTGTTTTATCCCGTTGATTCAACGATATGTTGTGGGCAGGGCAAGACGTTTGGAGTAAAAAGTTGCTACATTCCTAGTAGGACTTGGTAAATGGTCCCGAAATGTAGCAGATTTGTAGCAGTAGACCGCATAAAACGACGCAAAATGGGGCAAATCCCAAAAACTGAAATCGGCGCTATCTTGCGGATGGCAAAGAGATTAGTTGTATTTTCAACAAGATAGCGAATGACCGTTTTTATTTTTCAAGACCGCCGGTTTGAACCCCTTGCGCACTAACGCACTTGAGTGTATTTCGGGGCCACAACAGTCTTGTAGACGGTTGCCAGGATTCGCGGGGGTTACCAACATCACCGACCCTTCGGTTGAAAGCCGAACGCTCTTAACCTTACTCGGCTGAATCTGGGTCGTTTCGTCTGGTGCTGTCACAACAATGTCACTCCGATGATGCCTAGTCTCCCTGAGCAATCGAGGTTGTGACAGCAGTCTAGGAAAGCGTCGTCTACGAACACGCTTTAAGCCGGTGACCGAAATTTTCGTGGCCTTTCTCAGGTTATTCAGTTCCGCAAACAGCCTCTTCCAAAACATGTTGGGTTGCGACCTCGCTCCCCCTACTTTCGCTGAGCCTATTCATGTCTTTTTGGCGAGCTGGCCGGGAGATCCCGAGCTTCTTCATTTTAGCGACTAAAGTAGTTCGCTTAAGTCCCAGGTGTGCAGCGGCACCACTAGGCCCGCCAATAACCCAGCCTGCCGCCTGAAGTGCCCCCAGGATCAAGGCTCTTTGAGACTCTACAAACTTGCCTTGCGGAAAAGTCGCGCGATTCTTGTTCGATGCGGGCACAGGATTTGAAAATACTGTCGGCAAAGGATTCGGTAAGACGCCGTCGTCGGATCGGATTACCGCTCGCTCGACTAAGTTCTGAAGTTCGCGCACATTCCCCGGCCAAGAATACGACATGAACGCGTCCAAAGTTTCCTTAGGAATGTGGCTAATCCGTTTGCCAATGCGGTTTGCGTAGATCTCGACGAAATGCAACAGCAACTGTGGGATATCCCCTTGGCGCTCTCGGAGCGGTGGTAGCACGACCGGGAATACGTTGAGACGATAATAGAGATCACTGCGGAATTCGTTCCGTTTGACCATTTTTGGTAGGTCACGGTGTGTGGCGGCAACCAAACGGACGTTGATGCGATGGGTTCGCCCGCTTCCCAGACGCTCGAACTCCCGCTCCTGCAGAACGCGCAGCAGCTTGGGCTGTAACGCGAGCGGAATATCCCCGATTTCATCGAGAAACAGTGTGCCGGTGTCGGCCATTTCGAAACGGCCAATTTTCTGCGAGGTTGCTCCAGTAAACGCACCCTTCTCGTGTCCAAAAAGCTCGCTCTCCAGTAAATCGAAGGGGATGGCAGCGCAATTCAGCTTTACGAACGGGCGTCCCGAGCGTCGGCTGGCGTTATGAATGGTTCGGGCGATCAACTCCTTGCCCGTACCTGTTTCGCCAAGGATCAGCACAGTGGAATCGGTGGGTGCCACCCGTTCCACCTCAGCGAGTGCCATTTCGAGTGCGGAGCTGTCGCCCACGATTTGTTCAAATCTGCCGTCTGCACGTGTACAACTATTGTGCAGTCCAGGATAAGTGCCCACAAACGGTGCCGAAGATAGAGACATTTCAAGACCTAGCCATTTCTCTTACTTGACAGGGCTCCATAAGCCATACACCCACGAGCACCATCCCTGCTAACGCGATGGCAGCCCACAGCTTGGCCGACCTTCGCCCGCGGGTCCGCTGCCCCTTGTTCTCCGCCCGCTCGTCCGGCGCAAATTCCGTTTCCACCAGCATTTCCGTGATTCTCCTTCCACAGTCAGATGATTGGAATGGATGGCCGGAAGGTCCATAATCGTCGGGATGACTAGTCCATGATAGGTGCCTAAAACAGTGCCGAAAATGGAGACATTTCAAGACCTGGTCTTAGAACCAAGGAAGGGTGGCCAGGAGATGTGGCGCTGGCTCTATACTGAGCTGCGCTCCGCAATTATTGATGGGCGATTGAAATCCGGAGCACGATTGCCGTCCACGAGAAACCTGGCAGCACAATACGGCCTTGCCCGGGGTACAGTCGTGGCAGCATTCCAGCAACTTCAGGCTGAGGGATTCGTTTCGTCCGAAGTGAGTGCTGGAACATTTGTCGTACCGGCGCCAGAGTGGGAGATGACCTCTCCGACTAAACAAAGATCTTCCCGCCAGGTAGTCTCCAGAGCGACTATAGCAAAGCGCACGCAGAAGCTTCTTAAGACCACATTTTTCTTGCCAGCTTCGCATTCGATCGGTAAGGCGTTTCGGGGCTACGAGCCGGCTATCGACCTGTTTCCAGTGGAACTATGGGCGCGGATTGCGGCGCGCGTTTATCGCAAAGCACCGCGTTCTTTGTATGGGCAAGGTGATGCAGGTGGTTATCCACCGCTGCGAAGAGCCATCGCGGAATATGTGGGCCACTCCCGCGGAGTACGTTGTTCTTCTGAACAGATCATCGTGACATCGGGCGCCCAGCAGGCGTTGGACCTCTTGGCGCGAGTGCTCCTCGATCCCGGCGACGAGGTGTGGATGGAAGATCCCGGGTACCCTGGAGCTTCTCAAGCCTTTCAGAACGCTGGCGCGAGTGCGATTCCCATTCCAGTTGATGGGGACGGTATAGATGTCGCAAGAGCGATAAAGTCATCTCCAGCCGCCCGCGTGGTGTATGTAACACCAGCCAATCAGTTCCCCCTTGGAACTGTCATGTCAGCAGAGAGACGCGTCGAGCTTCTCTCCTGGGCCGCGCGTGCGGGGGCATGGATTATCGAAGATGAATACGACGCGGAATATCGCTATTCCGGGAAGCCGATTGCGTCGCTGCACAGCCTCGATAGATCTGGATCTGTCATTTATGTTGGAACATTTACGAAGATGCTCTTCAACGCTCTTCGCATTGGGTTCATCGTTGTTCCGGAACGGTTAGTCGAAGCATTTAGAATCGCACGTAGCTTCATCGATCGCCACGCTCCGACGTTAGATCAGGCCGTGCTGACGGAATTCATCAACGAAGGTCACTTCGGCCACCACGTTAGAAAGATGCGGCAGATCTACTCGGATCGTTCGCAGCTACTTACAGAAGAAGCGAATCGGCGTCTTTCCGGTTTGCTCGATGTGGAGCACGCGCAATCTGGGATGCGTACCGTGGCCTGGATTAAAACACGTGTCACCGAAATGGTGTTGACACGACGGGCGGAACAGCTGGGATTGGAAGTAGTTCCGATCTCCTCATATGTCAGCAAGTACGAGCAGAAGCCCGCGTTGATGCTGGGCTTCGCGGGGTGTAATGCAAGTGAGATAAAGAGGGGCGTGTCGGTGTTGGAAGCTGTACTCTCTCGATGAGTCCATACCAACGGACGCTCTATATGTATCGCCCTTTCATTTCCTATACGCTCCTACGCGAGCTGCTGTCGTTTTTGCGTTAGATTCTCTGTCCGTAGTTCTCTTACTTGCACTTTCTCTCCAGCTCCGCGCCACCAGAGGATAACAGGCAAGGCCGAAAGCAGAGCGGCAGCAGCGCAGCAGTACATCACCAATTCGTATCCTTCCGTATAGGAGTCTGCGAGAATCGCCGCGGCCGTCTGCTTCTCCTTACCGTTGAGTGTGTTTGGAAGCTCGGCAGCGGCCATGAGGGACCGTTCCGCATAGAGTCTCTCTTTGGCGCTCGACGGCAAAGAAGAACTCGACAATTTTTGAGCGAAGGAATGGTCAAATGCGTGAGACAGAACGAGAATCAGTGCGGACAAAACTAGTAGCCCCGCGAGTCTTGAAACCGAGTTATTTACAGCGGAGGCCAAACTGCTCTTGCCGTCAGGAGCCGAAGTCATAACGACATTCGTGAGCGGCGCTAGAGCGATCGTGATGCCCACACCGAGGCCAACCATTCCCGGCAGTAGAGAGGTCGCGTAGCCCGGCTGCCTGGCAAAGATAGCGAAAAGCGCGATCCCCGCTGCCGAGGCAATAGCTCCAATGATCAGGAATGGCCGCTCGCCGAAGCGGGCACTCATTCGTCCGATGCGGCTCGCAAAAATAAACATCACCGCAATGCATGGTAAAAATGCAGCCCCTGTCGCCACAGCATCCAGGCGTTTGATTTGAATTGCGAAGAACGGAACCATATAGAAAGTCACGCCCAACGCTCCGTAGAGTAGAAACGTAAAGATGTTCACCGATAGGAATCGCTGATTCTTGAACAGCGAGAGTGGCATGAGTGCGTTCTCTCGCCGTGATTGGGTCACAAGAAATGTCACAATCAGCAGCAGGCCGAATAGAAAGGTTCCACTGATTTGGAGATTGTTCCACCCGTATTCCGAAGCGAACGATAGCGAATAGATGACAGCTCCCAGCCCTAGCGTATTGAGAAGCGTCCCTCTCAGTTCAAGCTTCCTTAGACTGTCGAGGCTGAAATCTGACTCGCTTTCGCGAAGCTTCGGCAGGAGAAAGAAGATCCAAATGGCAACTGGTAGGTTGATTGCAAATGCCCAGCGCCAATTGAGAGACTGGATCAACCACCCTCCCGCCACTGGACCCAAGGCTGCGAAGACGCCGGTCCACGCCGACCAAGTGCCGATGGCTGCGGCACGATCCTCAGCGGAATAGGCCGCCGACAAGATCGCGAGCGATTGCGGAATGAGGAGCGAGGCTCCTATTCCTTGCAGGGATCGCCATACGATCAGGAACGATAGAGAGTTCGCAACGGCACAGCCAAGAGAAGAGACCGCGAAAAACGCCACGCCCAGGACGAAGATCTTCTTTCTGCCAAATTGATCGCCAAGAGCTCCACTGAACAGGAGAAGTGCGGCAGAGAAGAGTGCGTAGCTTTGGACGACCCACTGCACCGATGACGCACCAGCATGGAAGACCCGTTGAAGCGTTGGCAACGCAACGTTCACAATGGAACCGTCCATGAACGCGAGAGACGAACCCAAGATCGTAATCAACAAGACGGCTCGGCGATTCGTTTTCGCACAAGAATGGTAGTCGGAGTCGAGGCCAGTCGCTTCGGGACATGCGATCCCCTGTGGGTTGCGAATCGCATTCGCGTTGTTCACGGTTTTCTCCTTGAACGGCGTCGTCACCCGAAAAGCACCGAGGTTCGGTTCCGTTCAAGACCATGATCACAATGCAGTCTTTCGTGAAGCGCTCCGAATCTCCGGTAGCGAGAAGATTTAACTTTCTATTCCCGGTCCTTCCATTGCATATCCGATGGAGAGGACCCAAGATTAAGCGGAGATCTTTTGGGAACGCCCTTTCAATACTTGTTTCTTGTTTATTGTTCGTTCGAGAAACTCATGCATCAACGACCCAATCCGATCCACTTCTTCTTCCAACGCGAAATGGCCCGTGTCGAGAAGATGGAGTTCCGCGCTGGGAATATCTCTTTTAAAGAGTTCAGCGCCCTCCACCGTAAAGATTCCATCGTTTTTGCCCCAAGTGATCAGCGTGGGAGGCTGTTGTTTGCGGAAATACTCCTGCCAGCCAGCAAAGACATCCAGATCCCTTTTTGCGTTGTAGAGGATTGAAAGTTGGATTTCCTTGTTCCCCGGTCGGTCCTGATAAGCCTGGTCGATCACCCAATTGTCGGGGCTGATCTTCGACGGATCGCTGGCACCATGCAGATAATGCCACTTGGTTCCTTCAATCGTCAGTAGCCAGTCGAGTAGAACTTGAGCATTCTTTTCGCTCCGTTCTTCCCAGTAGTCAGATAATCCCCCCGTCAAGAACTCCTTATTTATGGCTTCAACATGGGCGCCCCCGTTTTGGACGATCATAGCGGTCACTCGTTCGGGATGCGTGACAGCTAACCGGAAGCCAACCGATGCACCTATGTCCGAAAGGTATAGCGCATATGAAGAAAGATTCAGCTTTTCGGCGAACTTCTCGGTCACAGTCGCTAACCGTTCGAAGGAATAGTCGAAATCGTTGACCGACGGCGCTGAGCTTTCGCCATATCCAGGGAAGTCTGGGGCAACGACATGATATTTATCCGCAAGCATGGGAATCAGATTGCGGAACATATGAGAAGACGACGGAAAGCCGTGCAAGAGCAGAACGGTGGCAGCATCCCGGGGACCGGCTTCGCGATAGAAGATTTCCAGCCCCTCCACCTCAAGCGTGCGATAGAAAACGGTCGGTGTAATCGTGTTCGACATCTAAACTCTCCTTCGGCGCGTGAATTAATTGCACTTTCGTGGGCGTTAGGCAATTCCCGAGTCCTCACGGATGAACGCAGATGGTCGTCTTTCCCTTGATCCGCTCGGTCGGGTTGAAGGCGGCAACCGCATCGTCGAGGGCAGCCACCTTACGCCTGTGCCCTTTCATCTCACTTGAGTTCCATTGCACGCACGGGACCACTATTCTGGGGCAGCGTAATACAGAACGTCGCGGTGGCCCCGTCAGCGAACCAGTCGGTGATGCCATAGACCTCGTCGCCAATCTCGAAGTCCTGGAAATCTTTGCCGATCGCCGTGATGACTCCCGAAAATTCGCGCCCTGATTCCGCGCGCGTGCGCTCTCTTCTTGTTTTCGTACAAGCTCAGAATCAGTAGTCCCATCACGTGGATGTACAAGGCCAGTACCAACTCTGTTCCCGATGCGTTTAGGTATGTGCACCCTTTCTTGCTTTCCTCATCTCTCGGTTTTTCCCCGACATCATGGTGACGAGTCAACATGGTGGCACGACCGCCATTTGACGATGCTTGGCAGTGTTGAGCCGAGTTGGCAAACTGCGCAGCCTCAAGCAAGTCTTTGCCATTCACATCTTACGTACGTCCCCTGTCGTGAATCAGGTTTTTTCCGGATTGACAGTCCGAGAATACGCGCTGACAGTAGGACTCGCGCCGAGCGCGACGCTTTTAGGTTAGAGCAAAGCTCTGAGCGGAGGAGATACGAACCACGGCAGTTGAGTTTCTCACGAGGCCCCTGCGCGATCAGGATCTGCTCGACGCTATTCGCATCGCACTGGAGCGACATCGCAACAGGCGCGAGCAAGAGCAACACGTGGCGAACCTGCGGCAACGGTTCGAGTTATTGACTCCCAAAGAGCGCGAAGTGATTTCCATGGTCGTTTCCGGCCTACCCAACAAGCGGATTTCCGGTCAACTCGGAACATCAGAAAACACCGTTAAGGTTCACCGCGGTCGGGCGATGAAGAAAATGCAAGCGCAATCTCTTCCCGACCTGGTCCGAATGATGGAGGAGCTTAAGAATTCGTCTTGATAGTTATTTGCGTAAACGAAAGCATTACCTGGCGTTCAACTTTAGTCCAATAGATTCCTGCTGCCGATGGGCATAACTTCTATCACTGCCGGGCAATTGATAGATAAGGACCCTAAGACGCCTGACGTCGCGCCACCGTGGAGGGTAGAAACATGAGTTCAGCATCCACATCACGAGCGAACATTCCATTGGAAGATTCAATTCCGCAAGCCGGGGCTTCTCTAGAGTCGATCCTCTGCACGGAGGAGTTGCAAAACCGTCCATCGCGTCCTTCTGATTATGAAAAGGAGAACCGCTCACTCGTGGCACTGATGAGCGCGCTGGCCAATTCACCAAGCAGCATTTTTCAGATGTTGGCTGAAACCATTCTGGATATCACCCAGTGTGACTCCGCTGGCCTTAGCCTGCTGACGAGGGATGGCAAGAAGCCAGACGTTTGCGGCAAAAGGTTTTATTGGCCCGCTATCGCCGGCATGTGGAATCCTCATGTCGGAGGCGGTACCCCGCGGAACTTCGGCCCCTGCGGGGACGTGCTCGATCAAAATCGTACCCTCCTGTTCAGACATTTCGAACGGCGTTACCCGTATTTGATGCCGGTCAATCCTGCGGCCGAAGAATGCCTGCTAGTCCCGTTTTATGTCGCCGGCGAGGCGGTCGGAACCATTTGGGGGATCATGCACACTGATCGTCGCAAGTTCGACGCAGAAGATGACCGGATCATGGCCTCTCTAGGGAAATTCGCCTCTTCAGCATATCAAGCACTCGCACACATAGAAGACCTCAAATTCCAGGTGGCCGAGCGCGAAAAAGCCGAAGCCGAAGTCCGGGAATTGGCAAGAGGGTTGGAAGCGAAGATCCGGCGTCTCGTCGAGGCCAACGTTGTGGGCATTGCTATGTGGAACCTCGAGGGTTCGATCATCGAGGCCAATGACGCGTTTCTCCAAATAGTGCAATACGACCGTGAAGATCTCACCTCTGGTCGCGTGCGCTGGACGGACCTGACGCCAGCCGAATGGCGTGGCAGTGACGAACGGGCGATAGCTGATTTAAAGGCGCGTCGGAGCTTCCAACCGTTCGAGAAGGAGTACTTCCGGAAAGACGGCAGCCGAGTGCCCGTACTGCTCGGCGGTGCCCTCCTCGAAGGTAACGGTAACGAAGGTGTCGCTTTCGTGCTGGATTTGACAGAGCAAAAGCGCGCGCAAGAAATGCTTCAAGAGGCCCAACAAACGCTGTACACAACACAGGTGGAGCTTGCACGGGTCTCCAGGGTGACAACAATGGGCGAATTGGCAGCATCCATCGCCCACGAGATCAATCAACCCTTAACCGCTATCACGAATAATGGCAGTGCCTGCCTGAGACTGCTCGCCAATAGTAGCCTCGATCCTGAGGTTCTTCGGCAGGCTCTCGAAGAGATTATTTCGGACGGCAGTCGTGCAAGCGCTGTTCTAGCTGGCATACGCGCATTCATAAAGAAGGCACCTGCGGCTAAGCAGGTAGTGGATATAAATGAGGTGATTCAGGAGGTGCTAGCTCTAGTTGGCCCCGAGCTTCGGAAGAATCGAAGCTCAGTCGAGCGCCAATTGACCAAGACCTTGCCGCTCGTGACGGCTGATCGCGTTGAATTGCAGCAGGTCTTGCTGAACTTAATCATGAATGGCATCGAAGCCATGGCTGGGGTTACAGACCGACCTTGCTTAATCGGGGTGGAATCCCGGATCGACGAGTCTGGGAACGTACTGGTTTCCGTTAGCGACTCGGGCACTGGCCTGCGTTCGGACGGTGATCGCATTTTCACTCCGTTTTTTACAACGAAAGCGAACGGTATGGGCATGGGTTTGTCCATCAGCCGCTCTCTTATCGAGAGTCAGGGCGGTCGGTTATGGGCAGAATCCAACTCTCCCCACGGAGCCGTGTTTTCCTTCACGCTGCCAGCAGCCGCCGGGAGTCCGCCATGAGCCAAGCTCCCGTGGTTTTCGTTGTGGATGATGATCCGTCCGTACGTTCCTCTCTCAAGTTCCTCATGAGCAGTGTTGGTCTGCAGGTTGAAGGCTTCGAATCGGCAGATGCCCTTTTGAAACGAAACCCGCCAGACGCGCCCAGTTGCCTGGTACTGGATGTCAGACTACGTGGGTTAAGTGGCCTCGATTTTCAGCACGAGCTTGCTGCGAGAAACTGCCATATGCCGATAATCTTTATCACCGGTCACGGCGATATTCCCATGAGTGTTCGAGCGATGAAGGCTGGCGCCGTTGAATTTCTCACCAAACCATTCCGCGACCAGGATCTGCTGGACGCTGTTCGCATCGCCTTGGAGAAAGACCGCGAAAGACGTGAACGGAAGAGAGAAGTAAGTGACCTCAAAGAGCGCTTTAACTCGCTGACGCCTCGTGAGCAGGAGGTGATCTCCATGGTCGTTTCAGGCAAGCTCAACAAGCAGATTGCTGATCAACTCGGAACCGCGGAAAACACCGTGAAGGTTCATCGGAGCCGGGTAATGGAGAAAATGCACGCGCAATCCGTGGCTGAACTCGTAATGATGATCGACAAGCTTGAGTCTTCTGTGGAGCCGTGAAGGTTATAAACCGATATTCGCATCGAACGGTAACGAGCGCTTCGAGAAGAACGAAAGCCCCTCCCCAACCCTGGTAAACGAAAGCATTACCCGCGTTGTCCTTTCTGGGACCCAAAATCCACCAATGCCCAATAGATTCCTTATCCATTTGTAGATAGCTTGGGTCCATCGGAGGATCCAAAGTGGCAAAGAATCTAATCTCGGTCATCGACGACGATGAGTCGGTTCGCAGGACCACAACACGGCTCATCGAGTCGTTCGGTTTTCGAGCGGCTGCTTTTGAATCCGCCGAGAACTTTCTTGGCTCTGACCATCTGAACGGTACCTCATGTCTGATCGTTGACGTCCAGATGCCAGGCATGAATGGACTGCAGCTGCAAAGCCAGCTGGCTGCGGCCGGTTGCAGCATTCCCATCATCTTCATCACCGCCCACGACGACAAAGAATCCCGTCGGCGAGCCATGCAAGCCGGCGCCATTGCATTTCTTGGAAAGCCTTTCAGCGATGAGCAGTTATTGAAAGCCATCCGCTTAGCCTTACATGAGTTTGGTGACGAGTCCGGAGCGGCAGGGAACTTCATCTCGGTCATTGACGACGATGAGTCGGTTCGCAGGACCACAACACGGCTCATCGAGTCGTTCGGTTTTCGCACGGCAGCCTTTGAATCTGCTGAAATGTTTGTGAACTCTGGCCAACTGCACGATACCTCGTGTCTCATCGTTGACGTCCGGATGCCCGGCATGAATGGATTACAGCTTCAAAGCGAGCTCGCTGCCGCGGACTGCCGCATTCCTATCATTTTTATCACCGCCTACGAGGATAAAGAATCTCATCGGCGCGCCATGCAAGCCGGCGCAGTCGCATTTCTGGCTAAACCTTTTATCGACGAGCAGCTACTCCAATGGATTCGTTTAGCCGTGCGTCAAGAGAAAGGCAGCATAGAGAAGAGATGATCATGGACTGATAGAAGTGAATGCATCAATGGTGTTGTCTGAATGATTCTCAGCCCGCAATTTTAGGGAGCTTCTCAAGGAGCCCATCATGGAGAACGTCAACACAGCTTTGCCAGTTGGTCAGGATTGTTCGGAGGATAAATTTGAAGAAATCATAGGCAACAGCTCCGCACTCGAAATGGCACTCGCAGAGGTGGATCGGGTAGCACCCACCGATTCCACTGTGCTGATCCTTGGCGAAACAGGTACCGGCAAGGAGTTGATCGCTCGAAGCATTCATAACGCCAGCCGACGCTGCGGACGCCCGTTCGTAAAGCTGAATTGCGCTGCCATCCCCTTCGACTTACTGGAGAGCGAGCTTTTTGGACACGAGAAGGGTGCGTTTACTGGAGCAACCTCGCAGAAAATTGGCCGTTTCGAAATGGCCGACACCGGCACACTGTTTCTCGATGAAATCGGGGATATTCCGCTCGCGTTACAGCCCAAGCTGCTGCGCGTTCTGCAGGAGCAGGAGTTCGAGCGTCTGGGAAGCGGGCGAACACATCGCATCAACGTCCGTTTGGTTGCCGCCACACACCGTGACCTACCAAAAATGGTCAAAGGGAACGAATTCCGCAGTGATCTCTATTATCGTCTCAACGTATTCCCGGTCGTGCTACCACCACTCCGAGAGCGCCACGGGGATGTCCCACAGCTAGTCGCTCATTTTGTTGAGATTTACGCGCGGGGCATGGGCAAACGGATCAGCCACATTCCGAAGGAAACTTTGGACGCGTTCACGTCGTATTCTTGGCCGGGGAATGTGCGCGAACTTCAAAATCTCGTCGAACGAGCCGTAATCTGGTCCGACGACGGAGTGTTACCGAATCCTTTACCGGCCGTGCTAGCAAATCCTCTATCCGCATCGCACAAGAATCGGATGACAGCTACTCACGCAACGGGCAGGTTCATCGATTCTCAAAGAGCCTTGATCCTGGAGGCACTTCAGGCGGCAAACTGGGTTATTGGCGGACCCAGTGGTGCCGCCGCGCACCTGGGACTTAAGCGAACTACTTTCGTCGCTAAAATGAAGAAGCTCGGGATCTCCCGACCGGCTCCCCAAGAAGATATGAATGGGCTCAGCGAAAGTAGGGGGAGCGAGGTCGCAACCGGCAGCTAAATGACACTGATGGCTGTCTCATGTTCGCGAAGGCGCTGGTTGTATAACTGAGTGCGCGGTGACTTTGATCGCGAATGGTCCTAGCTCACGCGCGGGCGCTCGCGTGCTGGTGGATAAGGTTGAGATACGTTTAGCGTTTGAACACTGGTGGAACACCTCTGGCCACCGGATTGTGTCAACGCACGACCGCATTTGGCGTCAAGAAAATGCCCGGACGTTGCGATGACGCGCTGCCATTTTGACAGCAGAAGGCCGACCTAAGAATGCGAACGATCTCCCACGCGCGGTTCAACGCCATGTAAAGCGAATTTCAGCGATTAGCCCTTGATCTCATTTCTTTGGCCACAGTCGTGCTTCTCTTAGATAACGCCTGAATCTTGGGCAAACCAAGGAGAAAAACATGGAAGATCTGCAGACACTTGAAACGAAATTGAACGCCCTGATTGGAAAAGGCGAAATGATCGAGGCGGTCGAACAGTTTTACGCTGACGACTGCACCTACCAAGAGGGCAATCAGCCCCCGCGCACTGGTGGTAAGAAGGCGCAGAAGGAGTACCTCTCTAATCTTTTCAAGACGGTGAAAACCGTAAATGCTCTGACTCTCCACGGTCAGTCAATCGGCGATGGAATCACAATGAGTGAATGGACGTTTAACCTGACGACCAACAACGGTCCGATTCTGTGGAACGAGGTGCTCCGCCGGCGCTGGCAGAACGGTAGGGTAGTTTCCGAGCGCTACTACACGTCCCGATGAAACCGAGGTTCTCTAGGATGGCCGGCGCAACCGGCGGCCATCCATCCACCCTTCCGCCGACCAAGACTTCCTTTTGGCTCCGGTTGAGGTCGATGGGGATCGCATCCTCGGGTTTACGGGTCTTGGTGTTGGGGCAGGTGAGGTCTGAGCGTCCGTGCAGGTTGCCATGATGACAGGTCTGCCCTACACGGCACTGCGTGATGCCGTGCTTACTCACGCGACCCTTGTCGAGGGTTTGATCCCATTGATCTCGTCCGTACCTTCAACGTCCCAGCCTGGCAATTCGAATGACAATCGACGTGAAGGACGACAATCTAGAGATATGGTTCCGACTGCGGCCGGACGCGCGAGTAGCTGATATCCTCCAGACCTCACTTCGGGGACACTTCGTTCGACGCTCCCAGTGTCAGCATCGAAATAGCGTTAGCTGAATCGGCAGAACTCACGAATGATTCATTGGCCGAAGAGCCAAAGCTTCAAAAGTGCCCACAGTAAAAGGCCTGTAAAGGCAATGGCGGATGCGAAGCCGAATAGAACGTCCGAACCGGAGAGATTAAGTTCGCGGCGCAACATAGCTTTCTGTTCTACGCGGGCCGCAGCAACTCTCGAGTCCCAGACTAGGGTGCCTTCGCGCGGCACCGCGCCTTCTCGGGCTTCTACCATGACGTCACTCCCTCGCTTCTCGACCCGAATTTTTGCGGGTCGGCATAACTGCTCTGCACTTCGTGGTCCGAACGCCTTAGGGCCGTTGGCAAACAAGCCGAAGAACTAAGTCCTCTTGGGCGTTTCAAACGCGCCAAGACAAAAAGGTTTCGTTGAAGGCTCTGCACGCCTCACACAGCTTTCTCGAGTGACGATTATTCGGTCGGCGACTTAGCTTGTTTACAGCAGGCGTGCAGGCGTCAATGCTATGCCGCGGTGACGCTGGATAGACTTGGCGCTAGATTGACATTTGGAGTTCAGGGCAAGACCACAACTACTTCGAGGCGCTCAGACAGTCACAACACGAGGCGTGCGACCAGCCCGCGCCAATGTGATTTGCTTTCTGCGCAATCTCTTCACCCGATTCGCTTTTGAGGGAATGACGTTCACTTCGGTAGCAGCCTGCCCGCATCTTTTCGATCATCGCTGTTTGAATTGAAATGCAATCTGATTTGCGTCGGGTTTGGCCATTCGGTTGCAGTTTGGTTCGGGGAACCTCGGTACGCCAGACGCGGACAGGGGAAGTCCCAACTGAGATTGAAACGGGCTAGTCATGACCAGGAAAACCAGGGTAAGGAAGGATGAGTACGTGCAAGGCGTCGTTCTGTTGGCCGCGTTTGCGCTACTGGCGGCGATGGGATTCCCGTCGCATGCCAGCGCAGGCCGGCCATCAAGTTCCGCAAGCGCCCAGCCAAAAACGGTAACTGTTGTGATCCGCGGGTTCAAATTTGAGCCAGCAACCGTGACGGTTAATCAGGGCGACACCGTGGAGTGGAAGAACGACGACATCGTACCCCACACGGCAACTGAGGGTGTCAGTAAGCCCAGTTTCGATTCAGGAACTATCGAGACGGGAGCAGCATGGCGCTATATCGCCCGGAACAAGGGCACGTACGACTACACATGCACCTTCCACCCAAACATGGAAGGTAAATTGATCGTTCAATAATGCGACCAGAGAAACCGCGCTGATCCCGAGATTAAACTGGTCGTGGCTGCCGGTCTAAAGCCTGGAGAAAAAGAAAGACAAGACCTGCAGCCCGGAACAGGGCATTCAATGCAAAGCGGGGCCAATTAGAAACTGCATTTCGCGGATAGTCGGAGGACCTGTGAGATATCTAAGTATGGTGAATCAATGGTGAATCCTTTCGATTTACGAGCGATCCTTGTAGAGAGGCACGCACAACATGTCGTGCTCATCCATTTTCCGATTGCGCTGTTTGTCGTCGGTGTTCTATTCGATCTCCTATCGCGAGGGAAGCGGGATTCGCAACTTGCCGCCGCCGCTTACTTAAACTTGTCCGCCGCCGCAGCGGCCGTACTTCCAACCTACGTTACAGGTGTGTTGGCGTGGCAGTTCGCCCTTCATGGAGGAAGGCTGAGGGGCCTTATATTGCTGCATTTTGTCGCGGCATCTTTAGCAGCGCTGTCGGTAGTAGCGTCCTGGTGGATGCACTGGCGGGCACGCAAATCCGAACCAATGCCCCTTCCTCGCTACCGCATTCCTATCGAACTACTGGGATTGGCAGTTATTGTACTTACCGCACACATAGGAGGATTCTTGAGCGGCGTCAATCTGTAAGCGGTTTGCTTCCCACATTGTCAAAAGAGCCTGGTTGTATACCGCGATCAAGCCCAAGCAGCGTGCCACCTCCTGCGCAAGCAGGCTCCATTTTCTCCATTTACGACAAAGCTGCGTCTGCGAAAAGCAATCGCCCTGGCCAGACGTCGCGCCGGATTGCCTGAGACCCTCGCCGGCGTTGGGGCCGGGAGCCGCGGCCAAGTGGAAACGAAAATGCAACGAAAGATTCTGAATTCGCCGGGTGAACTGATTTAGCGAGTTCCAAGAGATTTGCGATGGTGTATACGACCGCCAATCAAGATGCAAGGATTCCTACTGCGTTTCCCGCCGGACTTGATGTGCATTGGGAAACAGATAGCTGCGTGATGTGGAATGAACAAGAACGCGTAGCCGAGAAACAGGAACTGATCTACGAGGTCAGTTGGATTCGCGAAATAGCTGCCTGGCGGCGCTTTCTGAGGTCGAGGCGGAAAGTACAGACCTGAAAGACGCCCGTGGGGGCAATCGTCATGTCGACTGCGTTAATCACACTCGAACCAAGGCCTCTTGACTTTCGCCCCGAGATAGACCGAGGGGCCAAGGGTAGTGCGGGATGTCGACTGCCACTCCCAGGTCAGGGCTCGTCCGACAAACTCACGGGCAATATCTTGTCGTCCATTCTCTCTGATCCGTCGATCCAACTGATCAATCAAATCGCGCACTTCGGCAGACAACCGGGGCACACCATCATTTTCCACGAGGGAGAGAAAGCGCGCGGTGTTTACATATTGTATGTGGGCCGCGCGAATGTTCTTACGACCACTATCGAAGGAAAGACCCTAATTCTAAAGACCGCCGTGCCAGGCGACGTTTTAGGAGTCACTTCCGTCATAGCGGGCACCTCTTATGGCTTCACCGCCGAGACGATAGAACCCTGCCGGTTCGCATTCATCGCGCGCGAGCATTTTTTGAAATTCGTCAAGGAACACAGTGACGGCTGCTTGTATTTTGCGCACCATCTCAGTCGCGATTGCCATTCGGCCTATCAGATGATTCGTTCGATGTGCAACCCGGTTTCGAAGAGGCTCGCGCGCTTCCTCATTTCCTGTTGCGCGAATGGGTATGTGACTGAAGGTATTGTTCGTGCAAAACTCGTTTTGACACACGAAGCAATTGCGCAACATATCGGCTGCTCGCGCGAGACAGTGAGCCGTACGTTCAGCGACTTCAAAAGAAAGCGAGTCGCTGAACTCGTCGGTACCACCTTACTGGTACACGATCGTGCCGCCCTTGAGAGCCTGAGTGCCAGTTAGTGTGTGCATGAGAATTGGTTCCAGCCGAATTTTCGTCTACTTGGCATTGCCGGGCTTCGTCAGGACTGCTCCGTCTTCGGCGATGATGATTGCCAACAGGCTTGCGGGTTCGGTGGTGCTTGCATTCTCGCTGACCAAGTGATCACTTCCGGGGGGCTCGAAGAACGTCTCACCCGCTTTGTAGACTCTGGCCGGCCCTGTTGCGGAAGTTTGCGAACGAATCCTGCCGGTCAGTATGTACGCGAAGACGCTACCGGCGTGATGGTGAACACCGGATTTTCCGCCCGGTGGGTACTCGACCACCTCCGCCGTCAGAGTTTGTCCGGGCACGTTTGGGAGCTTGAGCGCAGAGACCTTCCTTACGCTCTCATGCTCCTGCACGCCAAGGGTGGCGCCCACTCCAAGGAGCGCGGCGAGCACGCAAGCGAGCAGCGGAGTCTTGCTGTTTAACATTGGATATCTCCCTTCTAATGTTTCTGAACTGCGGCTTACAGATGGTCACGCGCCGAGCCGGGCTCGGCCGATGTTGCACCCTTGCCGAAGACGATCGAAGCTTCCGAGTCCGAAGGGCCACGTGGGAATTTCCTCGCCCACAGTCGTTCATGAGCTTCATTCCTCAAGGTACGCAAAAAGGAACTGCAAGAATGCGGCCATTGGCAAAGCACTGGAAATAAATGACCGAGAAAACAAAAAACTCGCGAGATTTCAAGAACTCCCTGTTTCTCGGGAGTTGACTGGCGAAAACGTTCCGATGGCGCGCGGAAACCTCGAGTTGTTTGAGTCTCACTCACAGGTCGGTGGCAAATTCCGATTGGTAGAGATGAGATCGCAGACTGGATCGAGTGGTGTAGCGCCATTTGAGGAACCGCATCTGGATCCTCCTGAGTACAGATAAAAGGAGTACGGACTTAAGCGCAGCATGCTGGGTTCGATCCACATTTAGCGCGGCATTCAGAAAATCGGCTGTACCGAGCCGCAATGCCATCGAGAAGAAGGAGAACAGAGCGATACCATTGTGAGGCGTTCCGGTGTCAACGAGGCAACATGGTGACGCGACCGCCGTTTGTCGCTGCTTTGCAGTGTTGAGCCGACTTTTTTCGGCAAACCCACTATTCACAATAGAAGCAATAAGCCTGTCATTGGCCCTACGTTTGCATAATTGAAGGACGTTGCGGAGGACAGTGCGGTCTGCATATCGACACTGATGGTGGCGATCGCTAATCCGGCCTCGTATTCAAACCGGCCGTCGGGAGGAATCGTTATGCGTTGCCAGATCTGCCCGGCCGACAAGACCGCAGGGATTTGCGATTCAAATTCTAGAGCAACATAAAGGAGAAATAGCATGACCCTCTCTCGCACAGTGGCTTCTGTTCTCACGTTAGTCGCTCTCGTCACTCTGGCTACCTACTCGCAAATGGAACCGCAAGGCAAGGATTCCTTCAACGGATTCGATCTCGTCGACAAGGCGGGCAACATCGCGAAGCCGAAAGACTACCGAGACAAGTACCAAGCGCTCGGAACCTACACAGTCCTCGATCCAAAAGGGGATCAAATGCACCTTACATACGCTTCTCCCGGTGCAGCGGAGTACTACCGCAATAACAAAAAGTTCGCGGACGGTACCGTCTTGGTGAAGGAGGTCGACGGAACGGAACATGCGCAGATGACGACCGGCGACGCCCATTGGGCATCGGGAACAAAAGTGTGGTTCATCATGGTCAAAGACGAAAAAGGGCGATACCCGGGCAATCCCCTCTGGGGTAACGGCTGGGGCTGGGCGCTTTACAAATCCGATGCGCCAGACAAACAAGTGGCCGTCGACTTCAAGAAAGACTGTTTGGGTTGTCATATTCCCGCAAGAGATACAGATTGGATCAACATCCAGGGTTATCCCGTTCTTAGTTCGCAGTAAGAGTTGTTTTCGTAGGAGCTGATGTTCGAAATCAAAAGGAGAGTAGAAATGAGAAAGTACGTTGCTATGCTCATTGGCGCCGCTGTCATCGCTGGATACGCTGCATCAAATCACGCGAAACCAGTTGCCGCACAGACACCTCACTCCAGCGCGCAGTTCACCGCTGACGGCAAGCTAATACTGCCGAAGGGGTTTCGTAAGTGGGTTTTTGTCGGCGCCCCGTTAACACCAAATGCCCTCAACGGCGGACAAGCCAATTTTCCCGAGTTTCATCACGTGTACGTCGAGGAGAAAAATCTAGACGCGTACCTCAAGACCGGGTCGTTTCCTGAAGGCACAGTCTTCATCAAGGAACTGACACGGGTGCTAAATCCAACGTTCCCAGACGGTTCTCGAACGGAGCCTTCTGGAAGAGGCTATTTCAATGGCGAACTTAACGGTATCGACGCAACCGTGAAAGATAGCAAGCGCTTTGCTAAGACCAATGGATGGGGATTTTTCACATTCGGACATCACCCCATGCCATACGAACAGACTGCTGCTGAATCCTCTGTTAGTGAGTGCGCTTGGTGCCACATCGCCAATGTTTCCAAGACTGACATGACCTGGGTGCAGTTCTATCCGATACTTCGCGGCGACAAATTGAATTAAAGCGTCTCATCGCGGCAAGTGAGAATGTTCGACCTAGTGGAAGTTCGAACGAAGGGAAGGTAAGTCATGAGTTTTAGATTCAAGTTGATTATCGGCGCACTCTTGTTGACGGCGGTGGTCGCGAGCCCGCAGTCGGACGAGAAGAAAGAGCCGGTGTTCACCAAAGACGGACAATTGGTCTTACCAGCGGGGTATCGGTCATGGGTCTTCATCGGAGGGCCCATCACTCCCAACGGGCTGAATGACGGCCATGCCCCGTTCCCTGAATTCCACAGCGTGTATATCGAAAAGGAGAACTTTCGCTACTACCAGAAAAACGGGAAGTTTCCGGAAGGGACTGTAATGGTCAAGGAACTGTCGCTGGTACAGGGGGGCGGGCACTCCGACGGTTCGATTGACTCGGCTTCAGGGCGCGGGTATTTCCCTGGTTCGCTGAGCGGTCTCGACGTGATGGTGAAGGACAGCAAACGCTTTGCAGGCACGAACGACTGGGGATTTTTCACCTTCGGGCACCATGCCCCGCCCTACGAAGCGGTGGCCAATGAGAGTTCCAGCAAAGAATGCGCTTCATGCCATATCGCTTTCGTCGCCAAAACGGACATGGTCTGGGTTCAATATTACCCTCTCCTGAAAACAAAGATCGACTGAACGACATTCGAATGAACAATTCCTATGAACCAGACATGGCACGGCCATTCCGCATTTCGCATCGAGGCGGGCGAGGCCAAGATTTTGATCGATCCGTTTCTGTCCGATAACCCGTCCAGGGACAACGGATGGAGCGGCTACCTTACAGGCAAGAACTCGACACAGGGGGTGACTTATGAAGGCGATTATGGTGACGGATCAGGCTGCGGGAACGGCCGGGGTGAAGCTGGTGGAGTGGCCCGCGCCGAAGGCGGCGATAAACGACGTAGTTGTTCAGATTCATGCGTCGGGATTCACCGGGGATGAGCTGACGTGGCCCTCGACCTGGACCGATCGCGTCGGCCGTGACCGGACGCCTTCCATCCCCGGACACGAACTGGCCGGAGTGGTCACCGCTCTCGGCTATGGCACGACGGGGCTGTCGATTGGACAGCGGGTGTTCGGCCTCACGGACTGGTATCGGGACGGCACGCTGGCGGAGTATGTGGCCGTCGAGGTACGCAGCCTCGCACCGCTGCCGGGCGACGTTGATTTCACGGTAGGCGCGGCCCTCGTGATGCCGGGCCTGACCGCGTGGCAGGGGCTGTTCGAGCACGGCCGCCTTCGTGCGGGGCAGAGCGTCCTCGTGCACGGCGCGGCCGGCGTAGTCGGTTCGATGGCGAGCCAGCTCGCACGTGAGGCCGGCGCGTACGTCATCGGCACCGGGCGCGCTGCCGCCCGTCAGACGGCTCTCGACTTCGGCGCACAGGAGTTCGTCGACCTCGATAACGACGCCCTGGAAGACGTCGGCGAGGTCGATCTGGTTTTCGATGTCCTCGGCGGCGACATCGCGAAGCGGTCTGCGGGCGTGATTCGCGCCGGAGGAACGATGGTGACCGTCACCGGCCCGACCGAGGCGCGGCCCTCTGGCGGCCTGACTATTGACTTCGTCGTCGAACCCGATCGCGTCCAATTGAGTGAGGTCGTCCAGCGGGCCCGGAATGGCCGGCTGCGGACGAACATCGGCAAAGTAGCTGCCCTCGACGATGCCGTCGCCGCCTTCAACCAAACCGAACGGACCAAGGGAAAGACGATTATCCGCGTTCGTCCGTGAGGACTCGGGGATTGCCCAACGCCTACGAACGTGCAATTCAGGCGCCGAAAACCTTTCCTAAGGAGGAAATTTAAGTGCGAGTTTTTGTTACCGGGGCGACGGGATTCATCGGTTCCGCAATTGTACGGGAATTAATCGACGCAGGACACCAAGTCCTCGGTCTCGCTCGCTCGGACGCAAGTGCCAAGTCGCTCGCCGCGGCAGGCGCCGATGTGCATCGTGGTTCGCTCGACGATCTCGAGAGTCTGCGCAGCGGAGCGACTGCTGCGGACGGTGTGATTCATACGGCATACATCCACGACTTCTCTAAATATAAAGAGAACTGTGAGATAGATCGCCGCGCAATCGAGGCTCTTGGCTCGTCCTTGGTCGGCTCTGATCGTTCGTTGATTTTCACATCAGTCACTGCCCTAGTTGGGCAGGGTCGAGTGGCCACCGAAGACATGCCCGTTTCCAATGCTTCGTCACTTCCACGCGCATCTTCCGAAGAGGCAGCAGGTTCGGCGGCAATGCGCGGGGTGCGCGTGTCGGTTATTCGTCTCCCTCCCTCGGTCCATGGCGATGGCGATCACGCTTTGGTCCCGGTTCTCATCAACATAGCGCGAGAAAAGAGCGTCTCAGCCTGCATCGACGACGGGCTTAACCGCTGGCCTGCTGTGCACAAGCTCGATGCTGCACGTCTGTTCAGACTTGCTTTGGAAAAGAATGCGGCCAGAGCTTGTTACCATGGCGTCGCTGACGAGGGTGTGCCGTTCCGAGAGGTGGCTGAAGTTATCGGCCGCCGTCTGAACGTTCCCGTCGTCAGCAAGTCGCTCGACGAAGTCAGCAACCACTTTGGTTGGTTCGCGCCTTTTGCGGCTCTCGACAATCCCACATCGAGTGAGCGAACGCGTACACTGCTGGGCTGGAAGCCAAAGGAGCCGGGGCTAATTTCCGACCTTGAACACGGACGCTATTTCGAAGCGTGAAAAGAATGCAAGATCAAATTCGTTAGGCGACGTAGTCTTCACGCGCCGAAGGCGATATTCCTTACGTGGAGGCACGTATGAATTCAAAAGCCGCGCAATTCAGAGAGAGTGGGACAGAGATTGTCCGTCTGTTCGCACGGTTTGCGCTAGGAGCTTCCTTTCTATCCGCTGTGGCCGATCGCTTTGGCCTGTGGGGGCCATATGGAGCAAAGAACGTATCCTGGGGAAATTTCGCTCGTTTCGTGGAGTATACGGGCGCGGTGACGTCTCTCTTCCCGAGTTCATTGACAGTGTCGTTTGCGTGGGCAGCTACCGTCGCGGAGACACTCTTTGGGATATTGCTTATCGCAGGCTTCAAAATACGAATAGCCTCGGTTCTCTCGGGTCTTCTCATTTTGTCATTTGCTATAGGCATGGCCACAGGGCTCGGCATCAAGCCACCATTCGACTATTCGGTCTTTTCGGCCGCCGCCGCAGCGTTCTTACTGGCGTTCTGGGAGCCTGACCGATTCACGTTGGACAAGCTTCTGAATCGATTACGAAACTGAGCGGGAGATCCGAGCACGAACAGCACTAACTTCGATAGCGTGAACGCTCCGCGTAATAGACACCGCGAATTCAAGGAGCGAGAACTCGACTCCAGGAGAGCCGCTCAGCGAGTTGGCAAAGAGAATGCATTACCCAAACGTGATGCGGCGAATGTGAATCGTTGTAGCCCAGTCGCATTTCCGACACGGCAAAATTCAGCTTGTTCGGGAAAAGGAAGAAGGGATTTATGACGCGCACGGCGGTTTCGAATAACTTGCTCTCGGGATTGGCTTTGCTGATGGCTACGCTGGCATTCGCGGCGAGCCGCATCAAGGGGCGCTACGGGTTCTGGAGCAATTGACCAGTGGTGGTTCGGCGACACGATCTAGTGCCTGTCGGATGAACTGCGTTCCGCGCGGAGGCGGAGCCAATCCGCGAGGGAGATTAAGTTACCTGGGAAATCCTGCGATTGGCCATGCCGATCCAGGTGCGACCGCCATTGCCGTCTGGCTGGGGGGCCGTTGTTGAAGCACTCTTCGCTACGGAAGCGCAACGGCGACTGAAACTGGTGGAGAAGCGAGCTGTTGATTCGATTCTGATTCGTAAGCGCGGTCTGAACCATCAAACTCCAATGGAAGCAAGTACTTCTCCAGGAGGCTTGACAAAAGGCTCCCCGAAGGAAAGGTGTCATCGGACGCCTGCGAGCGAATTTCCGAGCGTTTGTTCTCGTAGAAAGATTGGAACGCGACGTGCACTTCACGGCAAGCGGGAGAGAGAAGTCATGGCAAGCACAATAGCAAATGTCCCTTGCAAGCAAGAACCGGCAGTCCATTCTTATCGAGCAGAGGTTGAGGAATTCACGGACGTGGTCGAGCGCCGTTTGTCCGCTTTTCATCGGCAAGCGCTGCGCCGGCTGGGGAACGTCGCCGACGCCGAAGACGCGGTGCAGGACGCATTGTTATCCGCTTACACGCATCTGGATCAATTCAGGGGGCGAGCACAGATGGCCACCTGGGTGACGACGATCGTAATCAACTCCGCGCTGATGAAGCTGCGCCGGCGCCCGCGGCAATTGCACATTCCCCTCGAGACGCAAGATGGAGATCGGGCGCATCTCTCCTTGTCTGAAACTCTTTCCGATCACCGGCCAAATCCGGAGGAGATCTGCCGCCAGGAAGAGTTTGGGGAGCGCATTGCCCACTGTTCGGAGCGGCTTTCACCCTCTTTGCGGCGAGCTTTCAAGCTTCGCGCAGTGGACGGCTTGAGCATCCGCGAAACCGCGAAAGTGATGGAAGTGCCGCAGGGCACCGTGAAGGCGCGGCTGGCCAGGGCTCGAGCAAACCTGAAACAGATGGTCCGGAAAAGTGTCGCGAAGAAGACGTAGGAGCATGCTGCGAACTTCGTCGCGATGACGTCACGGCTGCTGGTATTTTGACAGTTTGACGAACCACTCCGCGGGTTGGTAGTGCGATTGCAATCATTATTCCGTCTTCGAAACCAGATCGAAAATCAAGTGACTAAACATGCAGGCATATTCTGAAGTTTCAGATTCTCTGTACTCGACCATTGAAAATTCGGGACTCTTCACAATTTCGTTTATTGCCTATCCGTCGTACGTCCTTGTTTTCACAGCACTGTCAATGGCCCCAGACTTGCATGACTTCAGTGTGTTGCAGCCGTTGAACAAATCAGGAGCGAGCCATGCCAGCTATCGTCATCACGCCGGTCACTCTAACAAAATGCGCAGCCACTTCAACGGGTAGTCCTCTTAGCGTAAGTGATGAGAGATTGGTGCAAGCCGCCAAGGGTGGTCAATCAATGGCCTTCGCAACGCTTTGCGAACGATACTCCAACCAGCTTTTTCGTGCCGCGCGTAGAATCACCAAAACCCGGGAAGACGCAGAGGACGCGGTACAAGACGCATTAGTACAGGCGTTCGTCCATCTCAAAGACTTTGAGGGTAGATCTAATGTCGCAACTTGGCTCACGCGGATCGCCATCAATTCAGCCTTGATGATTCTCCGAAAGAAACGTGCCACGCCTCTGGTACCAGTTGAAGAGTCAACCATCAGGGGAGAAACCAGGCGCACTCGGGAGTTACCCGGGGCCGGCCCAAGCCCTGAAGTTATCTGTTTGCAACGAGAGCGTAAGAGAAGTCTGTCGATGGCTCTGAGCGAGCTGACGCCGGCCGTGCGGGAAGCGATTGAGTTGCAAGAACTTCACGAGTTATCCCTGCAAGAGACTGCGCGAGTCTTGGGGATCTCTGTCCCAGCGGTGAAGGGCCGTCTTTTTCACGGCCGCAGGAAATTGCGCCAGATGTTGCATCCCAATGGTGAGCAAGCGCGTCAGCGCGGCCGTCAGGTGCCCGATGGAATCCGGCTTGGATTGAATTGTTTTTTCAAAGATCGCAAAAGGAGAAGCGTTCATGAAGCCGCCTAACTTCTTCGGTTGGTATTGCATCCTGAGAGATCACTATCACCTCACGATGTTCCAGTCGATTCGGCAGGCATTATGGCTGGCCCGTTGAAGCACTTTTACAGCGCGATGTGTAAAACGCTCTGAGCGGGGTGCAATCGACGGCCCTTACGACGACAGCTAGCGAAAATAGCGGAGGAAATGTGGTTTGGAGTTCTGCCATACGAAATCAATTCTCGGTCACGAGCCTGATTCTAGTGTTGAACGCAGCGGTTTTCGCGTCGCCAAAAGACAACACACTGCCACCCGTCAATGACGTTATCTTCACAATGATCGCCCGCGACGCGCAGCGGCAAAGCTGGCTTGAGGGATACGCGGGGACTCGGCGTTACATTTTGGCAAACAATCACGTACACAAGCGCGCAGAGATGATTGTGCATGTAAGCGGAGATTCGGACGGAACGAAACATTTCGAAATCGTTGCCGAGAACGGCTGGAACGCGGCCCAGAAGCACGTCTTGCAAAAGATGCTCGAATCGGAAGCGGAAACATCACAGCCGGAAGAGCAGTCAAAAACACGCCTGAGCGCGGACAACTATGAATTTCAAATGGTCGGGAAGCAGAAGATAGGCGGTCGGATTGCGTATGCGATTGACGTCATTCCTAAACGCCACGAAAGGTACCTCTTCCGCGGGCGGATTTGGGTCGATGCGGAAGACTATGCTTTGATTCGGGCCGAAGGTATCCCTGCGAAAAATCTGTCGTTCTGGACCAGGAGCGTACATTTCGTTCATATGTATCAAAAGAGTGGCGCGTTTTGGTTTCCGCTCACAACCGAAAGCGAGACCGACGCGCGGCTTTTCGGTACCACCGATCTGACGATTGAATATTTTGATTACAAACCGAATGTCTCTCTAACGACGGGAAAGTCCATGGAGGTCAGACAGCAGGGAACTCGTCCGTGAAGAACACAGAGACTTTACGCTCCTATATGAGTGCAGCGACTATCTCGGCCATAAAGATCGCCCTCTTGTGGAGTGGTCGTGCAAAGAGCTTGCTTTACCGCACTGGTTCGGTTGGGAAGCTGGCCTTTTTCTTCCCGCTCCCCAAACGCCTGAGGATGTCCAGCACTCGGTCCACGAGAGGATCTGGGCTCGCGTTCGACCAGAGCGCTACGGTTTCAAGAGGTGGAACATCGGCTTTGAGAGGCCGGAAGACCACCCCCCTTGCCGACAATTCTTGCGCTGAAGCCGGCATAAACGCAAAACCGGCGTTTGCCGACGCAAGGGCCAATGCCGTCAGGGGATGCTCAATCTCCTGCGTCCGCATGCCGGTCATGCCGGCCGCAAGGATAAGGTCGAGGATCGCCTGATACTTCGTCGGGAAGAGATCTTTCCGCGGTATCAGCAGAAGGTCGTCTTTCAGATCCTCGAAGAGCACGACTCGTTTTTTCGCTGCTCGGTGCTTCTCGTGCAACACCAAAATGAACGGCTCAGACAGCACTATCGCGCTTGAAATCTGCTTAGGCAGTTCTTCCAGGTAGCCAAGCCCCAGATCTAAATCTCCCGATTGCAGCAACTGCATCTGGGTGGACGAAGGACTTTCTCTCAGCTCAACCGTCACCATCGGCAATTGGGTCTTCAATTCCTCTAGCAACCGGGGAAGGATATTGAACATTGCTGTTGCGACGAAGCCTAGCCGAAGCGTTCCCACTTCGCCTCGCTCAGCCCTACGCGCTGAAGATACGCTTCGGTCAAGCATTGCGAGCGCTTCGCGCGCTGTCTTGAGGAAGACTTTACCCGGACGGGTGATCTCGACATGGCGCTTTGAACGAATGAAGAGAGCTACGCCAATTTCCTCTTCTAGTTGTTTGATCTGCACGCTAAGCGAAGGCTGAGCGACATACAGCGCTCGACTCGCCTTGCGGAAGTTCAGATGATCGGCAACTGCAACCGCATAACGAAGTTGTCTCAATTCCACTGATTGCTCCGGACTATCAGATGCACTCCAATAAAGTATCAGACCTTTATCAGTCACCCCTCATCTTTAGTTCTGTACCAAGTGACACGCACAGGGAGGAAGGTATGAAGGATCAAAAGAAAATTCGTCTGGGATTGATCGGTGTTGGCAATTGGGCCTTGTTCGCACATGTCCGGGTGCTGAGGCTCCTACCGGAGTACGAGATCGTAGCGATCTACAGCCAACGCAAGGAAGCGGCGAGGGCGGCCGCTACGCAGTATGGCATTCCCCACGTAGCCGAGAGTTTGGATGCGTTGGTGAGGGACCCATTGGTCGACCAGGTCCTGGTGCTGACCACCTCTCAGCAACATGAGGAGGGTATCCGCGCAGCCATCACTGCGGGCAAAGACGTTTACTGCGAGTGGCCGCTTACGCCGACTGCGGCCAAATCTGCCGAGCTGGCGAAGCTCGCAGATGCTGCGGGAGTGAAAACCCAGATTGGCCTGCAGCGACAGTTTGCACCGGCATTTCGGTATGTTCATGACCTTGTCGCGCAGGGTTATGTAGGCAAGGTTCGTTCTGCCCGGATGCACGTGAGTGTGAATATGTTCGGCGAGATCCGTGCGAATGCAGTCCGTTGGAGCCTGCCGGTCGAGAATTTCATGAGCGTCGTAGCGATCTTCGGCGGACACTTCTTTCCAGTCCTCTTCTCACTGGTGGGAAAGCCGTCAAGCTTCTCGGCGCTCACGGCCAATCAGTTTCCAGAAGTCACCATTAAGGAGACAGGCGAAAAGATCCAGACGACATCGCCAGACGAACTGTTGATGCATGGAACTCTTGCGGATGGTGGTTTGTTTTCGATCCATATCGAGGGCGGCAAGTTGAGTGGTTCCGGCGTACAGATCGATATCACGGGCGATGCAGGTGATCTCAAGATCACAAACACCTCAGCATTTGGTGGCGTCGATGAAGACTTCATTGTCACTGGGGCACAGGGGGATAGCAGGCCCTTGGAGCACCTCCCAATCCCTGCGAAGTACGAGTGGTTCCCACGGGCCGGCCTACAGACAGGCGTAGCGGAGCTCGGCGACTTGTATGTGGCGTTGAGCAGAGATCGGGCCAGTGGAACACAAGTCGTTCCGACATTCCACTATGCGGTCTGGCAGCAGCAGCTCTTCGAGCAGATTCAAGATTCGTCCGCAACAGGTAAACGCATCAAATTGTGACTTTGACCGGTGTCTCCAGTCTGGCGACAACGCCGGGACACACTTACATGTTTCGAGGAAAGCTAAATGTCGACCAAAGCAACAGCTGCACGTATCTACGATTATGGAGAGCCCGATGTCTTTCGTTTCGAGACCATGGATGTTCCTGATCCCGTTGGTCACGAGGTTCTGGTGCGAAACACCGTCATCGGTCTCAATTTTGTAGACATCTACTATCGCCGCGGAACACTGCCGGTCCCGGAGTTTCCAGCGATCATTGGTGACGAAGCATCGGGAGTCATCGAAGCGGTTGGCCCGAACGTGACGCTGGTGAAGGTTGGGGATAGGGTCGCCTACGCCGATGCGTTCGGTGCGTACACGACGGTGCGTCTCTATCCTGAGGATCGCCTCACCGTAATTCCCGATGGAGTAACAGACGACCAGGCAGCCAGCAGCCTGCTCAAGGGATTGACAGCACGTTACCTGCTGAAGGAAACCGTTCAACTCCACGAAGGAGATACCGTCCTGTACCACGCTGCAGCTGGTGGAGTGGGTCAGATCTTCAC
>Ga0210383_10000094_pt1 | contig 97718 bp, 85 predicted proteins | sample IncBWC14OmetaG_FD_160072 | JGI IMG/M metagenome (GOLD analysis project Ga0210383, IMG submission 160072) | Forest soil microbial communities from Barre Woods Harvard Forest LTER site, Petersham, Massachusetts, United States - Inc-BW-C-14-O ...
GGGGGGGGGGGTGGGGGGGGGTGGGGGGGGGGGGGGGGGGGGGGGGGGGGGGGGGGGGGGGGGGGGGGGGGGGGGGGGGGGGGGGGGGGGGGGGGGGGGGGGGGGGTGAGGGCCTTCTTTTTGGCGGGGGCTTTTTTCTTTGCTGCTTTCTTTTTCGCAGGAGTTTTCTTTTTCGCGGGCGCCTTCTTTTTGACGGGGGCTTTCTTCGCGGCCTTCTTCTTCGCGACTTTCTTTGCAGCTTTCTTCGCGGCCTTTTTTGCAGGCTTCTTCGTTGACTTCTTTGCGACTTTTTTCGGGGCCTTCTTTGCGGCCTTTTTCGCTGTCTTCTTTACCGCTTTCTTCGCGGCTTTTTTGCGGGGGGTCTTTTTGCTTTGAGCCATTTCAAAACATTTTTTAGTGCAGTATCAAAGTACGACCGATTTGTCAGTTGGCAACCCGTGAAAACACGGTATTTAGTGGGATATCAATACGAATAAGACTAATATGGTCGCAGAAGCGGAAAAGGTAAGTAGAAATATCCAGGGGTTTGTGCCATTTAAAGGGCGCCAATTTCTATTATTTGGGCAAAGTGGTCTTTAATTGTTAGGGCAACAGTGGAAGACTTGGATAGTTTGATCATGAAGGCATTGTGCGACGAAAACTTGATTTGATAGGAGGCTGTATCCGTTTTGAAGAGCAATATCGTTGAATCCGAAGAAGGTCTTAATATGCCGGAAAATGTTTTATTCTGAAAAGTTGCAAGGTCTACGTTAACGGGTTGACAGCATTGCCTGAAATTGACCTGATCTTTGGCGACTTTGATACAATTTTGGTTGTTGCAGTCACAGAACTGTCCGGTATTATCGTTGTACCTTCCACATTTGTCATTATATGTCCCGGAATTCAGGTCGTAACGGGATACCGATAAAACCCGTAAGCCGGAGGCTGACTGGCTTTGACCGGATGTGTATACACACACTAAGAGCAGAGTTATGAATATTTTCATGTCGTGGCCTATTGAAAGATTTTATTGATATAAAATTCAATGTCTTTTTTATCAAATGCATATACAAAAACGCGCGGGTTCGGATCCTTCCCGGTGGAATCGGTGTTGCAAAAAACATAGAGTGTTTCATCATTTTGATAGAGTTCCACTAACTGCTCTTTTTTCATCGCATAATAGAGGCTTTTTACGCTGGATTGGCGGTAGTCATTCGCCCAGATCAGGCTGTTGTGCGTAACACTATCATCGGAAGTTGTGCTAGCCGATTTGGAAAGGTCGGCTAAGTAGTCGTTTTTAAAAAAAATATATACATCAGGGATCTGATCTGCTGATTTCCGATGAGATAATTCTTTTGCCCGGTCAATCGCTGCACTTCGAGCGGCCGGGTAAGAGATGGGGAAGATAACAATAGCCGCGATCCCCAGAATGCTGTACTTTATTGGGGCTTTACTTTTTATTTGGAGCAAAACAATACAAAGCAAGAGGAATAAGAGTAGAGTGACCATGAGGGCGGTCGATCGCTGGATAGAATAAAACCCATAGACATAGTAGTCGTGCAGTTCGATCTTGATGTTAGCGGCTGTAACGCCGAATTGGCGGAAATAAGTGGTCAGATAGACCCATCCGATAAAGAACAGGTAGATCCCGAGAAACAAAACAATTCCTTTAAGAGATTCCCAAAGGTTAATGTTTTGATTCTGAGCGCTTATCGTAGGTGGGGTTGAAGAAGACATGGGAACGTACGTTATGATCAGACGCCGAAGCGGGCCTTCATGGCGGCGTCAATTTCGGGCAACGTAAGGGGAACGGATAAGGGGCTGGCGGCGCTGCGGAGCTGAACGTGGGGCCAGTCTTTGAGCGTGGCCCACAGGCCGCCGGCGGTGAGACCGAGGGCGGTGGCGAGCTGGGCGTAGACCGCGTAACCGTTTTTACCGTTGACGAGGCGGTCGATGGACCACTCCTCTTTGTCATCGACGATCCAAACGCAATCGAGCGCTTCGCCCCATTGATGCCAGGAGAGACCGGGGATGGCGTTTGTTATGGGGTCGCCGCTTTGCGGGCCTACGCCGTCGATACAGGAGGCCAGCCACGGGGCGCCGGCTGCGTTCAGCTTGGCAATTTCGGCGTTAATCTGGTCGGCTGTCCTGGACTGTCGCCAATATTTGGCCTGGACGGATGGAGGACGGAGGCCTTCGTTTGGCTGCATGGTGTAGCCGGCGGCGTCGCATTGGTCAAGCAACGTTTGCGCTTTTGCCTGAAATTCGGGAGTCAGTTGTGTCAGGTCGACGGGCATATAGACAAATTTGCTATAAAGCTATGATGGTTAGGAGTGCTGCGCAACGGTGAAAACACCCCTTTTGGGGCCGGTTGGGGGAGTTTGAGGTCGTGCTGTAAACAAAAAACGGGTAAAAAAAAACCGTTTTAATACCTTTTTATTTTAGTGAGATAGGATGTATTTTGGATAATTCGCTGAAAGTCAGCGAGCTGACCCAAATAACTTTGTCGCATGGAGAAAATTTTTAAATATCTGATATGCCTGATAGCTTTAATTGGCGTAGGGGAGTTTGTATATACGCTTTTCGGAAACTCGAATCTGCGGGCGATACAAAAAGATCTGGAAAGAGCCAATCGCAGCGCAGATTCGGCGATAATCGAGTTGAAAAATGCGAAGACAAAAATTGACTCAGTCCGCCTGGATATCAAGGTCATGCAGAACTATGTCGCCAACGTGCAAAAATTTGTTGCCCTGAATGATGCCCAGAAAAACGCCAATGCGGCAACAACTGCCAAGGCAATAAAGGCGAACCAAGCCAAAATAGACAGTCTGAGAAACGAGATTCGTATGGACAGTTTGCCGCCCATCACCGAGCGGTATTTGAAAAAACACCCCTGATATGACTAAATGCAAACGCGCACCGATGCTCCTGGTCGCAGGTATTCTTTTTTCCTGCACTTGCCTGTCCCAGAATGTCGTCCCGATCAGCGATTCGGTTGGGCTAAATGCGATTCTGATCGAAAAAGGGGATACGGTTACAATTATTTACGACTCTGCCTATGTGGTGAACAAAAAATTATATCGCTTATACAAAGATATCTATACCAAGGCGAGGAACGGTAACCTTGTGTGGCAGGAACTCTCAAAAGCCTACACTGAACGCATTGCTTTGCAGGATAGCTTGCTAAAATCAAATGAATTTTATTATGCTCAATTAAAGCAAAGCTTTGACTTGCTTGCGGGGAAGACCAATGTTTTTCTTGACAAAACCGACAATAGCCTAAGAGACGCAGGACTGTCTATCGATAAGGTCAACGCCAATCTTGAAAATATCAAAGCCTCGCTAAACGACGCAATCGGTTTGGTAAAACATGAACAAACGCAGCGAGCAAAATTAGTGGTCGGAGGATTTGTCATAGGCGCGTCTTTGGCCTCGATCGTTTTTTTAATCGCTCACCATTAAACTGATGATTAATAATCGTTTTGTCTCCAATACCAATTCATTGCGTGCGGCAAGAATTATGTGGGTTTTTAGGGAAGTTGGAGATTGGGTGTTTTCACGGTTGTATCGGAGACCGATTATCCCTAATTTGACTTTTCAATCAATCCCTTTCGCTCGCTAAAAACATTAAGATGGCAAATTCAGCTGACGAATCGAATCCCGAGAAGAAAGAAACCCGGGACACAGAGACCGGGAAAACGGAGACTGGGAACACGGGAAACCAGAACACGGAGACCGGGAAAACGGGAAACCAGAACACGGAGACCGGGAAAACGGGAAACCAGAACACGGAGACCGGGAAAACGGGAAACCAGAACACGGAGACCGGGAAAACGGAGACCGGGAAAGCAGTGTGCGATCAAAAAAAGGAAGAAGAGACTCCCAAGAAGGAACCAACCAGGCCTTTGAGCTTGGTGGAGAAATATGTGGCGGGTATCCTGCTCATCTTCTTCCTGCTTGCGCCTGCGACCTTACTTGTCATGTTGTGGCCGGACAGGGTACCGGGGCCTAAAGAACCCGTGAAGCCATTGTATTCGGTCGCGGCTTTTCATGTTCGGCTTGTCCCCGTACCCGACTCGCCGTGTTGTGTGGAGACGTTCGCTGTTCCGGGGCATGTATATGAGACCAGGAAACTGGTTGATCTGAATATACTCATGCTGTTGCTAGTGGCTTCCGCCGGATTTCTCGGGAATATGATCTATGTCGCCACCTCGCTTACCACGTTCGTCGGGGCCGATAAGTTCAACCGATCCTGGCTTCTTTGGTATTTTGTAAAACCCTTTACCGCAGCGGGGCTTGCGTTGGCGTTGTATTTCGTCTTCCGGGGCGGGTTATTAAACTATGCGGCGGATGCGCCCGGTTTCAACGTATACGGGGTAATAACCATGGCGATGCTGGCGGGTCTTTTTACCGACAAGGCAACCTTGAAATTGAAAGAGATCTTCGAGGTGATCTTTACGTTGAAAAAGGATGACCGGCCGGATGCGCTGGGGCAACCGGTATTTAAGTTCATTTCTGCAACCCCGGCGAAACTCAGCAGAACGGAGAAGAACAGCATTGTCATCAAGGGAGAGGGTTTGGATAAGCCGTCGTTCCACATTAAAATGAATGGTGTAGTGGTGCCGCCGGGCGACATTTCCAAAACCCCGACCAGCATTTCGTTCTCTTATACTGTGCCGGCTCCGCCCCCGGATCTGACCCAGGTGCTTATGGTTGTCACCGACGATCAGGACAAGGTGGTATTTCAGCAAACCTTTACGCTTTAAACTACTATATTATGAGCGCCGCCAATCAACAACTTATCTTCTGGGCACTTTTTGTGGCCCTCTCTTTGGTCGTTTTCTTTTTCGATAAGCAGTCCGGGATGCTCCGGGATACCAGTACCGCTAAGAAGAAGCCCTATAGTTTCGCCCGCGTTCAACTTGCCTGGTGGACTGTGATCGTCCTTTCGGCGTTCATCGCCATTTTGATCACCAAGGGGGCAATCCCGACTTTCGATTCTTCAACGCTCATCCTGCTGGGCATCAGCGCCGCAACGACCGGCACGGCCAGGGTCATCGACCAGTCGGACATCTCGAATCCTGCCATCGTCCGCGGCCAGAATGAGGACGGGCAAGATCTCTTTCTCGATATCCTGTCGGACGGGACCGGGGTCAATATTCATCGCTTCCAAACCGTCGTCTTCAACCTGGTCTTCGGCATCTGGTTTATCTGTACGGTCCTTCATAATCTTCCTGCCTGCGTCCCATCCTTACCGAACTTTCCGAACACCGTTATGCCCCCGATATCCAACAACAATTTGATCCTGCTTGGCCTCAGTTCCGGCACCTATGCGGCCCTCAAAACGACCGAGAACAAGGTTCCTGCGCCGACCATGCAAGACAAAGTCACCGACGAATCCGGCCAGGCGGGGCAGGGACTGGCACAGGGATAAGGTCTGGCCTGCGGAGGCTCTTTGAATAAACTCAATTTTCAACACATTCTTCGATCATGACCATCACTCAAGTTCCGAGTCTGAATTTCTTTCCCGGCCGAAAGACCTGGAAGCCGATCGCGATCGTCATTCACATTATGGAAGGCAGCTTGTCCGGGACTGACAGCTGGTTCCAGAGTGTAGATTCCAAAGTATCCGCCCATTATGGGGTCGGCAGAAATGGCGAAGTGCATCAATATGTCCAGGAGACGGACTCTGCGTGGCATGCGGGCCGCGTCTTTACCCCGAGCTGGCAACTGATCCAGCCGGCAGGCGACGGGATGTATTACAATCCCAATTACTATACCGTCGGGATCGAGCACGAAGGCGACGAACAGACCGACTGGACGGATGCCACTTACGCCGCCAGCAGCTCGCTGATCCGCGACATCAGTACCCGCTGGAATATCCCGCTTGATCGAAATCATGTCATTGGTCATCACGAAATCTACGCCAAGAAGGCCTGTCCCGGTAACAAAGTGAATCTGCTGAAGCTCATTGCGCTTGCGTCGACACCCGGTCAACCTCCACCGCCGGCCCCAGCGCCGCCGACCCTCCTAAAGATCCTGCAACTGGGGATGGCCACGACAACGGTCCGGCTAAACATCCGGAGCAGTCCTGACCGGAATCAGGCGCCCCTCACGACGATCGATCCCGGCACCCGCGTTGCCTTCGATGGGTATGTGGAGCAGGGAGAGTCGGTGTCCGGTAACAGTAAATGGTTCTACACCGCAAATGGGACCTGGTTCTGGAGCGGTGGGGTTAAATTAAATTGACTTGTATGCCCTTCTTCGATTTCCATATTCACCCCGTGCTGAAATGCCTGTTTTCGTCCAATGACGCTGCCCATGGCTTTACGCAGTTAAGCCCCTGGGTGCCGCTGGATAAAGCAAAAATTCCTTTTTTGTTGCGATGGTGCAGCGATTTTCCGGAGATCCTTCAGTCCCAGGGCAACCTGGCGCAACTCGTGAATATCGACTGCAACCTTATCGTCGTAGCGCTCTACATGCCGGAGTATGATATCCTTACCGCCAGCCTCATCCAGGGTTCGACCACAGGCCCCCTGAAAGTCTACCTTGAAGGGTCCAGACTAAATGATCTTACAACGGGTAACCCCTTTCAGATCCTGGTGCAGCAAAATCTGTATACCCTGACCAACCCCGCTTCCTTTGGTGTTACCGACCGGAACGTGAAACTCCTGCAGACCCGTGCCGACTATCAGCCTGCGGACAACAAGACCATCCATGTCGTGTGCAGTGTGGAAGGTTGTCATACCCTCTCATCCAAGCTGCAGACGTATGATCCAAACGAGATCATCGCGAACCTGGACGCGCTGTGCAAGAGGGTTCGGGTGCTTTCGCTCAACCTGACCCATATGGAGCAGTCGACGATCTGCAATCATTCCTATGGAATGCAATTCCTGATCAACGATGGATTCCGGCCGAAAGGCAACGGGATCAGCGACGATGGTGTCAAGGTGCTGACCCACTGTTATCAGAACAAGATCATGGTTGACCTCAAACATATGAGCCTTGGCGCGCGGCAGCAGCTCTACCGGCTGCGGAGCAGTCCCGATTTTCAATCGATCAACCAGCCGGTGATCTGTACGCACGCGGGGTTTACCGGAATCTCGTGGACTGAGATCCCGGCCTATGTCCTAATGTCGTACGAGTTCAAGGCCGGGTACACCCAGGTCTGGCAGGGCAAGCCGGTCAAATACGGTGGCAACGGCACGAGCCCTGCTTTTAACGCCTCCACCATTAACCTCTATGATGAAGACATTTACGAGATCCTTTTATCGGGTGGGCTGATCGGCTTTTCCATGGATGAGCGTATTCTGGGTTATCAACCTTACATGGATGATACGACGGGGAGCGGAAGGCTGGATTATCCATTGGATATCGAATATATTTCGAATCCCGAGCGGACTACTTTCTTCGGGAATTCCGGGGAAGTTGAAGTTGGGGGGGCTTTCGAAGATCATAAGGTATTGAAATGGGGCGATCTTTTCGCCGGCGGGGAGGTCGATCCCGCGGTCAGCGAATATCATCTGCGTTTTTTCATGGCGCATGTGCTGCACGTTCTTGTCGTCGCCCGAAAATTCAATTATGATGACAATAAGGCGCTTAGTCAGCTTTGTATTGGCGCCGATTTTGACGGCCTCATCGATCCGTTATGGGTCTGTCCGACTTGTTCCAGCCTTCCGACGCTCAAGGACGCTTTCATCGGGAAGTTTGCGGACTTTGCCACTGAATCAAAGGTGCCTCTGCCGGCGGGGTTCAGTATTTCGGATTTTGCCGATGGCCTGTTCTATGGGAACGGGAAGGATTTTGCGCTGAAGCGGCTTGACCTCCTTAGTGGGCAGAGCTAATAGATAATTTTGCTGAAAGGAACGCCGAGGGTTAGGCCAACCGAGGTTTTATCATAGAACGTCCTGTTGGGAAGTATTGTGTTGGAGACATCGAAAAATCGAAACTGGAATTGGAAGTTTGCGGCGGGATGGCCTGCCTTGTCGATCAGGACGATCGGGATACCGACTATCCCGGTCAGGGCGTTGTAGGTCCCGATGTTTTGTTCGATGGCGAGGTTGAACCCGACATGGGAGTCGGGTGGGAAATAAATAATTTCGGCTTTAGCGGCGGGGGTCAGGAAATTCTTATATGAACCTGTACTATCGGGCGCGTGGCTGTGGACGGTGTTATTCAGGTACGCCTCACCGGAGAGCGTGATGAAAAACCTACCTGTTGTTCTACTCTCGAGGAACCTGGTGTGGCTTATTGTCAGCGAAATAGGGTAGCCGTAATTGTTTGAATATTTCTCTGGCAGTATGGGAACATACCCGCTTATACTGGTCCATGAAGTAGATACGAGATCGTAATTTTCGGTTTCTATCAGGGTGTCGGATTGTTGACGGGCTGTCTCCCAGGAGTAATAATCCGACATGTCGTTGTTGAATTTCTGGCGCAAAAAGTTTTCTACGTCGTTGAGATCCTGGCCCGGGACATCCGATTGCTTCAGGGAATCCAGGTTCTTTTCAAATTCCGTCTGTCTGCGGGTCAGTTGCGCTTGCAGGGAATATCTTATGGATGCGTTTAGCGCGGCCATATGTTGCTTCTGGGATTGACAGGAATGGGTTGCGACGCTGGTTAACCAGGTTTGCTTTATCGTGAGGCCTATTTCTTTATCGACGATGTTGACAACATTTGCTTTTATCCCGCCTACCAAAAATGACTTTACCTGGTTATCGCCGGGCGTGGCCTGGAAGAAATTATGGTTTAGCGAAAAGACTCCGTCGGATGAGTTAAACGTTATATAGTTCTTGTCGAATGAAAGATCATCATACCGGGATAGGTAGTAGCCGATCCTGTCGGCGAGGAAGAGGTTCATGGCCCGGTTGGAGATGAGCGGGGTGGTTGTGGTGTCCTGGGCCAGGGTCAGGATGGGTGGGTATACGAATAATATAAGTAAGATGGATTTGATCATGGAGCGGGGTGTGGATTTTTTCATGGAGTGGGAGGAGTTGGCGGTGGATTTTGGGAGATGTCGAGGCCGGTGCTGATAAGAAAGTCGCTGGAGAAGACTCGCTGGGCTGCGGGGCTCATTAATCGGTTTCTGCAGGCAAGCCAGGTGTCGATTGCGGTTCCGTACATCCCGCGGACGATGGCGGGGGTGAAGTTATTCATTTGTCCCCAATGCAAGGTATATGGAATACCGGCGGTTGTCAGGGCGGTCCAAACCGATTGATAAAATGCGGTCGTATCGCTGTTAAACGCGGCGTTGAATTCGATGGTGGCGGTTAGGGGGAATCTGGCCCAGCCCAGCATGGCGGAGGTTTGCTTTACCCAGCGATAGGAGATAACTCCCAGATAGTTGGCACCGGTCAATGCGTCAAGTAACAATTGCAAAACGGCGGCTGACTGGTCGGCGGGAATACCCATTTCCATGCTCATCGCGTTGCCGGGCTGGGTTGTGGTGCCACCGGTGAATGTCTCGCCGCTTGTTCCATAGGCCGGAGGAGCGGGGGGGACGACTTTGGGGTCCGGGTAAATAGGGAGGCCCAGCTGAAGTATCTTATCAAACCATTCCGCGCCCAAAAAGCTGGCCAGTGAGCCAATCGTTCCAAGTAAGGACGCGCCCGGACTTATGCCATTCGAAGGGGTAAGAGGATTGTATTGCCCATTTGCGGGGTAGGAAGACTTATAAAAGGTTTGTACATATCCGTTGCCCCGGACGGGGTTGCTACCCGGCGTAAGATCTCCTGGAAGAAAAGTCACTTCAAAATGCCAGGGAATTTGCTCGGGATGTTGTAGATCAAGGGCGGATAGATCCATGGTTTTCATTGCCTGGAGGAAAGGATCTGATAGCGCAAGGATCTTGCGTTGCCCCTGGAGGAGGTAAATTGGCACGGTTTCCACCATCATTGCCGCCACGATACCAAAACTTCCGAAACTTACCAGTGCGGCATTAAACAGGTCATCATCCCGCATGAGTTGCGCGCCCAATTGAGTAGCGAAGGCAGCTGTAACCACAGGGTAGCTTGCACGTTCGAGCCAGACATTTGTTGTGGGGCCGGTGATCAGTTGAATACCCACGATAAATTCCGGCATGGAGCCGTATTGAAATGCGGAACCGTGCGTACTGGTGGATATTGCGCCGGCGATGGTTTGGCCGTCGCTTGCACCGGATGTCTTGAGCGATTGGCGGTCCCCTTCAACGTAACCATTTAGCTGGCCGATACTCATGCCGCCCTGGGCGAGGTATAAGGCACCGGTTGCGTCACCCAGGTAACCGGGATCGATCTGTGCCGCCTGCATTTTCCAGTAAAGCGACATGCTGGCCGTGGAAAGGATCCATACATCAGAAGCGGTGCGCGATACAATGGCCGCGGTAGAAAGGGACCATCCATTGCCGACGCAATGCACGCGGGTCGGGTTTGGCGTTGTCGCCAGGGCTTGTCCCAGGAAGGCCTGAAGCTTAGTACCGGTGTCTGCCATAACGTCCAATACCGGTGCGGTATCGGATGGCGGTAAGACAACATAATATAAGCGCGCGCAAACCTGCGAAGCATTCCCGTGTGCGCTATTCCATTTATAATTTACGGTAGCCGGGTTATAGGTAATATTTACGAGATCGGCCATTTAATAATATTCATCGTCAAGGTACGCGAACTTGTACGTGTAGGTGACCGGACAATAGATCCCCAATGTTAAAAACGTGACCAGTCGTTCCGAAAATCGCATGCGGATATCGATGCTTTGGACGCCGCCGTAACCGGTGCTAATGGGTACCTTATCGTTCTGATTGAGTGAATTTATAAAGCCCCAGGCCATGCGTTTTACCAATACCGATTTGTGAAATACCGTGTCATGGGTATATCCTGTTGTAAAGAGCTTTATATCATGGTAACCGATTGCCGTGGTGTCGTAGATCTGGCGACGGGTGGGGGAGTTATATTTTGGGACAGTGTGCTTTGCATCGTGCGTGGGCATCTTTGCCAGCCTATAGACGTAATTGGTGGGGCAGTATATCCCTAATGTCAAGACCGTAGTAATCACCTGGGGTGTTGTTATGTGGAAATATACGCACTCGATGCCGGTATACTGAAATATGGGGTCGGCGATACTGATTTTATTGTTGACCAGCCCCCAAAACATCCGATTTACGCGTTTGGGGCTTGACCACTCATCCTGATGGAAGGCGGTTGTGGTTACTCTAAACGTTTCGCAGCCGGTTATCTGGATCAAGATGAATGATAAAAGGATGAGCTGTAGGCTTAGATGGCGGTTGATGGTGCGCATGGGGCTAATATACGATGCGGGCGCGGGGATAAAAAGGGTGTTTTAACGGTTGTTTCATTTTTCGAGGTCCAACCGCAGGTTTTTAACCGATTCCGGGGCCGATGAGCCGGATTACTTTTTCGATCAGGAGGGTCAGGTCTTCATTTTGTTTGACGAAAGTTTCGGCGGCAAATAAGTTGTCGAGTGCCGTCATTTCCGCCAGCAGGGCATTGATCTCCTCATTCAGTTTGCCGGCGTTGAGACCCAGCAGAGCCTGGGCCTTGGATTGAAGGATCCAAACCCGGTCTTTATTTTTCGGGTCGGAGGCTATGGCGCCGAGCTGCTTGTCACATATGGTAATTACATTTTTCCAGATCTTCTGAGCGTTGCCGTACTGTGTGATCCTATCGAATTGGTTGATTGCGTCGGCGGCGCTTACCATATACATATAGGCGCAATTCACGCCGTTGTAGTAGTCGTTACAGACGATATAACCTTTTTCGTAGTATTTGATGGATTTGATGACATTTTCCTTCTCTTCCTGTTTCAAGTTTGCGAAACGCTTGTATATGGCGCCTGCCAAGCCAAATGACTCTACATCGATGACTTCATCGGGTCGTAATAAGGTTAGCAGTAGGTTTTCGGCCAGTTTGAGCGCGGTCAATTCGTCAGGTTCCTTCAATTTGTAGGTAAGCAGGACGATCCGTTGATGGATGTGGCGGTTGCCGGGGTCCAGCTCCAGGGCCAGAGCGAAATAGGCGAGGGATTCCTTCAGCAGATTGTTGTTTTTGTTCTCCTCCGCCTTTGTCATGAGTTCGGAAAGGGATAGCTTTTCGTCTTTTAGTTTGCTTTTCAGATCATTTACTATATCGGTTATTTCGGGAAGCTTTTGAATTTCTTTATTCTTCAACCCCTTATTTTTCTGATGCAGGATCGACTTTTTGAGGTCATTGAGCACGAATGAGACATCTCTATAGCCGACCGTCGGAATGACTTCGAACAATCCACTGTATGGGCCACTTTGTTCCACTGAATTTTCGTCGAGGTTGATTGCTTTGTAGGCTTCCCGGTAGATCTTTTTTAGCAGGACGGAGTTGTCGAGGTCGGCAGCGGTTCTGGGCTTGCCCGAATCCGAGGTGGTGATCTTTTGCACCTCCGATAGTGAGACCTTCTCAAGGAGGTTATTCTTTATAATATCGTTTTCGTCGGTCTTTTGCAAGACCACGGAAGCAGTCTTGTCCCAGCCGGGTACCTGTTGGCGACCTGCCGCTTTTTTCTTTTTTTTGCGGGGCGGCAGAATATCGTCTTTTAGAATGTCGTAGACGGGGCTGTCGTTGCAGGTCTCTCCTTCTGTACTGATCCGGTCGATGGTTATACGGATCAGGTCCTTTAGTTTGGCGGAGAAGGCTTTTACTTCGGCGTCGTCGATGTCTTTGCCGCCGTGTCGATATTGCTGGATCAGGACATGGCCGAAGTCGAAGGGGAACTTTAGTTCGCTTTCGCTGATCACGATGGTGGAATAGGGCTTTAATGCGTAGCGAACCCCGAGTTCATAAATGGCGTTGGGGTTTAAGGTGCTGAGATCGGCGATGGCGATATCGGCATCCAGGATCCATTTGTACATGAAGGAGTCGATGGTGCCGGTGTAAAGTTTGTCGCAGGCACGGAAACAATCGATGGGCGGGTCCGTGAATGAGTCGCAAACGGGTTTAAGGATCTTTTCATATACTACGGTAAGATTTAGAACCCTACCGGTGAGCAGGTCCGTTTTTTCGCCGAAACCGGTTATTATGAAGCAGGAGAGCTTGTCTGTCATAATGGAGTAAATTACGGCAAATATCGCCATGTCTCATACTATTCTGTTTGCCGGGCACATGATGGACAAGCCAGGTAGAGCCGTTCCGCGATTCCCTTTTTTCAAATCGACGCCGGCCGGGATAGCCATCCGACTTCGGTTACAGCACATTCTCCGGTCAACGGTTCGGGAGGCTGCCCGGGGAATCGCCGCAGGGGCGTGCGGGGGAGATATCCTTTTTCATGAAGCGTGCCGCGATCTTGAAGTCTCAAGTGAGCTCTATCTGGCGCTGCCGGTTAATGAGTTCGATAAGACCTCCGTTGCTTTTGGCGGCGAGGACTGGGAGGTCCGCTATTTTGACTTGGTCCGTACGTTGCCGGTTCATATTCTTTTCCCGGAAGCAAAAGCCGATGCCGGGCCGGAGATCTGGGAAAGGGCCAATGAGTGGATGCTGAAGGCGGCGCTGGAAAATGGCGGCGCCGAAATGACCTTACTTGCGCTTTGGGATGGGAATATAGGCGAGACTGGCGGCACCCGTAACATGATCGATGTTGCGAGGGAACATGGCGCGGATGTCGAGATTATCGATATAAAGGGTATTTAGGGGGCTATTTCCGGAAGGACTGGATAAAAATGGGTGTTTTCACGGTAGGAACAATATTGATAATGAAGTATTTTGTAGGTATATAAGGAGGGGTAACATGATCACGCGAAAAACGCCGCCAAGACTGCCCTTGTGGTTGCTCTGCCTGCTGTTGGCTGCATGTGCGGGATGTATTGATGATAAAAGGACCGTCATCACGATTCTGGGGGAGAATTCCGGCAATCTCCAGTCCATGCGGCTTTACAAGGACAGCAGCGGATTAGACGCTAATGTAACGCTGGACTTCAAAAGCAATTCATTTGAAGAGACGTTACAAAAGGCCAATGACGATTTCAACAGTGGGACCGGTTATTATGACATTGTGCTGGAATACAATCTAGCGATCTCTTCCTTTGTCCGGAACAACTATGTGTATACAATAGGTGAACTGCCCGATAGTTCCACGCGGTCGGACCTGGCATTACAGGGCGACTTTTTCGACTCGGCATGGCACGAAATCGGGTGGTATTACCGGCCAGTTAAGAAAACACTGTCCAATATCCCTGTGGCGGTTGGTTACCCTTTTGCGGCCAATACGATGGTGCTCGTGTATAACCAGGACATGTTCAAGGATGAGGAAAGGAAGGCGGCTTACCGAAAAATTTATGGGGATTCGCTGGAGGTCCCGAAAAACTGGGAGGAGTTCAAGCGGATCGCGGGGTTCTTTACCGACCCGGTACGTCATACTTATGGCTTATGCATGACCGGTGGAGACAATGGCTGGCTTTATTACGAATACTGCGCCATATTATACGGGAACAACGGGGCTGTGTTCAAAAAAAACAGGGGCTGGGAAGGGGATTCCACCACACCGTTGATGCTCGATAGTCCGGCTTCCCAAAAAGCCACCGATTTCTACGTCAGCCTGTTTGACTACAACTGTACGGATGACTACCTGAAGACGGGCGCGGCAGAACAGTCGGAATACATGAAGCAGGGGAATGTCGCGATGGCCATCATGTGGAGTGATTATCTGTACAAATTCACTTTTGACGCGGGTGGCAAAAATGTCGACAGCCGTTTTGGATTTGCTCCTTTGCCGGGCGGCAAGTCGCCGCTCGCCGGGGGCATATTCTATGTCAACCGCCAGAGTGATCATGTAACAGAGGCGATGCATTACATTATGAGCGTCATGAAGGAGCCTTACCAGGTGATGCTGACGAAAAAGGGCTTATGCTCGGCGCTGAAGTCGGTATACGAAGACACAAATGTGCTGAAGATCCCGTATGCGAGGGCGTTGAAGAAATCCCTGGAAAACGGAGTATATATGTTCGAAGCCGGACCGGAAAGCGGTCTTGTGCAGGACGCCATCACCAAATATATTGGGCTGTCCTGGTTGAAGAGGGGTCATGCCTCTGAGGTGCCGGTCTCTGAGGTGCTGGCCTCGGCCTGCAAAGAAATCCGCGAAGGCAGATTAGCTATCTATCGTTCGTTTCCACAATAAACCAGGCCAATACGCCCGAACCATTATGGCTAGTAAAAGTACCGGGGAAAGTAAGTCGGCGTTCCTCATTACGGGCGCCAGCTCATATCTGGGCAGGTCGTTGGCGCGCATCCTCGCGAAAAATGACCGGAACCGTCTTCTCCTGGCTTCGAGGAGGCCGCCCAGGTACGGTAGTGCCCCGGAAAATAAAAATATTCGTCATCTGCATGGGATCGATCTGTCCCAGGAAGAAGGCCTTAGGACCCTTGCGAGGGCCGCAGACGACTATTTCCCAGGGAAATTCCATGTGGTGAACTGCCTGGGTTTTTTCCCGGGTTATCTGGCGATGGAAGATCTGTCCCTCGGAGATGCCAAGAAAGTTTTCGAATCAAATGTGGTTGCGCTTTACGGGGTGGCTCATTCCATTCTCCCGCTGATGTGTAATCGAAAAGGGGGTCATTTTATCGGGTTCAGCTCTCATACTAACTATCAGCACTATCCGGATATAATAGCCTATTGCGCGGCGAAGGCGGCTGTGGAAAGCATGATCTCGGGGATTGCCAATGAATACCTAAGCCGGGGGATCATTGCCAATACGATCGCGCTGTCTACCCTGCTTACGGAGGCAGAAAGAAAGATGAAGCCACAAGGCGACCGGAAGAACTGGCTGAGGCCCGAGGAGGTGAGCCGGTTTATCGAGAATTTCGTCCTGAAGCCCGCCGCGCTGGTCAACGGCAATGTCATTCACCTGTACAAGTACAGCGATTCCTATTTTCACCAATCCTATTTTGAAAGGATAAAGAAATGAATCACCCACCTAACACCGACTATCACCGGACCATCCGGGAGGAGAACCCCCTCAGCTACTTCGTATACTTCTTCCGTAGCTGGAAGAAGTTGGGCCCGTTTTCCTGGCTGCATATCCAGGTGGCCGCTTTTTGGATTTTGCTTGTCGGGGCTGTAGGGTTTGCCCCCATCTACCTGCTGGACCATGCCCGCCTACTGGAAGGTTACATCAAGATCGAAAGCCATTACCGGCCGGAGATGATCATCATTTCGCTGTCCTATTTCGTTATTATGCTTGGCAATTTCCTGTACCTGTTCGATATTTACCGGCAAAGCACAGATGCGGGCCGGGATAATAAGCTCGTATGGAACCTTTATTCCGTCAGTCTTCTAATCTGTCTTTGCTGTATCGTCGCGTGTGCCCTTGCGCTGCGATTTTTGCAGCAGGAAGATGACATCAACCAGATCGTGGAAAAGACGGAGCGGTTTACGCTTTTTATTTTCGCCGGTTTTTTTGCTGTGGACCTGCTGATGATGATCGCCAAAGTCAGCGAGATCCGTTCTTACAGGGAGAAGCATCCTGCCGGTCCGGACCCAAGAGGTCTGCGGTCTGAAAAGCGATTTATTTTTAATCAAATGATCCTGATCGACATACCAGTGCTGCTTGGGGTCCTGTTTATCGGCTACTTTTCCGAACGGGCCTATCGGGTGGGCTTCTATTTCACGGCGCATGAGGAGTTCAAAAACGTCCCAATCGATTTTGCAAACTCCCGGGACTCTTTTGAATTGTTCCGCAACTATTTTGCCGTAGGCGCCATCGGGATGCACGTGATCTTTTCGCAGTTTATTTTTATCGTCCTCAATACGAGGTCGCTTTTCCGGAAGATCCGGGAGGTCATGGCCTCTCGGGCGCAGGTATCATCGTAATCTTATGGTTTGTTGGGTTGTTGGGATTTCTTCTGTGGGGGATTGGCGAGGGCCTGGGCGGCCATGTGTTCGGCGATGAGCTCGGCGGAGAAGCGGCTGACGGTGTCGGGGTCGAGGATGATGGATTGGGTATTGTTTTGGGCCTTGTAGCCGCTGCCGCCGGCCTGGCCGGTGACGACAAAGACGCCTTCGCCGGATCTCGACCAGTTGGTGGAGCCTTCGCCGGCGACCTTGCCGTCGGCTACAAAACCCTTCGTATGGCTGATCTGGCCGGTGGAGGATTTGCCGACGACAAAATGCGTATTGTAGGCGTTGGGGTTCTTTCCAATATCGGAGTTGAGCAACGCCGTCTCTGTCTTGTTGCCGGACTGGCTTTCGTCGAGGGTGATCAACATCGTGACGCTCGGGTCCAGGGCTTTGGCGAAAATGATGTCGTTGAGTTCCTGGTCGTCATAGCTGTACATATTGAGATAGAGGGAGACGGTGACGCGGGAGAGCACGTATTTCAGGATATCGTGGACGTCGTCGCGGCCGACGTAGAAGAGATGGAACATGGTGCTGGCGCTGCTGTCGTAGGCTTTCTCTTTGGTGTACTGGGCGAGCTCGTTGATCTGGAAGGTGGCGAGGCTTTGGCCGGAGCCGAGGGCGTTGCTGGGGGATTGAGGGGGAGGGGGGGATTGGGGGTTAGGGGGGAATTGCGGCTTGGCGGAGGGTTGAGGGGTGGGGGTTGCGCGGGGCTGGGGTTTGGCGGGGGCCTTTGATTTAGATGCGATCGTTTTTGCCATAGGTAACTATTTTATTACTAAAGTTACGGAGTCCGCGATGGCGTTTCCGTTATCGGCGGCCGTGTTCGCGACCAGTTCAAAGGTCCCGGTGATCTGGTAGGGATTGAATACCATCAAGGTGGCCTTTCCGTTGGAAGTGGTGGCAAGAGGAAGAAAGACCAACCCCTGACCAGGAGCGGTCGCGGGATGTTGCTGGAAGGTAATTGTGACTGGATCGGTGACCTTGCCCCGGCCGATATTTCTAAATACCTGGCAGTTGAGCGTAACTGTGTCGGTTGGAGTTGGGGCGTATTTCGAGCTGACCAGCAGCATATTGTCTGGCAGTGCGGGAATGAATTCGATCAGGGTGTCTACGATATAGGACTGGAGGTTGGCGCTTAGTTTCGCGGGGCCCGGCGTGTTGCTGACTATAGAAGTCGTCGCTACGCCGTAGGCATCCGGCAAAATCGTGTCGGACTTCCCACGGTTCAGAAATGTCCCATTTGTGGTCGTAAAGATCAAGGGCCGATCCACAGAATCCGTACTCGGGTTGATCTGGACTGCTATCTCAAAGGCCGTAGCACTGTCGGCTTCTACCTGCAAAGCGCTAAGGGACTTGATGGAAATAATGCTGGAAACAGGTGTTCCACCGGGAGTGTTGATGGTATAAACCGCCGTATCGCGCTGGCAGGCGGCGAGGAGTAAGATCAGGAAGCCGAAGATCGATCGTGTTAGGCGCATATCAGAAGTAGATAATGTGAGTATTAGATTCCGTCGTGATACCCGACCCGTCGGTCGCGCTCAGTTTCAACACCAAGGGTTTTGTTCCGCTTACCGTGCCTGAGAGGTGGAAGGTCTCCTTCTGGTCTGGCTGTTTAATTAGGTCTTTTGTCAAATTGCTGACCATCCAGGTTACTGAAGATTGACCGCCGGCAAATACGACATTGGGGTCACCGATAATTTGCAGCTTAAACGTGACAGGGTTTTCCGACGTATTTGAGATTGCAGCCAGATAGCTGATGGTACTTGCCGCGTCACCTGCACTGAGGTGAAGAGTATGCGGGTTGGGGTCGAGGAGGCTTACAGTTGTCATATACTTCTATTTTAGAACGATTTGGCTAATAAGCGGGATACTCGAGAAGATGCCTTTGACGTCGAGGTCGAAGGATGCGGAGGCAAAAAGCCCAAAATGTGTTCTGGCGCCGGTAGTGACAAGGGGATCCGGGTTGAGCCGGTTATAGACCAGTGTACCGGTGCTGATCTTGAACCAGGGCAATAGACGGCAACCGACGCCGAGGATGAGGCCATCGTTACCCACGATCCCTGTCCGCACTTTGGATTGGGCGACGCTGGTCAAGGTCAAGCCAACGACCATCGATAGGTGTGATGCAAGGAAATCCCCCCAACCATAGTACGTATTCCAGAGGGGTACATTCTTATCGATCGGCCGGAAATAAATGTTGATTGCATAATAGCCAACGAACTGGTCCATCCCCCAGGAGTAGGCTCCTCCTACGTCGAGAGTCACGTTTCGCTGGGCATTCTTGGTTATGTCTATATAATAGGTGGAGCTTAGGGCAGACGAACTGAAGGAATTCGACACCAATACGGAATCGGTCGCGTTATAGATCGTTGAGTCCAGGAGTTTGTTGGCGGAATCAATCGCGACTATGGCGAGACTGTCATCGTCTTTACAGCTATCGTCCAGCTCCGCCTTCAGGCCCTTGAGGTTGTCCTCAACAGCCGTCAACACCGTATCGATCGACCCGGTAGTATCATTCGCCAGCTTGGTTTGAACAGCCGTGAATTTGGCCGGCGGTTTTTTCGAGGAGCCAATGCATTTTTGCAGGCTCGACAATTTCAAATTTAATTCCCTGACCCTATCGCCGAAACTGTAGTAGTATTGGACCGTATCTGCCTGGCCATCCGGAAACCTCACCGTGTATTGCGGATACAGCTGTTGCACCATCCGCTGGAGGTGCGTGCGCAGGGTATCCTGAGAAAGTTGGAGCGGCTGCATGGATTGTTCCGGATGCAGGTATTGATTATTGAAATCTTTTCGGACGATGTGTTTGAAATAGGGGTCGGCTCTCAGCAGTGGTATTAGTTTGCCCCGCGCTGCCGCTTGCTGCGCCGCGGATATTTTAGTCAGGTAATGACCGCCAAAGGATAGCAAATAGTTTCGGTTGGGGATGAGGATATGCGGAACGATAAAGATCCTTTCGGTTGCCTTGGTTTTTGTGTTGGATGCACCACAGCGGATTTGCACGACGACAACCAACGAGTCCATCTCGGTCTGGGTAAGAACGCCGTGTTTGTTGAATTTATATCCCTTGCGATGGCTCCGGGGCTCCATCCGCAGGATATATAGGGAGTCCATAACAGTATCCGCAGGGACATTGATGATCTTGATATTGAACGGCCGATCAATGGGCAAGGGTTGGGTGTTGACGAATGTCGCTGTGCTATAGTCGAAAACGTAAAAATCTACGGTATCCTGCGCGTTTGCGTTGGTAGGACTGGAAGTCGTATCTACTTCCCATGAAGGACTGGCCCAGGCGGCTCTGCCGAAAAATGTTAATAGAATAAACAAAAGTAGCTTACTAAATTTTCTGGAGCGTGATCTTCCGGTCCGCATTGCACGAAGTTTTGATTTTGGAGGTATTGGTCACCAGCGAGATACAAAGTAGATATTCACGGAAGAATAAAAAACCGTGAAAACACCCAATTTTGCCTAAACCTGCAATCAGGCGAGACTGGAGAAGGAATGATAAGGTAGTTAAAACGCGCGCTTGACCGACTTGTCCGGATGCGGCGGGGCCTGGGGGACTTCCACGGGCTCGGCTGCGATCTTTTTCTTCAGGTAGTCGATGGCGGCGTCGAGTTGGGCGTCCTTGCCTTGATAGGTGGCGTAGGGGAGGTTGTCGACGACGATATCGGGGTCAACGCCGTGTCCTTCGATCAGCCATTTCCCTTCGGGGCCGTATACTCCCATCTCGGCGGCACTGGCGATGCCGTTGTCGACGAGTATATTGTCCGATGACAGCCAGATCTCGCCGCCCCAGGTTCGCATGCCGATCACCTTGCCCATCCCCAAACGGCGGAAACCTTCGGTGATGGCTTCGCCGTCGGAGGCGGTGGTCTGGTCACACAGGATGACCATATGGCCACGGAAGGCTCCCTGCATATTCCACGTGGGGCCGCCCGCGCGTCCCTGCCAGTACATCCAGGCCTTGCGCAGCAGTTTCTCCAACACCCAACTATCGATATTTCCACCGTTGTTGTGGCGGACGTCGAGGATCAGGCCCTTGCGGTTGAAAATCGGGTAATACTGCTTCACGAAATCATCCATATCCCCGGCACCCATGGCCCGCAGATGGATATACCCGATGTCACCGTTGCCCGCGGCTTCGGTCATGTCCCGGCGGGTCAGCTCCCATTCGCCATAGCGCAGATTTCTGTCGGCACCGGCGCCGATCGGCCGGACGATTTCATCATACGCGTGTCCCGATCGGTCGACGAGGCTTAGCTTCACGGGGACGTTGACCTTGTTGGCCAATAACATCGATATATCGGGGGTTCCCTCCAGCGGCGCATTGTCGACGGCGGTGATGACGTCCCCTTCGCGGATGCGCAACTGGGGTTTGTCGAGCGGCGATGTTTGTTCGGGGTAGTCGGGGTCGCTTTGGTAGATGTGTTCGATCTGGATTCCGTGGGCGGTTTTCTTTAGACGCGCGCCGAGGAAGCCGGCGGGGATCTGGTCAGGGGAGACCCTTTTGTCGCCACCATAGACGAACGTATGCAGGGCGGACAATTCCCCAACCATCTGCGCCAAAAGATCATCCAGCTCATACCGGTCGGTTATCCGCTGGACCAGCGGCTCGTATTGGTTTCGCACGTCCACCCATTTCACCTTGTGCAGGTCCCGGTCATAAAAATAATCGCGCATCATCCGCCAGGCGTCGGCAAACTCCTCTTTCCATTCTTCGACCGGGTCGACGACGAAGTTCCAGCTGGCGAGCTCGACCTTGCTCTTGTCGGCGTCAAGTTTCTGGCCGTTGGCGTCATCGACGGCGATGTTGCCGTTGTGGTAGTTGACCATGAGCTTTTTCTTGTTGGCAGATATGGCGTAGCCGGCTACGCCGGTTGCTACTTCAACAGCTTCGTATTTCTTGCTTTCTTTTGTCTTGAGCGAATAGAGCTTTGCGCCGTCGCGGTTGCCGGCGGGGCCGTAGTCGAGCCAGTAGAGGTATCCGTCGGCGGTTTGGAGGTCGCCGAGGTTGCCGTTCTTCAAGGGGAGTTCGTAGAGTTTCTTTTGGATCTTTTCCCAGTCGTAGGTGTGTGGGGTCGGGGACTTTTTGACGCTGGTGGCTTCGGGCGTGAACAAACTATCGGTCAACCAGGAGTCCGTCGTCAGGAAGGGGAACCGCGCGGTGGTATCCAGGGGCATGGCGTAGAATTTCCGCGTCTCTGTATAATACGGCTCGGGTTGGCGCGATCCCCAGGGCGAATTCACCAGGGTATGCAGGTTCCGTTCCGAAATAAAATACAACCACTTTCCATCCGACGACCAGGCGGGGTTGAAGCTGTTCAGCCGGGTTGTCGTGATCGCCTGCATCTTCATCGTCTCGCGGTCTACGATGTAGAGCTGGATGACTTCGTTTTCCATCCCCTGCTCAAACGTGAGGAACCGGCTGTCGGGCGACCAGTCGTAGCCGCCGATACCGTTGTAGGCCTTGTCGTATTCGAATTTCTGCGTGCCGGTGGCGGCGTCTACGATGCGCAGGACATTGTTCTTGTCCTCATAGGCGATATATTTTCCGTCCGGCGATACCGAAAAATCCGTGATCATCACGGGCGTATTGTGGGTCAGTTGTTTCCCGGGGCCGCTGCCATCGGCGCTCATGCTCCAGATCTCGTATTCGCCGCTGGCGTCGGAAAGGACGGCGAGCATATGGTCATTGATGAAATGAACGACCTTATAGCGGATGCCGCTGCGGTGGGTGACCTCTTGCCAGCGGTCACTTTTGGCGGGGGAGGCAAATACGCGTCCGCGGCTGATGATCGCCACATAATTCCCGTTTGGTGAAAAATCTGTGTAGGTGATCGACTGGACGGGGCTTTTTATCCACTTGGGTTTTTGTTGGTCGTAGTCGGAGAGGAGGTGGATGTCTAAAATTTTGTCGCTTTTGTCCTTCGTATCGTATAGCCACAGGTCCGCACCTTTCTGGTAGACGATCCGGCCTTCCGACATTGAGGGGGATTCGAGGTCCCAGCCGGCGGAATGGGTCTCTTGCCGCGGGTCCTTGCCATTGGTATCGATTGACCAGATGTTCATTGTTCCGTCGCGGTCGGAAAGGAAGTATACCCTGCCGTTATACAGCATGGGATGGCTGCTGGTGCCGTCGAAGTCGCCGGTCAGGTTGACCGCCTCCGTTTTGCCATCGAAGCGCCAGATCTGCTCGATGAAGCCACCCTTATACCGCTTGGTCTGGCTGCCTTGTTTGGGGAGGCGGGTAAAGAACAGGATGCCGTTGTCATCATAGACCCCGTCTGCCGCTTCGGACAAGGGTACGGGCTCGGTCGCGAGTGTCGTCAGGTCGAGGGTCCGAAGCTGCGGGATCGGATAGGTGCTATAGGCGGATGTGCCGTACAGAAGTTTGCCATTGGGCGTCCAGGCGGTCGGCAGGGCACCGTAGTCATAAGTCAGGCGTTTGGGCACGCCGCCGTCGAGGGGCATCACGTAGACTTCGCTCGGTCCTTCGTATTGACCGGTGAAGGCAACGTTCCGGCCGTCGGGCGAGATGACCGGGTTGGTCTCGAGGCCTTCGTGGGAGGTCAGGCGGGCGGTGATGTGGCTGGTCAGGTCGTATTTCCAGAGATCGCCTTCGGCGGTGAAGACGATGGTGTTGTGGTTGATGGAGGGGGTGCGGTAGTAACCTTTTGGTTGGGCGGGGGCCGGTTGGGAGGTGGGGGGTTGCTGGGCGCGCGTGGTGAGGCTTGTCGCGAGCGTGCAAAGGAGGAAGGTTAGTCTTGGTGACATGGCGGGGAGATTTAGGGACTGAATTTAAGGAATTAAATTGATGTTTTCCCGAGGGCTGCGGCCAGTCTTAATTTTTCCTTTCCGAGGTAGGCGATTACTTCGAGCATGTTCAGTCTGGTATTCGGGTCGCCTTCCTCCGCCAGTAGTTTACTATAGATGTCAATAAAAAGTTGAATGGCTTTGAGCTTGAGACCCTGAAATTCCAGGTAGGCGGCGATGTCGATGGTATCGATCTCCTGTCGCTGGAAAAAAAGCTGCGCTCCGGCCCGGTCTTCGAATGACCAGGCTGACAGGGACGACCGGTCGTTTTGTTTCAGGAATTCGGCATAGATCTTCGACTTGCTGCGTTCTTTTATCGCCTTATCGATCCGCTCCTGCATTTGCCGGACCCTGTTGAGAATGGCCCTGTTGTTCCAATGCAGCAACAGGTCTATCGGGAACTCTCCTTTACATCCTTTCAACAATTCGATCAGTTGTTCGCAGATCTGTTGTATTAAGCCATTGTTTTCTTCGGCCAGTGGGAACAGGTAATCATTTCTCTGAATCATGTCACGTCCTATTTGGTTGGGCTTTATATATGTAGCAGCTTAAAGGCATAAACATAGCTGATCCTGCTCTTGGTGCTAAAGTTCTCTGACCAGGCGAGTTCTTCGTGGCTGAGATCGATGATCTCGCCGGTTGATATTTGCTTAAACCGGTTAACCACCTGCTGCATCGCCGCCAATTCGTCCGCTTCGAACAAAGCGGCGTTGAATGCCCGGTTACCATTGGGAGAAAAGGCTTCGCCGATGCCGCCGTTGCTGAATTCCTGGTAGGTGATGTCAATTTCGTCTTTCATGGCGGCGTATTCGAAAATGCTGTCGAAATTCAACGGGACGGGTCCCATCTGAATGGCCTTGTATTCCGCGCCCGAGATGCTAAACCCTTTTTGCTTAAAGTGCAAAAAATCGGCATAGAAAAGCAGCTTATTCATTTTGGTTTTCCAGGGCTTGCAGGTTTCGGTAAAATAGACAATCATCTCGATCAGGCGGGGAAGGCTGGGTGTCCGGTAGCCGGTGTAGATACTTGTCTCGGAGCCCAGCAAGCCGGTCATCAGGTAGCGGGGCAATTCGGCGAACCGGAAATCCGACTGATCCTGGATGAGCTGATCGATGCGTCGCATGAGCCTTTCCCACATATTGCCTTCCACGGCGCCTGATTTTTCCACCAGCTTTTTAAATTCCCGTGGATCTTTGGCCAGTTGCATCAGTCTGGCGTTGGAGACATTGGGCAGGTCGCCTGCTTCATAGTTGCGGTATACATTGGCGCCGAAGCCCAGGATCTCGGACATTTTGGCGGCGCTGAGGCCATACTGTTCCCTGAGTCCTTTTATTTCGTCAGGGAAGGGTAAATTATACCGGGTCCGATATTGATTATATGCCTGAGCGAGGTTCAGGTCATCTAATTCCACGTCTGTGAATTCTTCGCCGGTTTCTTCACATAGATAATAGTGATACAGAATGGGAAAGTTTTCCTTTCTCACTAACAGGACGTCCTCTTTCCACACTCTCTTCATCTCTTTTCCGGTAATAGGACTTTTCATAACAGTAACTATTTAAACTGGTAAGTCATCGGTTGTTCTGCTTCATGAAAGGAGAGGCAAACCACGGGGGTGTCGTCTTCTCCTACCGAAAACTTTATATACAGTTCAGTTCCCTGAAAGGTGACACCGAATATGGATATCCATTTCCAGGGATATTTTTCGTCGGGACCGGGCCCCTGATAATAATCGGTGGCCTGTAACCCATCAATAATTTCTCTTACGCGAATGGCCATTATTCCGAGCCTGGCCAGGGTCTGGCAATTCTTTTCTTTATTTCTCAGGAACAGCAATCCGTTGTTACGAATCTTGTGTTTGATCTCAAGTAGCAAGCGTTCGGCCTCTTCTACACTCGTAATCTTTTTCATACGATTTCAAATCGGGTTTTAGCGGCTTCAGCTTTTCGCCGAGCCGGTTAATACACAGTTCTGGTAGTGGCATAATCGTTTGTTTGGGACAAATTTACACTTTAAAGTTGAATTTTCATAATTTAAATCAATATTTTTTCATTGAATGAAGGGAGAGTCATTAAGTCATTGGGTATTACGGGGGGATGGCGGGGGTAACTAGCGGGAGGTGGGGGAATTTTTTGGATAGGCAACTTTAAAGTTGAAAATATAATTGAATTTGGCGGGACAGTCGGTGGTGCTAGAAGTGATTTACTATATGCCAGACCTCGTAGAAAAATAATGGTATTTCCAACACGCCGATAATTGTTCCAAATAAACGCAGGCTTCGATGAAATTCCTCTTTCCCTTCCAGGATCGACTTAAGCGAATTCGTGCATATGAAAATGATGCAAAATGAATCCTGAAATAATGCACAACACATAAGTTGAAAGTGAGACTCCTGCTGCTGACAAAGGGGGAAGTTTCTTTACGGAATTCTTAAATTCTTTTGCCGGGTTTACTTCTGGGGTGTCCTTTAGGTTACCAATTAATTCTAATTTTTGTGTCCCTATGGGAACTTGCGTTTCTCCCTTTGTTTGTTGTGGATCGGGGCTCATAAAATAAGGTTTTTTTAATCCAATCTATTAATCCGAATCTAAGTTAATAGATTTAGCCTCCCCTGGTGAGGGAAGGCTAAATCCTGCGTCTTTGCTGTACTTATTAAATGGGTTAACAATTTTAAGGTCCAATACATTTGTCTCTAATTTATTGAACCCTATATGCTTTTTACTTTTTATTGGAATAATCTCCAATTGAACCGGCTTTTGAACACGAGACATTTCAGAACTTGCTGGCTCCAGTTGGTTTGTTTCATTTCTCAAGGTCGATGACTGGATTGGCGTGATTTTTTCCAGCTGAAAATCGAACCTTGATATTTGATTTGCCAGATCGTTATTCATAAATTTATTTTTTTAACAATCGGAAAAACTGAAGCAGCGAGTTGATTTGTTCTGATCAAGCAGGTAAATCGGATTTTTTAAAGATTGCAATCATGTTGGACAGTTGGTCAACATGTGGAAGAACTTTTTATATTTGTGTTTCATCTTAAAATAGTTTAATAATATAATAAAAGTGGAGGCCTTGTCAGATTACTTCTTGGAGAGAATGTTCGAGTGATGGCATGACTATTCTTTTCAAATTTGTTCCATCCTCATTGGCCGAAATTAAATATCTGCCCTTTTTTGATTCGGATACAGCATATTTAAGTAGTGATAGCGCTTCTGATACAAGCTGCGTGGCCTTTTCAATGCCGGTGTCCTCTCTTAGTTTCTCAATGAATTCATCATTGACGGAGATTCTGATTTCCATAAATTTAAATTTTGTAATGAAAGGTTTGATTTACAGGTCAAAAATAGGCAAAAAACGGACAGAAAACGGACTTTTTAGCCATTTTTTTCCATAAATTATACAAATAACTACCAATCAATGGGTTCGAGCCCTGGTCATCATTGAATCACCGGGTTTGCGTCAAGCGTTTTTTTGATTCGGACTTGTAAATCCTGTAAATGGTACCGAGTCATTGCGTCGGTGACACGGGGGAGGTCGGCATTGATCTCGGATTGAAGTTGGAGGATGTCCGCTCGAATGAGGGAGAAGGCGTCGGATTCGGTCTGGTCGGCTTTGGTGGAGAGGAGGATATTTTGGATACTGGCGATGTAGGATTTTTGGAGGTTGCGGCGGTAGGGGTCGATGGTTTTGCCGGTCTTGAGTTCGGTCCAGATGCCTTTGTGGATCGATGCGAAGTAGTCTTCGATCTTGTAGGCTTGGTTGGGGAACTGGCGTTCGCCGGCGATGATCTTGTCGATCGTGCCAATGTCGAGGAGGGTATTCAATACACGGACCTGGAGGTCTTCGACGAAGTTGGGCTGAGAGGGCTCGGAGGCATAGCGGGTCACCCGTTCGTCGAGGAGCCATGTGGGCGTGGTGAAGAGTTCTTTGTTAAAGAAGGCGACGGCCTCGGATTGTTTGATTGCTGGAGTGGGGGAATAGACATACCCTTTCTCATCCTCACCGCGGGGGGTCGTGTAAATCCCGCCGATATTGGTCATCACCTGCTGCATATATCGGGTGAACTGGTCCTTCAAACTCCGGTACATCTCACCCATCTGGTCATAGGTCCCGCCTTCTTCGTGGGTCCAGGCGGGCAGATTGGGGAGGATTCGTTGAAGATTCCGGATCCCGTACTCGCTGGCCTTGACGGCGTCGTCGCCGAGGTCTTCGCTCTGGCAGCGGGGATCGCTGCGGCCGGTTTCGCGGTTGTCGGCGCCAAACCAGAGGCGGGTGTTGACCGCCAGACTGTCGGTGACGAGCTTGCGCATGGCGAGCCGGTCCTGTTCGGCGTTGTGGCTGCCGGCGCTCATATAACCCCACTCAATCGCCCAACGGTCATACTCGCCGATGTGTGGGAATAACTCTTCTTCAGGGATGTTGTCTTCGGGCTGCGCGACGTAATCAAACCGGGCATAATCCATAATGCTTGACGTATGCCCGTGCATGGACAAATAATGTCTGCTGCGCAAGCTGTCGACGGGCGTTTGGCTGCTGGCGCCCATGTTGTGGCGTAATCCCAGGGTGTGGCCGACTTCGTGACTGCTAACAAATCGGATCAGCTGACCCATCAGCTGGTCGTCGAATTTTGGGTGGCGGGCGCGCGGGTCGACGGCGCCGGCCTGGATCATATACCATTCGTGCAATAGCTGCATCACGTTGTGATACCAGCCGATCTTGGTCTGGATGATCTCGCCACTGCGGGGGTCGTGGATCTGGGGTCCGTAGGCATTTGTGATTTCGGAGGGTAAATAATTTACAAACGAGTACCGCGCGTCGTCCATGTGCATGGTGGTGTCGCCCTCCGGCCATTCGCGGCCGAAGATGGCGTTCTTAAAGCCGGCTTGTTCGAAGGCCTTCTGCCAATCGTTGATCCCGGCGATGAGATATGGGCGCCATTGCTTGGGCGTGGCGGGGTCGATGTAGATGATGATGGGTCTTTTGGGCTCGACGAGTTCACCATGTAGCCAGCGGTCGCGGTCTTCGTCCCGCGGCTCGAGGCGCCACCGCAAAATAAACCGGCGGTCTTCGACGCGCTGCTGGTCATCGCCGAAATGATATTCCTGATCTGCGAAATACCCTACGCGCGGATCGGCGATCCGCTGTTGCATGGGCACGAGCGGGAGCTCGACAAAGGAGCTGATCGAGGTCAGGGTTGCGGGCGTTCCCTGCGGCAGACCGGGGATGCGGGCTTCCGCGTTTTTGGTGATGGCGATCTCGACGTTGATCGGGTAGACATGGATGAAGTCGACGTCCATGTCGTGGAAACCGGTGACGCGTCGGGAGAAGGCATTGTCGGGGCTGACGGTGTTTACAAAGGACTTCCCGTCCTTTAACCATTTGGTCATATCGATGACGTATGCGGAGTGGTTATAGTTGTAGGCCTTGATGGGGAAGGAAAACGCAACGGGGTTTTCGTTCGAGATTTTGACGGCCTTGTAGATATCGCTTGTCGAATCGGCGGAACTGATCACGAGGTCGTATCGGATTCGGATCGTGGAGTCGGAAAGGTTGTGCTCGAACTGGATGGTTTTCTCATCCAGGACTTCTCCGGCATAGACCCCGGTTCCGCCGGGGCCAGCGCTGAGGCGGTTGATGACTTCGATGTCGCGGTTTAGGATCGAGTCGGGAATCTCGAAGTATACGGTATCCTTGCACTCGTGGACGGTGAAGAGACCGGTCTTGGACGTGTAGGCGGCAGTGATGACCTGCCAGTAGGGTTTGATGATCGAGCGGGGATCGGGTTTGGTGGAGTCTTTTCTAGCGGTGTCGGCGGGTGGGCGGGTGATTTGGGCGCTTGCCTGGGTCATGGTCAGTAGGAGGCCAATCAAAAGGAAGAAGGAAATATTACGCATGTTGACTAGAGTTAGGAATCTTATAATTTTAGAAGCTGGGATGAACATTTGAGAAGCAATCCGATTGGTAGCGGGGCCGGTCATTTGTGATCGACCACGTGATGTCTGGGAATGTCGTGAGATACTGCGTGAAAAATGCGGCCCGGCCGGAGGTTTCGCTGTTCCACAAGAATATTACTGGGAGGTTTGTCTCTTTCAGCGTGGTGCTGGTTACCTGGTAGTCCTGGCGGATCGTGGAACTGTTGGACGACAATCTTAGATCGATGACGAGGCCGGCTTTCTTGAGTTGATGCAGTTGGGTGAGGAGATATGGTGCGAGGCTTTGGCCGGCGGTGATCAGTGCTCCGACTGCGGAGTCGCGGCTGGGATCCGGAAGAGAAAGTACAAGAAAGTCCTGGCGGATTCCATTTGTTAGTAATGAAGTATCGGTGCTATAGAAAAGATAGTCGGAGGAGGTGACTGCATTCAGGGACCAGCGGGAGGGGTAGGGGGTAACGGTGGCTCCGATCTCAGGCAGGGTGCTGAGACTTGGGGGTAATTCTTTTCTTGCGGGGCGTCCCTGTCGACAACTGCTGAGGATCGCGAGGCAAAAAAGGAGGTATACTAATCGCCTGGTTTTCATCACTGCTGTTTAGTTGCAGTAACGAAATTTAGGGCTTTTTAACCACATTTGCAACTGCTTTACCCTGTTAATGTTGTGGTAAACCACCTATGGAGTTACGATAAGCTTGCGACCATCCAGTTTGAAGTGGATTTGATCGGTCTCTAACCCGTGGAGAACGTCTTTTAGGAGCAGGTCGCGTTGGATGCGGCCTTTGTATTCGTGGTCGGGGACATCGCCCTGATACTCCACATCGATATCGTACCAGCGGGCGAGCTGGCGCATGGTAGCCTGAAGGTTGGTATGGTCGAAGTGGAAGAAGCCGTTTTTCCAGGCGATGACCTCTTCTACATTGACGTCGGGGGTCACCTGGAGGGTTCCATGGGCGTCGAGGGCGGTCTGTTCGGCGGGTTTCAGGAGCGCACTTTGGTTATTCTCGGTGACGCGGATGCTGCCGTCGAGGAGGGTTGTATGTTGGGTTGGTTCATCGGTGTAGGCCATAATGTTGAACGAGGTGCCCAAAACATCGACCGTGGCGCCGTTTTGGACCTTCACGTGGAAGGGATGGGCGGCGTCCTTGGCGACTTCGAAGTAGGCTTCACCGGCTAGTTCGACGGTGCGATCCGGGCCGGTAAAGGCGACGGGATAACGGATGGTGGATGCGTTGTTGAGCCAAACATGGGTGCCGTCCGGGAGGAGGAGCGAGAATTGACCGGCCTTGGGGGTGCTTAAGCTGTTGTAGGCGATGGCAGCGGGTTTTTCATCCACGGTCTTCTTATAGGCCAACTGGCCGTCGGATAGTTTGGCGACCCGCGAGCTTCCCTGGTCGGCGACGACACCGTTGGCGGTGGTGCCGAGGTCTATCGTGCGGCCGTCGGCGAGGGTCAGAATAGCTTTGTTGCCGCCAGGTTTTACGTCGGTCGTGACTACGATGGGTTTTGGAGTCGGGTGATTCTGTGTGAACCACAACCAGGAGGCACTGGCGCAGAGGATAAAAGACGCCGCGGCGACGTAATACCACCGGCGGCGTTTGGTGTGGGTTGGGAGGGGTATTGAAGGGGTGGGTTTGAGACGGGTTTCGAGCTTCGACCAGATCCTTTCGGTATTGACTTCTTCCATGCGCTGCAACTCGGACTGGACCCATTCGGGATCGGTCTTCATGCGTTCGATCAGGGCCACGCGATCATCGGAAACAGCCAACCATTCACGGAGCCGGGCGGCCTCTTCGGGGGACAGCGATCGATCGCGAACATATTTAAGGACAATCAGGTCTATATCAAAAGATGGCTCCATATCTGCTCATTAGTACCGTAATGTCCATACGGCTTGGTTGCCTATTTAACCAATGCGCATGGTCCCTAACTCCAACTAATTCTTATTTCAATAGGTAAAAGGCGAGGGCGAGCACGAAACTGGTGACGCCTTCGAGGAGCCCTTTGAATTTGGTTCCGCTTTTCCGGAGGGATTCCAGGGCTTTTGCTTTGTGGTTCAACACGGTCTGAGAGTTGAGGCCCAGCTGTTTGGCGATCTCCGCGGTGGACTTCTGCTCAAAGAAATACAGGCGGAGGATGGCCTTGCGCTGGCGGGGCAGCTTTTCTATTTCGTTGAGAATACCCTGGAAAACGGCGGATTTGACGCGCTCGGTCTCGTGGTGGTCGTCGCATTCGGCGCCGAGGTAGGCGACTTCGCCATGGCTTTCGCGCTGGCGTGAGCGGAGGCGGAGATAATCGATTGATTCATTGCGGACAATCACGTAGAGCCAGCGTTTGATGTGCTCGATGGTGCGCATCCCGGAGCGGGCGTTGTACAGCTTGGTGAAGGCGCTGGCGACGATGTCTTCGGCGTCGATGGGGGAGAAGATGATGTTTTCCACGAAATAGGTCAGGGGACGTACCATGCGGTCGTATACCTCCCGGAAGGCTTCCTTGTCACCTTCCCGAAAGGCGAGCATGATGGCGTCCTCATTGTTGTCGTAGGTCGGCGGCTTCGCTATTTTTCTCGTTGCTTCCTGCATGGCAGAGTTTTGCAAAAAAATGGTTGGATCAGCGTGGACAACGTTAATCTAGCTAATAGCGATCAGGTGATGGTTTTGGATGGAATTCAACGCAGAGGATAGGGTGTCCTGAAGGACGGATTAAAGATAAAAAAACTCTTTTTGAATCCTAAAAAAACTTTTCAATACTGTTTAATCTACTGAATGGGCATGTGCTAAAACGTTTAAGGCGCTGGTTAATGCCCGGCGTTGAGTTTAAGTACTATAATGCATTAGTTAAATTATCCACATTATCGTAGAAGTTCTACACGGGGATCGTACGCCGTCCCTAAAATAATTCACTATGCGTGAGAAGAACTTGCCGCATGATCCAACACTACTGCTAGAACGCTTCCGACAAGGCGACGGGAGTGCGTTCAAAAACCTGTATGACCGCTATTTTCCCATGCTTTTCCTGATCATCCGCGAATACGTCGGGCGGCAGGATATCGCGGAAGACATTGTTACCAATGCGTTTATCAAACTTTATGATCGCCGGACAAGGATCCGGGATGCGGAACATGTGCAGGGGTTTCTTTTTGTGGTGGCGAGGAATGAAGCGGTCGGGCATCTCCGGGATCAGAAGCGCTGGCGCGGGGTGCGTGCGGTGCAGGATCTGTTGGTAGACCGCGAGTATCACGATCCGCTGGAGGCCGAACTGGAGCGGGACCGGTGGATGGGGAAGATCCGGCAGCTTATTGAACAACTACCGCCGGCGCGAAAACAAATTACAGAGCTGCATTTCTTTAAAGGGCTCTCCATCCGCGAGATCGCTAACCAATTGAATCTGACGGAGACAACGGTCAGAAACCAACGCAACCGGGCCTTGAGTTTTCTGCGGCAGGCTTTTTTTCTCTAAAAAAATTCATTCCCCGAGTGGTCATTTCGGGCATTTCGGCGTGTTCTTAGTATGAACCATCGCTACCTTGTCCGCGAGATCATTTTGAAACACCACCGGGGGGAAGCGCTGACGGACGAGGAGCAGGCAATTCTGGACGTTGAAATGGCTAATCTCCCGGCGGACGAGGTCTGGGAAAAAATCCGGTCACATGTAGAAAAACGGCCCAAGGCTGTTGTGCGGGCATTGGATGTTCGATGGGCGGCTGCGGCAGCTGTCGTGATCGGGGTTGCGGTTGGGCTTTATCGTTATGACCATGGGCGCAAGGCGGGAGAGGTTTTGGTCATGCAGATGGTAGCGCCGGGTCATTATCATGGGGAGGTAGGGGGGATGGTGATCGACAGTGCGGGGGGTGGACAGGCGGTGCCGTATCCGGTGTCGCTGCCGGATGGGAGTCAGGTGACGTTGGCTTATAATTCCAGCGTGCGGTACGCAAAGGCTTTTGTGAAGCGGACGGTGGCGTTGGTAGGGCAGGGATTTTTCCAGGTGGTGGGGAATGAGCGGCCGTTTGAGGTGGCGGCGGGGAAAGGGGTGGTGGATGTATTGGGCACGGAATTTAACTGGATGCATTATCCAGGCTTACCAGATGAGATCACTCTTTATAATGGAAAGATCCGGTTGGCGCTGGGTACCTTCCAGAAAGAGCTAAAGCCGGCGGAGCGGGCGGTGATTTATGAGGGGGCTTTGACCCGGGTGCGGGTGGAGAAGATGAAGGATCCGGAGGAAACGTCGGCGTGGAAGGATGCGCAGCCGGCCTTTAAATTCGACAGCACAGATCTATATACGGTCATCCAACGAATGGCGCAATACTATCAGGTAGGCATTTCAGTCGATCCGGTCCTGCGGACGGGAACTCCAGTCACGGGGACCCTGTTCCTGCAGTGGACGCTGGATCAAAATATAGCGCGGATGGCGGATATTTTAAAAGACTACGCGCAGATCAGAGTCGACCATGGGATGATCGAAGTGAAACGGCTTCGATAGTCAAAAACCATGTACCATTGCTTTTTCCTATTAGACAGGTGCCGGTCTCCGGCACCTGATTTTTAATTTTTATCCTCTTAGTCCATGCGAGTTCCGGGTCGACTACTTCTGTGGTGGTTGGCGTTGTCGTCCTGCCTGTGTGCCGCTGCCCAAAAGATGAGCATCGAAGGCCGGGGCATGACGATCCCTGCTGTGCTCGATAGTATCCGGCACAAAACGGGCATCGATCTCAATTTCCGCTTAGATATCTTTAATGACGCGCCGCGCGTCGACCTGGACCTGCATCATGTGGATGTGCGGGAGGTGCTGGATAGTTGTTTGGCGGGGTTACGGCTTGAGTATGTGGTGAAGGGCGGCGGCATCACGATCACCCGGCGGCCGGGCGTGGGTATCTATCTGCCGCTGATCGGCCGCGTTCAAAGTGTTGCGGGCGAGGCGTTGCCCGGGGTGACGATATTGCCGAGTGGTTCGGCGCCGCAGATGAGTTCGACGGATGGTCGATTTCAGGTTAATATGAGAGGCTATCGGATTGTGGTGACGGTTTCCTGTCTTGGGTATAAGCCTGTGCTGCTGGTGCTCAGGAATAATCGGTTTCAAGTTATTACGCTGCAACCGGTTTTTGCTGCACTTGATCATGTGATCGTGCAGGCGTATGGGAAGACGACGCAGCGGCTGACAACGGGGTCGGTTACGGAAGTACCGGGATCGGTGATCGAGTCGTCGCCGGATGCAGATGTACTGGGTGCGTTGGAGGGCAGGGTACCGGGGATGGTCATCCGGCAATTGAATGGCGTCCCCGGGAGTGCGCGACAGGTGCTGATCCGCGGGCAGCGGTCGATCGAAGAGGGTAACAGGATGCTGATCGTCATTGACGGCGTGCCATTGGTCGATAATGATGGCTATATGACGGTGATCGGGTCGGCGAGTGCACAGGGACCGTTGGGTGCAGAGGTGTTGAATGGGATATCCATGGAGGATGTTGCCAGCGTGGAGGTCCTGAAGGATGCGAGTGCGACGGCGATCTATGGGTCTCGCGGCGCGAATGGGGTGTTGTTGATCACGCTAAAGAGCGGGTCGCCTGGCAGGCTGCGGTGGAATGCGATGGTGAGTGGTGGGGTCGATGCGGTTTTGAGGCCGAGCCGGCTAATGAATACTTCGGAGTATCTGGCGATGCGGCGGGAGGCGATCTGGAATGACGGGATGAAGGTGGATTCGCTTAATCTGCCGGAGGCCTTTGCGTGGGATACGACACGGTCGTCGGACTACCAGCGGTATGTGATGGGACAGGCACGGTGGCGGAAGGATGCGAATCTGGGGTTGTCGGGCGGGGACAGCAACATGGTCTATCTCGTCAAGGGCTCGTATCATCGGGAAGAGGCGGTGTTCCCGGCGTCGACGCCGGATGAGCGGATCTCCGTCTTTGGCCATATCCATGCGCAGACGGGAAACCGGCGGCTGCAGGTGGATCTGAGCGGGATCGAACATTGGGAGAATAACCGGCTGCCGCAATATGACTATAGCCTGTTTCAGTACCTGGCGCCGGATGCGCCGGGATTTTATGCGGGTGCTCAGCCGCAGTGGTCTCTTAACGGGTTGTCGTATCTGAATCTGCCGGCGATGGGGTACAATAGTTATCGGGGGTCGGTCCACAATGAGTTTTTCCATGGGGAGATCGGGTATGACGTGATGCCGGGTCTGGTGCTGCGAAGCAGTCTGGGGTATTACCGGATCGGGTCAGCAGAGCATAGTGTGACCCCGATCATCGGGCAGGACCCGGCGACGAGTCCGACCGGGTCGATCAGCGTGACGAATAACAGCGAACATAGTGAGATGATCGAGGAGGTGGCGGATTTCAAACGCAAACTTGGACCGGGGCAGCTGGAGGCGCTGGCGGGTGTCAACTGGCAGGAGCAGGAGTCTCAGTATACGACGACGGTGGCGAGCGGGTATACGAGCGATCTGCTGATGGGTTCGGGTGGCGGCGACCCGACGATCACGATGACGGGGAATAGTGTGGTGTATCGGTATGAGGCGGTGTTTGGGCGGTTGAACTATAATCTGAAGAACAGGTATATCGCGGAGGTATCGGGGAGGAGGGATGGATCGAGCCGTTTTGGGCCCGGGGATCAGTTTGGCAACTTCTGGGCGACCAGCGGCGCGTGGATCTTTAGTGAGGAACCGTGGGCGAAGGATTGGGCGGTGTTGTCTCATGGCAAGCTGCGGGGGAGTATAGGCACGACGGGGAACGACCAGATCAATGCCAACTATGCGCAGGTGTATTCGGGGACAAATGTGTCACAGGGTTATCAGGGTTCGCAGGGGCTTATCCCGACGTCGATCCCAAATAATGAGCTTCGGTGGGAGGTGAATTACAATTCGGAGGTCGCGATGGATCTTGGGTTTCTGCAAAATCGAATCTTGTTTTCCGTGGCGGCGTATCGGGACTGGACGGCGAATCAGCTTGTGCAGTCGGCGTTGCCGGCGCAGGCCGGGCAGCCGTCGGTATTTGTCAATATGCCGGCGAATATCCGGAATACAGGTGTGGAGATGACGCTGCGGACGGTGAATTTGTCGCGTGGGAAGTGGAGCTGGGTGAGTACGCTTATGGTGTCGGTGCCGCGGAATCGCCTGGTGTCTTTCACAGGGTTGGCTACCACGAAGGAGGCGAGCACGCTGGTAGTGGGGAAGTCGCTAACGGTGGTGAAGGGCTATCAATACCAGGGCGTGAGTGCTGATTCGGGGTTGTTTACGTTCCGGGAATTTTCGCATGGCGGCGTGTTGAATGACAGCGACGTGGTGGCTGGTGGGAATATGGACCTGCGGTATTATGGCGGGCTGGATCAGGTGGTGCGGTATAAGAACTGGGAGCTCGATGTGTTTATTGAGTTTCGGCGCCAAAACGGGCAGAACCCTTATGTGATCCTGTATCAGCAGTATATGCCGGGGTTTACTACCCCGTATATGGAAGACAATGCGCCGGTGGAATTTCTGCATCGGTGGCGGCAGCCGGGTGATCATGCGGCGTTGCAGCAGATGACCGAGAGTCCGGGAACGGAGGCGTATCAGCGGATGCAGGACTATATTGGATCGACGGCGAATTCGATCGATGCGTCGTTTATCCGGTTGAAGAATGTGGCGTTGACGTACCGGCTGAAGCACTATCGGGTCTGGTTGAAAGCGGAAAATCTTTTTACGTACACGCGGTATCCGGTGTCGGATCCGGAGACGCAAGATCCCAGGGTGTTGCCACCGGTGCGGACGGTGGCGATAGGATTACAAGTCAATTGGTGATGATCAAAAAGAAAACGATATGGGTGGTGGTTGTCGCGGCGCTGATGGCGGCTGGTTGCCGCAAGCTGTTGGAGGCGCCGTCGCCACAAAACGAGGTCATTGCGGCTTCGGTGTTTAGCAACGATGCCAATGCGGAGGAAGCGTTGACGGGATTGTATATTCAAGTGATGACGGGATCGCGGCCGCTTTTGAATGGAGGGATGAGTTTGTATGGCGGGTTGAGCAGTGATGAGCTGGCGAATACGGTACCCAATCCTTATATCGATCCGTTCCGGACGAATGAATTGACACCAGGGAATATTTATTGTTCGTTGCTGTATAGTACGGCGTACAATATCATTTTCACGGCGAATTCGCTGATCGCGGGGTTGAGTGGGTCTATGGGGGTCAGTCCGGCGGTGAAGGCGGAGTTGCGGGGTGAGGCTGAGGTGGTGCGGGCGCTTGAGTATTTCTACCTGGTGAATTTGTATGGCGGGGTGCCGCTTGTGACGAGTATTGACTTCTCAGCGACGGCGAGGCTGCCGCGGGATCCTGTTGCGGGTATCTATGCGCAGATCGAGGCAGATTTGGAGGATGCGACGCAGGTGTTATCGACGGTGTATCTGAGTACGGCGGCGTTTCCAGGGGCGCGGACGAGGCCGAACCGACTGGCGGCGATGGCTTTGCTGGCGAGGGTGTGGCTTTATCGCGGTGCATGGAATATGGCGGAAGCTGCGGCGGATACGGTGATCGGGAGCGGGATGTATGGGTTGGAGCCAGGGCTTGATAGCGTCTTCCGGGCAGGGTCCATGGAGGCGATCTGGCAGCTGCAGCCAGTGGATAGTCTTCTGGAGACGGCGGATGCTCAAACGTTTGTTCCGTTGCGGGCGGGATTGAGGCCGGGCTATGAATTGACTGCGGATTGGCTTGATGTGGTGGAGCCAGGCGATCTGCGGCGGGTGGAATGGGTGGATAGTACGGTCTTTTTGGGGAAGACCTACTACTTTCCTTATAAATACAGGTCCATGGCGTTTAGTCCGGTGGATACGGAGTATAGTATGGTGATCCGGCTGGCGGAGGTGTATCTGATCCGGGCGGAGGCGCGGGCGCAGCAGGGGAATATCGGCGGAGCACAGGCTGATCTGGATGCGGTTCGAGCGCGAGCAGGGTTGTCGCCGACGACTGCTGGCGATGCGGTTAGCTTGTTGATGGCGATCCTGCATGAGCGGCAAGTGGAGCTTGTCGCGGAATGGGGAAACCGGTGGCTTGACCTGAAGCGGATGGGGATGGCGGATGCGATATTAGGGAATGAAAAGCCGGGATGGGTTGGTACTGATACCTTATATCCCATCCCGGCGGGCCAGTTGACGGCAAACCCGGCGCTGGGGCAAAACCCGGGGTATTGAGTGCTGCTAATCAAAATGGCCGTACAGCCAGATCATCACGGGATAGCCCGGGTTGTTGGTCAAAAATCCCTCTTCGAGGAGGGTGCCGCCGGCGGGGTGTTGGTCGACCGTCACGCCCCATTCGACCTCCATTTCCCAGATCTCATAGGCGAGCGGTTCGTAGTCGTTGTAGGATCCGTCGAGGGTGGAGTACCAGTAATAGGAGGTGGCGAAGGCGGCGTTTTTGCCGGTGGGTGAGGTAGCTTGGGTTGTGGGTTGGTTTGGGGTTGAGGCTGAGGCGGGGGCTAGGGTTTGAGCGGTGGCGGGCTTGCTGGTGAAGGCGGCGCCGGAGAGGGCCAGCACGGCAATAGCCGTGAGGGCGATCATGGATAAGCGTTGCATGGTTAAAGGTTTAATATAATAAATAGTGATACCCGAGTTGGGGTGCTTGTGGAGGGAGGTGAAGGTGGGGTAGGATTGTGCTTGGGCGGGGTTAAAAAGGGGTGGAAAGGGGTGGGTGTAAAGGTCGGGAAGGGGGGTGGGGGCTGCAAAATGCGGGGGGAAGTATTCGTGGGGGATAAATGGAAATGTATAGGTGGGGAATAGGGTTGTTCGATAATTTTCTAAGGAATGACGGGGGGAAGTGATGCGGCTTTTTGGGGTATTTTTTGTTCTTGTGATTGATTGTTAGATAATTGTAGATTGCATTGGCTACTGCAGTTTGGCTGCGGAGAGTATTGGATCCTGGAACGCATAAATTGAATTTGTTCTCCGTCCGGGTGTGACATGCTGATTCCAAACAATCCTTAATGAATTAATAAAGGGTAACGATTGCGGCATTACCCTTGGACGCCGGGTTCCTCGAACTCGCGGATACTTGTCAGATTCACCCAACAGCATAAATTATGAATTTTCTTTGCCATTTTGCGCCTCTAAAAGAGGCGATACAGAAGGCGTTTTCCTTGAACGCGTTGAAATGCTCAGTTTCTATGAAATTCATATTTAAGGTACGAATACGGAAAAAACGGCGTATGAAGTAAGTTGCGCCAACGGCCGTTAGTTAGTATTGCGAGTAGTGTTCCTTAATCAATTAGAAAAAAATTGATGAGTTCTCAACGATTTTTAGGGTAAAAAAGGGTTATTTTGACCGGCCGGGCGTAGTTGTGTTATAAGGCTCTGGTGTATATCAAGTTACTCCAGCTACATCGATTAATTGCCATTAACTCAGTCCTTTCTATTCAACTCTATCCTCGTTGTTGACACGTAGTAGCAATTATTCATTGGACCAAAACCTAACGTATGTGGCTTAAAAAATTGTATTTGTTCTCCGTCCGGGTGTGACGTGCTGATTCCCAACAATCCTTAATGAATGAATAAAAGGTAACGATTGCGGCGTTACCCTTGAACGTCGGGTTCCTCGAACTCGCGGATACTTGTAAGATTCACCCAACAGCATAAAATTATGGATTTTATCAGGCACTTTGTGCCCTTGCGGGAGGCGCGGCCGAAGGTGTTGTCTTTCAAGGCGCCGCCGGCAAACAAAACGATTGAATCAGCAATCCGATTATCAATCAGAACTATGAGACTTACGAGCGTGATCTTATTGGCTTTCTGTCTGCAGGTAAGCGCGCGAAGCGATGCGCAGCAGCGAATAGCTATCAACATGAAGAATGTTTCGTTACAAAAATTGTTTGCGGAGATTGAAAAGAAGCCGAGTTATACTTTTTTATATGATGTGACGATCCTTAGAGAGGCCAGGCCTGCTACGGTGGCGGTCAAGGATGCGATGGTGGAAGGGATCCTGCGGGTGGCGATGGTTGGGCAGTCGCTTGAATATACGATCACGGATAAGACCATATTTGTGAAGAAGGAGAGGAAGACCGTGGTGGATGCAGTGCCGGCGGATACGGGGCGGGGTGGTGGGATCAAAGTAAAGGGCCTGGTGCTGACGGAGGCTGGTGACGTGCCGGTGCAGGGGGCGAATGTGACGGTTAAACAAACCGAGAAGGGGACGATAACGAATGCGAAGGGGGAGTTTGAGTTGTCTTATGCAATTCCGGCGGGTAGTGTACTGATCTTTAGCTATGTTGGGTACGCACCGCAGAATTCCACGGTGAAAGACGCGGGTCAGATACGGATTTATATGAAAGTGGCACAGAATGAGCTGGATAAGGTAGTGGTGCAAGCGTATGGGACTACGAAAAAGCGGCTGACAACGGGGTATACAGAAACGGTGACGGCGGAACAGATAGAACGCGTGCCGGCAATGAATCCATTGTTGGCGCTACAAGGGCAGGTAGCGGGGCTGGATGTCAATATAACGAGAGGTTATGCGAGTGCACCGCTAAAGGTGGAGCTGAGCGGTAGGGTGGATATCAATCCGGTTTTTACTTCGGATCCATTGTATATTATTTACGGGGTGCCCCTGCCAGTAAACGAATTGGCGACAAATCCCTACAGTACATCTTCGTATACTACAAGATCTGTTGGATTTGATCAACTGGCGATATCGCCGGCAGGTGGACAAAGCCGATTTTTCAGTATCAACCCGGCCGATATTGAATTAATTCAAGTCTTAAAAGATGCGGATGCTACAGCTATTTATGGGTCACTTTGCCATTTAGTTGTCTTGAATTCACCGAAACCAAGAAAAAAGGGTGATTTAATCCGTATCGTTTAGCTAAGAAAAAAAAAGTGATTTCACGGGTTAATATGGTTTAAAAGACCTTTACCTATCCTCCCTTTAACCAAAACCATTAATATTATGTCTAGTAAATTCCTATTTATCATATCGATTCATTTATCGATTATCTCGCTTGCTCAACCTGGTCCGGAATTAACTATCGATAGCCTTCGTCCAAGGAATAAAATAGCCTTCGATAAACCGGGCAGATATGAAGCAGTTATTCAATTAGCAAGAACGGAAATTAACGCCGGACAGCCATTAGAAATAGCTATTTTTTTTAGCGGATACGGGGAAATAAGTGGTTCAAAAATTTTTTTTTCAACCGCAAAAGGCGTGTTAAATCCAATCGGTTCTTATGGAATGGGCTCATTGAGACTAAATGAAAACAACTCGCTGAGTATTGGTGCTGATAAAGAGACATTATCAACTCCAGAAAGTTTCATTTTGTCCCTAAAAGGAATACGTATGCCTAAATGGGAAAATTCTTCTCAATATATAGATTATAGCAGTGCTCAATCAGATAGCCAAAATATAGAAATCCTCCCTGAATGGAGGACAAAAAGCACATCCACCTCGTCGGGGGTGCCTATCTATTTGCATTTAAATACTTTTGACTCCGCAGAGGCTGGTAATTATACGATAACCCTTGTTTATACATATTTTAATGGAATAGAGTGGGCGGGTTCCACCCAAACCGCGAGTTTCAGGGTAAGAAATATTTTAGAGCGTAACCCGCTTGCCCTTTGGATCATATCTATATTAGGTATAGTAACAGTTGTCGGGAGCACAATCAGTTGGACTTATTCATTTATAAAATGGCTGGTAAAGCATATTCCTAAAAAAAAGCCCGAAGCCCTCAAACCGACAGCATAAATGTATTGAAGCGATTACCCTGCCTATTGCAAATAAGTCAGGGCATTATTTTAAAACAACAAAAAACAAATCTCATGGCAACATTAACAACCGCCAAACTTGAACTTGCTGGCAAGTCCGGCAAAAAGTATTCATTTAGCATTTACCCGATTGACGAAGAATGCAAGGATGAAAGCGGAATTTATGCTTTTACAAAAAGAATGAAGGAAAATGACGGCTCTTTTACTCACTACGTCATCTACATCGGGAAGGCAAAATCCTTTGAAACAAGGTTTTACGATCACCACAAAGATGATTGTATCGACAAAAAAGGAGCAAACTGCCTTTGTTTAATGAAAGTTTCAGCTGAATCGGATAGAGAAGAATATGAGAAAGACCTAATTCGGGGGCAAAATCCACCTTGCAACGAGGTTCATAGAACTAACTAGGATTCTCTATCTCAATTCTTCGTTCCCTTATCACCTTACGGTAGTTCCGATCTGAAATCCATTTCCCATCAATGTAAAACAGGCCGAGTGGATTTTTTTTGTTTTTGGCTTTACCCATCCTGTCCCTTATTTTATGTATGGGCCCTTATATGTGACTAACAATCGTTAGTTAGTTTATTGGTATTGTATATAAACTAATTATCAAATAATTGACGAATATTCAACAATTTTTTTGGTAAAAAAGGGGTTATTTTTATCGGCCGGGCGTAGTTGTGCTATAAGGCTCTGGTGTATATCAAATTACTCCAGCCACATCGATTAATTGCCATTAACCCCAATCCTGTCCATTCAACTCTATCCTTGTTGTTGACACGTAGTAGCAATTATTCATTGGACCAAAACCTAACGTATGTGGCTTAAAAAATTGATTTTGTTCTCCGTCCGGGTGTGACGGGCTGTTTCCAAACAATCCTTAATATGAATAAAGGGTAACGATTGCGGCGTTACCCTTGAACGTCGGGTTCCTCGAACTCGCGGATACTTGTAAGATTCACCCAACAGCATAAAATTATGGATTTTATCAGGCATTTTGTGCCCCTGCGGGAGGCGCAGCCGAAGGCGTTGTCTTTCAATGCGCCACAGGCAACCAAAACGATTGAATCGGCAACTGGGTTATTCATCAGAACTATGAGACTGACGGGCGTAATCTTATTGGCTTTCTGTTTGCAGGTAAGCGCGAGAAGCGATGCGCAGCAGCGGATAGCTATCAACGTGAAAAATGCCTCGCTTCAGAAATTGTTTGCGGAGATCGAGAAGAAGACGAACTATACTTTCTTCTATGATGTGTCAATCCTTAAAGAGACTAAGCCGGTGACGGTGACGATGAAGGATGCGACGGTTGAGGAGATTCTGCGGATGGCGATGGTTGGGCAGTCGCTGGAGTACACGATTACGGATAAGACCATCTTTGTGAAGAAGGAGCGGAAGGCAGTGGTGGAGGCGACAGCGGTGGATACCGGGAAGGGTGGGGGGATCAAGGTTAGGGGGGTGGTGCTGACAGAGGTTGGTGTGGTGCCAGTGCAGGGGGCGAATGTGACAGTTAAACAGACGGAGAAGGGGACGATCACGAATGCGAAGGGGGAATTTGAGCTGTCTTATGCGATTCCTGTGGGGAGTGTGTTGATTTTTAGTTATGTGGGGTATGCACCACAGAATTTTACGGTGAAGGATGGGAGCCCAATACGGATTTATATGAAGGTGGCGCAAGATGAGTTGGATAAGGCAGTCGTGCAGGCATATGGGACGACGACGCAGCGGTTGACGACCGCGGATATCGGGAAGGTAACTGCGGAGGAGATTGAGCGGCAGCCCGTGATGAATCCGCTGCTGGCATTGCAGGGGAGGGTGGCGGGATTGGATGTGGTTCAAACAAGCGGCTATGCCAGCGCGCCCATAAAAGTTGAGTTAAGAGGAAGGCCCGATATTAATCCGCTATTTACCGCTGACCCACTCTATATTATAGATGGGGTGCCGTTGACGGTAAATCAGGTGTCGGGCAACGGAACAGAGAATTATTATGCTACTGGTTCACCAGGATTTGCTCAAGCGATGCCCGGGCCTGCCGGAGGGCAAAGTCCATTTTTCAGTATTAATCCATCTGATATCGAGTCCATTGAAGTTCTCAAAGATGCTGATGCAACTGCTATTTATGGGTCCCGTGGGGCTAATGGAGTAATCATTGTTACAACAAAAAAAGGCAAAGCTGGAAGGACAAAGCTCGATCTCAATATACAAGAAGGAATAAATCGTGTCGACCGCTTTTGGGATATGATGAACACTACACAATACCTAGCCATGCGGAGGCAAGCGTTTTTTAATACAGGCACTTCGCCCGATCCTGTATTTGATTATGATGTAAATGGAACATGGGATACTACCAGGAACACGAATTGGCAGAAGGTAATATATGGTGGTATGGGCAAGAATATTAATGTGCAGAGCAGTCTTTCCGGAGGTGATGCACGAACGACTTTCCGAGTAGGGGCAGGATATAACCGCGCTATTGGTATTACGACTGTAAGCGGCTCAGACCAGCGGGCGAGCGTTAGCCTTAATCTAACACATCGTTCTTTGGACCAACGACTGAGCGTCAGCTCGAGCAATGGCTTTTCTTACACTGAATCAGATATGATCAACTTAGCGGGAAATGTATTGATGGCTCCAGATGCTCCTGCTATTTATGATTCGCTAGGTAATTTAAATTGGGCTGGATGGGGTGGAATAAATCAGAATGCGAAGGCTGAAGCCCAGTATCCTTTTGGGGGGTTAAAGCAACCCTATATAGGTAAAACAGATTTTTTAAACAGTAATTTGGTTATTTCTTATGAGCTAATAAAAGGCTTACAGGTGTCGTCCAGCCTGGGCTATAACGTTGCGGAGGGCAACCAGATAGCTATTAATCCCATAGCCGCTCAAAATCCATTATATAGTCCGACGGGAAGAATAAATCTGGGGTATAATCACAATGTTAACTGGATTTTTGAGCCGCAGGTAACGTACAATATTCAGGCGGGAAATGGGAAATTGTCGATTCTGATTGGAGGTTCTTTGAGTCAAAATAACACAGAATCATTTGGCGCTGGAGGGAGTGGCTATACCAGCGACCTCCTTATCCATAACATTTCAAGTGCGCCGAATTTTATCGCTAATGATCAATATGGTGAATACAAATATTTTGGGGTGTTTACTAGGGCTACCTACAATTGGGGAAATAAATACGTTTTGAGCCTAAGTGCACGGAGGGATGGTAGTAGCCGATTTGGGCCCGGCAAGCAATTCGGCGACTTTGGCTCAGTGGGCGCGGCTTGGATTGCTTCAGAAGAGGGATGGTTAAAGAAAATATTGCCTCAAGCTGTAAGCTTTATTAAGCTAAGAGGGAGTTATGGTACCACAGGGAGCGATGCCGTCCCAGACTACAGCTATCTTAGCCAATATGTATCTTATTTAACGTTGCCATACACTGGACAATCGACTCTTGCGACACTTATTAACCCCAATCCAAATTTCCGTTGGCAATCTAATAAGAAGTTAGAAGGTGCTATGAATCTTGGATTTCTGAAAGATAGGATAAATATTCAAATTGTATGGTATCGTGATCGATGCGGCAATCAATTGGTGGCTTTCCCGACACCTGCATTCACCGGATTTACAAGTGTAATAGAAAATAGCCCGGCATTGGTACAAAATCTTGGCTGGGAATTTACTGCTTCTGCTAATTTGATAAATTCGAAGAGATTCAGCTGGACATTAAATTTTAACACAGCGTTTAATCGAAATAAGTTAGTTGCCTATCCAAATTTTTCTCAATCTCCCTATATCAATCTCCTAAAGGTTGGCCAGCCATTAAATATGCAATATGCGTTCCATTACACAGGTGTAGATCCTCAGACGGGCCAATATACTTTTCTAGATAAAAATCATGACGGGGTCATAAATCAAAGTTACCCCGCTGGCATGCCTTATGATGACAGATTTGTAGTAGTAACAGCTCCAAAGTTTTTTGGTGGTTTAGGGATGAACTTAAATTTCTCGGGATTAAGTGTCAATCTTTTCTTTAATATTAAGGAGCAGATCGGGCAAAATGCATTTTTAAATATTGGTCAACCGGGCTTTGTAAATAACAATGCGCCAGTATATATTCTTGGAAAGCAATGGCAACATCAATATGATAATGCATCTATTGCGAAGTTTACCAACACCGGCTTAACGAGTTATTCTAATTTTCAGCAGTCGGACGGAGTTTACACGGATGCCAGTTATGTTCGACTCTCGAATGTATCAATTTCTTATAGCGTACCCGCTAAACATCTGGGGATAGCTGGGCTGCACGGCTGCAGCATTTTTTTTCATACAAATAACCTGTTTATTCTCACAAAATATAAAGGTTTGGACCCCGAGACCCAGAATTTTGGTGGTCTTCCTCCAACAAAGACAATTGTGGGGGGGATAAGCCTAAGTTTTTAAAAAAATATGTTATGTATTTGAATGGTAATATGATATATGATTTAAAATATTTGAAGTTAGCCTTATTAGTTTTCTGGGGGTCGACAATTCTTGCCTGCAACAAGGCGGTTCAGGTTCCCGAGCCGATCAGCAGTGTTACTTCAACCCAAGTTTTTAGTACAGATGCTACAGCGACTTCAGCTGTACTTGGGATATATAGTTATATGAGTGGCAGCGAAGCCCAAAGCTCATTCTCAAATTCACTGACGACGATAAACCTTGGAGAATCGGCAGATGAATTGACTGACGGCAACTATGGGTATGATTTCTTTTTAATTAATAAACTTACTCCACAAGACGCAAGCGGTACTGTTCTTAGTAGTTTTTGGCAGCCGGCTTACTATGACATCTATAATGCAAATGCCGCCATATTAGGTATTCAAGCGTCTACTGGAATGTCAAACGGAGCGAAGAATGAGTTGACGGGAGAGGCAAAATTTATTAGAGCATTTTGTTATTTTTATTTAACCAATTTATTTGGAGATCTTCCTCTTGTTTTGGATGTCGATTTCAATAAGACGGTCTTATTACCCCGGTCACCTAGTAACGAGGTGTATAATCAGATTATTCGCGATCTTCTTGATGCACAAAACTTATTGCCCGTAGATTTTGCTTTTTCCGGTGGGCAACCTGTTAGGGCAAATAAATGGGCCGCTACAGCGTTGTTGGCGCGCGCATATTTGTACCAGCAAAATTGGGTTGGTGCAGACTCGGCGGCAACAGCAGTAATAAATTCAGGTCAATTTAGGCTTGTCGGGCTTGATAGCGTGTTTTTGGCAAATAGCTCGGAAGCCATATTGGAGTTGCAGACGGCTAATAATTTTCCCTATTCAACAGAAGAAGGGGAAACCTTCATTCCGTATGATTCAACTAGTTCGGCTACCTACTGGCTGACGGATCAGTTGTTGGGGGCTTTCGAGTTTAACGATCTTCGAAGATCGCAATGGGTTGACAGTACGGATTTCTATGGCACTTATTACTTCTATCCTTATAAATACAAATCAAGCACAAATACAGGTGCTGGTAGTGGCCCTATCACCGAAAATTATATTTTGTTGCGTTTGGCGGAGCAATACTTGGTAAGAGCAGAAGCGGAAATTGAGCCAGGCCCCCAGCAAAATTTGAATCAAGCTATTGCTGATATTAACATAATCAGGTCCAGGGCCGGTCTTCCTGGTTTGGCGAGCAACATGTCTGCTGCCCAACTCTTAGTCTCACTTCAACATGAGAAGCAAATTGAATTCTTTGCCGAATGGGGGCATCGATGGCTTGACCTGAAAAGATGGGGGACCGCGATTCCAACTTTGGGCGTTATTTCCTACAAAATGGGTAATATTGATTCAACTCAACTGCTATATCCTATTCCATTAATTGAGCTACAAGACGATCCAAATTTAACTCAAAACGAAGGATATCAAAATTGAAATAGGTTTGTTAAGGTATTACAATAAGAAAAAGTAAGGAGATGAAAAAGTCGATAATTCAATACTGCAATAATAAATTGAAGTTATGGGTGGTTTTTGGTTTGGGATGCCCTATTCTTGCTTGCCAAAAATTTTCAACCGCGCCACCAAGTTCAGGGGTAGCAGCTTTGACAGTTGTGAACGCGATACCCAATACCAGTCTTGTAATTCCCGTAATAAATACTTCTTCGCCCATTGCGTGGTTTGCGAGCTCAAATTATATCTTCTATGGAAGCTTTTATGAATATTCGCCGATAGCTGGAAGTGATACGGTTTATGTTGATCAATATAGCGATACGCTGGCATCTGGACCGAAAGGAGTTGGGGAGATGTTTTATGGTATTCTAAATTTAAAAAAAGGAGGGATATATTCACTGTATCTTTGCGGGATGGATACAACATCGCCAGACTATCTTTTTACTACAGACACGTTGCCATATCACGGGCCAACGGACAGTGTAGTGGGTATCCGTTTTGTCAATCTATCTGCGGGTTCAAACGCTATTAGCATAAATTTGGAAGGCAGCCCATATGGTTCTGAGGTCTCTAGCTTATCCTATAAAGGGATAACTCAATTTAAAAGCTATACTTGTAACTCAGCAATGACGGATAGTGGTTATCTTTTTGTGGTTAGAGACATGGCGACCGGCGATTCGTTAACCTACTTTAACATAAGCGGATTTGGAAGCTTTGGCGGGGTTGGGCTGGCTGATCCCAGCAGCGGTAACGCGTTAGTTTTCAGGAATGCGACGATTGCAATCTACGGATTAGAAAATAATGCAAACGTGCCTTTGGGTGCCTTTCTCATTGATGACTACTGAGGATTTGTCGACTCAAATGCTTCTGCAATATTTCGTCGAAACAAAAGCCGCGACAGTCTTTTCTGCGCGGCCTTTGTGGACGCTATCAAAATTTTGATAGAGTCCTGTGTTAGCAGATTACGGTGCAACGTATATCGGATTAGTGTGTCCAGCTGGCCCCTCGACACTAACTTGCTGTATCACGTGGTTAGAGCTTGTAACTAACGCGAGAAAGGCTTGTGTAAGACCAGGTACGCCAGTAGAGGTCGTGAAGATTGCGCTAGAGCCTTTGAATTGCATGTACCCATCGTAATTGCTGTTAGAGATAACCGCAGTTTTTAATTGAAGGGCAAACTTCTTATTTGCTTTTGTTGCAAATACGGCCGTAATCGCCAGCGCTAATGTGCCAGCAGTCAAGAAAATTTTTGACTTTTTCATAAAAAATGCTTAAATGTTAGTGAATAATCGCCTACTCGTTTAAAGGTTTTCGGCTTCCCCTTTTCCGGATAATAACCGTCGGATCCGGACTTCCGATTTTACTACTAAAGGTTAACCTCTGTAGTGTTATTGCGCAATAGTAAAATCATTTCAGTACTCTATAGCCTATTTGATTTTGGTTGAAAATACGGGCTAAAAAATGGATAATTCCACTATTTCCTGTGAAAAGGTCTGCTGTTGGAGGATTATTTTGTTCCATTTTCCAATGGCCAGACCCATCTCTTTTCTTAATAATTGTATGTATAAACAGGCATGCAATCCATTTTGCTCGAGCAAGCCATTCTTCATTTCTAAATACTCTCCACGCTTCAAGATATATTTCCCCGATACCAGCCAATCCATTTTCCTGGCTGAAGTTTGAGTGGCTAATGTAAGCCGGGTATTTTTGAAGCGCAGTTTCCGCAATTTGTTTATATTTCAAGTTTCCCAACACTTCATATGCTTTTATAAATAGAAGTATTAGCCCTTTTCCGCCATCCCCGATTTCATAACTTTTTCTTGAAGCAACCAAATTATAAAAATAGCTAAGAAGAGCTCTATTGGTTGTGATTTTATTCAAGGCATTGACTATTGAACTACCAACAGATGCATTTCGATTTATTGAGTAGTGTTCCAATAGAAACCAAACAATACCGGTATCATCATATCCCATGTTCAATATTAGGTTGCTGTTAATTTTTCCAAAGCCACTGGCTTCACGCCAAGAACCACCTTTTTGTTGCCTAAGTAGTAGCGAATCGACAATTTTGGACAGCTGAAGTGTCCAGGCATTTGATTCTAGAATGTCTTTGCAAAGCAATAAGGAGACCCCTTGTCCCGCTGCGCCATTGGCTAGGTTAATATTTTCATTTTCAATACATAGGCACGCTTGAATTTTTCCTTTATTTGAATCATTGTCTTCTAGCAAGTTACTTTTGATAGCTTCTGCCAAAGCCAGCCCTATACCGTATGTCCCTTGATAAAGACCTGGAGACATTTTGTTGACTCCTTTAATGTAATTCTGTTCGATATGGTCCCAAGACATAACAAATGACTTTATGCACGGCTCAATGCTAATCCCAAGTTTGGCAGTTCGAGCAAGGAGATATAATATACCGGATAAACCTTCTGTTAACCCGTGGCCGACTTTGTATTGTTTATTTTTTGGAGATGTGAAATTTTCAATAGTTATTTGTTTTGAAAACCAAAAGTGATCATAAATGAGGACGGGCGATTTCGTTAGTCCGTCCAACGCTGCTGAGATCGTGTCAGTAAGTCTACCCCGATCCAGGTTTTCATCGACCAGTTTTCGCATGCTGGGCTTTGGAATATTAGTAATATTTGATCTATATTCTATAAGTGCTTGTGAGACGATTGTAATTGTTGGCCTTAATGTCGAAGACTGTTTGAGGCAGCTTGCAATTATCTGGGCTATTGGTCTATGGGCAATGAGATAATATAGATTTTCAGTTAACTCTTCTGTATTTTCTGAATTTAATTGAATGGGAAGAATACCGGTGAGTGTATATATTAATGTTGCGCCTAGTCCATAAATATCTTCTTTTATTGTTGGGAGTTGAGACCCCGCTTGTTCAGGAGACATGAATCCAAAGGTGCCTAATGTAAATGGCGGATTTGGCTGATTTTGTTTTAATGAATATGCTAATTCAATGTCAATAAGAGTTATTCTGTCTTTTTTATCTATCAGAAAATTAACCGGCACTACGTCTCGATGCACATATCCGTTGCAGTGCATTTTTTCTATTATTTTGGTTATATCGATGACGTAATCTAAAATTCGGATATTTTCATTTATGGAAAGCTCTTGCCAGGTCTTTGAATAGGGGTTGTCTTCTGCAAGCTTGTCAAATAAAGAGTCACCTTTTATGTATTCCATTATTAAAAGGGTCGAATCTTCTTGTTTTATAATGTCATATATTTTTGGCATTGGGACAAATGGTGAAAGGTCTTTATATAATTTATACTGCCAAATTAATCTGTCTTGAATGTCGCGACCTGCCAAGTCTGATGACATATTAGCGATACCTTGCTTTATTACACAAGTTTTTACCTTAAGAAGATTTTGATAGTATAGACCCTTAAAAACGCTACCTCTTGGATCAGCTTTTAAAATGTCAATTAGTTTGTATATGCGATTTAAGAGTTTTGGTGGACTCTGCAAAATCGGAGTTGTAATTTCAATAAATGGCCAAAGAATATTTTCAGGAATTTGGAACGGCATAGAATAGAGATCAACCACTAGCTGACCTTTCCCATTATAGATGTATTTTTCCTCAGCACCGTTTTTATTTTGTTTAATTATTGGATTAAAACTTCCGAAGCGAGTATAAACTACATTTCCTAAGCGCGCGTCCGTAGGAATGAAAGGACCCTTATATTTATACGTTAACCCATTTAGTTTTTTTGCTAGATCTACTAAAGTGTCGTCATTTTCGGAATAGATGCTGACAATCTTTCCAATTTGAGCTATCCCAAAATTACCATTCAAAAGGTCTTCAGCAGTACTTTGATCTCTGATTATCTTGAAAGGTGTTTTTCCCTTTGCTAAAATAGGGGCAATTATTTCTAAAGCCTCCTTGATTTGTGATATGACGAGTGATATGTGGAGAATCCAGCCTTGTACTTTGGTTATTTCACCAACTTGATAATACAGGCCCGCAATTTTATATTGAAGATTTAATGAGCTAAGTAATGTGGCGTAATCGGGAGTTGAATCTGAAATGAGTTTAATTTCGACTGGCGTAGTATATTCTACATCTGGTAACATTTGCAAGGCCTTTGATTTGAGTTATAAAATGTCTGCTTTTAAAATACGGCCAGAAGTTTGCTAATGGCAGTTAGCAATGCTTTGAATGGTGATAATTCGGTATTAAGGCGACAAGGTACAACCTCATAAACGACCTTTCTGCATAAAAAGACGGTAAAAATGTGAAAGAGTAATGTTGTATTTTTCGAATGCGTGATATTGTATTTAACATTACAAACCATTTAATCTAAATTGTTTGATTTGAGTATTCAACTCTTGGTGCTATGAGTGTTTTCCTCCATTTTCTTGGGGAGCTTTGGAATCGCTGACGGAAACAGCGGGCAAATCCATCGCGACTTTCAAAGCCTGACTTATATGCGATTTCGCTTATGGTGAGATCGGTTTGAGTGAGTAGTTGCTTAGCAAGGTTGAGCCGGAGCGCCAGCCGATATTGATGTATAGTAGTTTTGAAAAGCTGTTTGAAACCAACCCTTAACTTAAAGGAATTGATGCCTACTTCTAAAGCCAAGGCGCTGATAGTTAACTGGCGGGCTGGATCGGCGGCAAGAAGTTTGTGAACTTCAATGATATAGGGAAAATCGTAGCTCTTGATGGTCTCTGCATTCATGATCGTCGATTGATGGTGTGTAATTATGAACTTTCTCGATGGAAGGGTAGGGGTGAGTCGGTGATGTATGGTAGACTTACCCTATTGACAAATTATGATCTCACCTTGCCGGTTTCGATATTCGGTTGGAGGCACGTTAAAAGCCTTTTTAAAGGCGGTACTGAAGCCATTGTACGTCTCGAAGCCGACTTTGGAGGCGATTTGGTCGATAGTGTCATCGGTTTCTTCCAGGAGTTGTTTTGCCTTTTTGAGACAAAGGTGCAACCGGTACTTGTAGGGACTGGTTTGGAATAGCTCACGGAAGCCTTGTTTCAGTTTAAACTCATTTATACCGGCCCGATCGGCTAGAATGGGAATGTGAATGTGGTTGACAGGATCTTTTTCGATGAGGGATTTGGCCAGTTCGATTGCGGTTACGTCGTAGAGTTTGGTACGCTCAATGGGTTGGATGTAGCCGCGGATTCTCTTTTTGCGCATGGTGATAAGGTTTGAAATATGTAAATGAATGCGCTACTTTCAGAGTTAAGAAGTTTAACCGATGGGCAATTTACAGTTTTGGCAATGGGATGGAAAAATATTTGCGGGTTACTTTTGGCGGCAATTGGTTAACTGAGAGACGAGACTGCAGGATTACGACTTTATCCTTTTTGGATATGGGTTTATCCGAATTGAAAATGCGGTGGCTGTTAAATTGCTGCTCCAATAAATCTTTTCCTATATGCCTTCCAAAAAAGCGATCATTATTGGTGCGGGCCCTGCCGGCCTTACTGCAGCTTACGAACTTCTTAAAAGATCAGATGTTATCCCCATTGTACTTGAAAAATCTGAATATATCGGCGGTATTTCAAGGACTACTAATTTCAAGGGCAACCGAATGGATATGGGGCCGCATCGTTTTTTTTCCAAGTCTGACCGAGTGATGGATTGGTGGTTGTCGATTATGCCGTTGGAAGGGAAGGATGGGGAGGCGAAGATAAGTTATCAGAACAAATCGCGGGAGATCAATCCGGAAGCTCGGGGATCGAAGGATTCGGACAAGGTAATGCTGTTGATTCAGCGGCTAACTCGAATTTATTTCCTGCGAAAATTCTTTGCCTATCCGATCCAATTGTCGATCGATACTCTCAAGACACTCGGGCTGATTCGGACAATCAAGATTATGATTTCCTTTTTGTATATCCGACTGTTTCCAAGGAAGCCGGAGAAAAGTCTTGAGGATTTCATAATTAATAAGTTTGGTAAACAGCTTTATTTGCTTTTTTTCAAAGACTATACGGAGAAGGTTTGGGGGATTGCGCCGAGCGAGATTTCGGCTGAGTGGGGCGCGCAGCGGATCAAGGGCGTGTCGCTGAGTAAAGCGATCGCCGGTGCGGTTAAAAGCCTGCGGAAAAAGAAGAAGCGGGATATTGGCCAGAAAGAGACCGAGACAAGCCTAATCGAGCAGTTCCTTTATCCTAAACACGGTCCGGGGTCGCTCTGGGAAGAGATAGCCCGGCAGGTAGAGGAGATGGGTGGGAAGGTCTACCTGCATCAGGATGTGCAGAAGATCTATGTCAGTGAAGGGAAAGTTCAGTCAATTATTACGGTCAACTCTCAGACTGGCCAGACTGGCGCCTGGGAAGGGGACCATTTTTTCTCCACGATGCCGGTGCAGGAGTTGATTGCGGGGATGGGTGAGGATGTGCCGGGAGAGGTCAGAGAGGTGGCGGCCGGACTGTTGTATAGGGATTTTATTAATGTGGGGATACTTTTGAAGCAATTATCGACCAAAGAGGGCAAGCAGCTGGAATTGAAGGATAATTGGATCTATATCCAGGAAAGGGATGTAAAGGTCGGGCGGTTGATGATCTATAATAATTGGGGCGGAGGGATGATCAAGGACTCAAATACGACCTGGATCGGGATGGAATATTTCTGTAATAAGTCGGATGCACTATGGGCTCAGTCGGATGAAGCCATACAGCGGTTGGCAATTGATGAACTGATCAAAATGGACCTGGCCAGGGCGGATGATGTGCTTGACAGTACCGTCCAGCGGATGGAGAAGACCTATCCGGCGTATTTTGGGACCTATGACCGGTTCGACATTATCAGGGCCTATACTGATCAATTTGAGAACCTGTTTCTGATTGGGCGGAATGGGATGCATAAATACAACAACTCTGATCATTCTTCGCTATGTGCGATGGTGGCGGTGGATAATATCATTGCTGGCGTGACGAGTAAGACCAACCTCTGGGCGATCAATACGGAACAGGAATACCATGAGGAGAAAAAGGCTGAAAAGGCTTCGCAAGCTAAAGAGCCGATGCGGAAACCAGCTATGCCCTTCGCGGCAGACTACCTTTGGAAGAACAAGGCGAATCGGGGTTGGTGGGTTGCGGGCCTAGCCATTTTGTTAGTCCAATTTGTTGTCTTTAAGTTCAAATACCCCTATGCGAACTATATGCCGGACTCCTATTCTTATCTGGAAGCGGCGGCCACAAACACGGATGTCAATATGTGGCCGGTGGCTTATTCTAAATTCCTGCGGCTGATCAGCGTGTTTACTCACTCGGACAAAGCGGTGGTGGGATTTCAATACCTTTTCCTGCAGGTTAGTTCGTTATTCTTTCTGTTTAGTCTGTTGTATTTCCAGAGAATGAGTAGGTGGCTTAAGGGAGTTTTGTTGATTTTCGTCATCCTGAACCCAGTCACTCTTTATATTGCTAATTATATTTCGGCGGATGCCTTATTCATTGGCTTTAGCTTGCTTTGGTTGAGTTCGCTGGTCTGGATTGTCTATCGGCCGAAAGGGTGGATGGTGATTGTGCAGGGATTGCTGCTGCTGGCTTGTTTTACGCTACGGTATAATGCAATTTTCTATCCGGTGATTTCGCTGGTCGCGTTTATTCTGACCAGGAAATCATGGAAATTTAAGTTGGCAGGCGTTGGACTAGGTATAGGACTGGTGCTGGGTTCGTTCCTGTTTACGAGCCAGAAGATGGAAATGGTCACCGGGAAACGGCAGTTTTCGGCGTTTGGCGGGTGGCAGCTGGCCAACAATGCGCTTTACATGTATGAGCATGTTCCGGCCAAAGAAAGGACGACGGTGCCGGCTAAATTCGCCAAACTGGAGGCGATGGTACGGGAGCATATGGATACCCTGCAGAAAGTCAAGCGCAGTCATGAAGATTCGGTTAATGCCTATTTTTATTTATGGAGCGGAAAGGCACCGCTTGTCTCCTATCTGGCGAAAGAATACAAAAAGGATAGCACGACCCCTTATTTTAAACGCTGGGCATCTGAAGCGCCGCTTTATGCCAATTATGCATTATACCTGATCACGAAATACCCCTGGGAATATGCTGAGAATTGGATGCTGCCTAATGCAGTTAAGTTTGCTGTACCCCCGACGGAATTCCTCGGGACCTACAACATGGGTGGCGATAGTGTGGGTAAATTGGCTAAGGATTGGTTCAACTATAAGAGCCAAAAGGTGAAGGACCATAACAAAAAGAACGGGAAGATTGTCGCAACCGAGTGGTATCCGGTTTTTGCGGCGCTGGTGAATCTAATCTTCCTTATGGGGCTGATCGGGATGGTAGTGCTGGGTGCGATTAAGAAAAAAGAATACGGGTTACCGCAGTTGCTGGACGTCGCGTTGTTGTTGTGGGTGCTGAATTGCGGATTTAGCATTTTCGCGTCGCCGATCGTATTGAGATATCAGACGTTTCCGATGTTGGTCTTTCTTCCGCTGGGGCTTTTGATGGTTGAACGGATCTGGAAAATGGCGTGACTTTTGAGGTCACAAAGACTGTCTTTAGTAGACCAAGAATATTTGGCGAAGGGGGTCGATAGATTGTAAATTGTAGTTGCGTTACGACTGGAACCCTCTATATAGTGAAGGCCCTGGTCAAGTAGGTCCCATATATATCAGCCGGTGTCCAGGATGATCTGCTCCATGGGGCAGATATCCTCGCCGGTCTCCCTCTCGATTAGCAGCACGATTATCTTTTCAACCTATTTTTTAACTGGCTCACCATGGCCATTAAACCTTATTATTTATGAAGTCCTTACTTCACCGCCTGATCCGCCTCGATCACCTGATTTCTCACAAGAGTACTGGCACGCCGGCCGATTGTGCCCAGAAGGTTGGTATCTCAGAGCGTAGTCTTTACGATTACCTGAAGCTGCTTAAGGATATGGGGGCGCCGGTCAAATTTTCCCGGGGGCGTAGGACGTATTATTACACGGAAGGGGGGCATTTTCACGTCTCGTTCCTGTCGAGGGAGAAACATGCCGCCTTTGCAGGGCTAGAAGAGGGAGAGTTTGTCGAGGCATAAGATAAAAAAATGGAGGGTCGCCGCCGGCGACCCTCATACTTTGGTGGAACAACTAATGGACAACTTAGGAGCGTGTATTCCTTTTCGACCTTATATTACTCCGCAGCAGAGGGTTTCTCTTGCTTTGATCGTTCGAGAGTTTCTAATACTTTACAAACTTCTATACCCAGAGCTTCAGCAATTTCGAACACTTCCGGTACGGATGGTTGATGCCTATTGGTGCACCAACGGGACACGGTATCAGGCGAGACACCAAGAATTTTGGCAAGCTCTTGTTGCTCGATTCCAGCATCAGCAATGGCAGCTTTAATTCTGTTATATCTTTTCGCCATCCATTAAGTCATCCTTGACCTGCAAGGGGACGAAAGATATGAAAAGAGAATTTATCATTTTCGACTATGAAATCGACACTATATGTAGATAATACATCATACAATGTCGTATACACGACATTCAATGTCTATTTACCCATGAATAGGAAATTTATTGCAATTTGTTGCGAATAGGCTATCCGGTTACTTTTGGGAAACGTTTATTCTATGACGCCGGAGGTAGAGGAGTTGATGAGGGGTTTGGAGGCGCGAATTGCTGATAACGACCGTGAATCGGATCTGTTGAAGCGTGCCGCACTAAATTTGAAAGCCGCAGAGAATACAGCCTACTGTGTTTTTCGGTACTTCGAAGAGGAATTTCCCCTCGCGGGCGACGAGACCAGCCAAATCAATTACAGTAAGGTCTGGTTACCACCATTCATTGCAAAGATGACCTTTTTTGCCAGCTGTCACCAGTTGGAAATTCACCGCGCCGCTTCCACCACTAGCCAATTTATAGCGTACTGCGAGAGAGAACTGGCGATGGTTCGCGACTTTTTTATCGAAAATGGCGATTTCTGCTATTACTATCACAGTAACCAGACCTACCGTGATCGGATCATTTTTACTGGCAGCGGCAAAGATCAGTATGCTCCGGTAGTTTACAATGCAGTGATCCCTTTTCGCATCAACAGCGGCTGTCTGAAGGTTGCTGAGCTCCTGGCTAATGCGCAATACAGAACATATCTGCAACAGCAACTACTGCAGGGAGCAATCGCACCGGGGAATGAATCCATTCCCAGGGGAAAGTGGATGCGGACCAAGACGGACCTGGCAGAAATAATTATCGCCCTCTACGAGGACCAGGCAATCGAAGCTGATGGTAAGCCGGCAACATTTGAGTATTTCCAGAACCTGTGTCAACGGGAATGGGGGGTCTCTTTAGAAAATATCAGCATCATGGACAACAAGATGAGAATAAGAAAGAAATCCCCCACCCCCTATCTGGAAAACCTGACCCGGAAATTTTTAGAACGAAAAGATAGGCTAGAGTAAACGAGAAAATAACTATTTCGGGTAGGTTACCTGTTAACCTTACCAAACGGGTGAATACCTTTTACAAGATTTGTATCGTCAACAATTTTCTTTCACGAAAAGACGATACAAGATGTTACATCAAATTTCCTGGAGCTCCTTCCTTTCAACGATCGGCAAATTGGTCGCATTTTACTACTTACTGGTGGGGGCAATTTTTTTCCGAAAGCAACTGGTCGCATGGGTCAAAAAGAAGCTGGCGATGACCGTGCTCCTGGTGGCGTTGGTCTTCCATGTCCATGCTCAAACGGCAGACGGCAATAATGGTCTCAATGAGGCCAACACGCTGATCCGGTCCTTCTACACAAATGCCACTTCCGTTATGTACGCTATAGGGGCCCTGGTAGGGCTCGTCGGAGCAATCCGGGTTTTTGTCCTGTGGAATTCCGGTCACAGAGATGAAGTGAATCGCGCTGCGGCGGGGTGGTTCGGATCCTGCGTCTTCCTCGTCGTAGTGGCTCTTATCATTCAATCCTTTTTTGGGCTTTAAAATTTCAAAACAATGACAACGAGTGTCTATCCCATCTACCGGGCCGTCGGCCGCCCGATCCAATTCAAAGGACTGCAAGGCCAATATATCCTAATCGCGGCCGCAGGCCTAGTCGGCGATCTCTTCCTCTTCATCCTGCTCTATTGCTGTCATGCTCCCGCCTGGTTGTGCGTCGTGATTGCCCTGGGTGGCGGCGCAGCTTTCTTGTCGGTGTGTGTCGGACTTAGCCGGAAATATGGGGTCTATGGCCTGAAAAAATTAAAAGCCCGACGGCGGTTGCCACCGTACATCCGCTGTCGAAGCCGCCAATCTTTCACTAATTAAAATGACTATGTATGTTACGAGAAGATTTCCCGATTCCTATTGGGGAGGTATCGGACGACGGATTAATTGCTTCGAAAACCGGCTCGATCACCGTAGCCCTCGAGATCGTTCACGCCGGCTGCCACCAGCCAACAGAAACCTATGAAGGCCTTAACCGCATCATGGTCAAGGCGATCGACCTACTTCCCGATCGGATTATCGTCGTGCAGCAGGACCGCTTCCTCCGCCGGTGCTGGGAACCGCCTGCTGGTTATGCACGATCCTTCCTGGCCCAGGCCAGCGATGCGCATTTCACCGGTCGACCCTATTTTGATCATAAGACCTATATCTTTATTACTCTTCCCCCGCCTGGTGCCAGACCCGCAACCTGGGGTACCTCAATACTCTTCCGTGGGCACCTGGCGCCCGTCACCCTACTTGACGGAGAATTGGGACGCAGGTTCATTGAAGCGGTCGCCCAATTCGAATACATTCTCCGCAGCAGCAAACTTTGCGGGATTCGACGTCTGACTGCCGAGGAATTGAGGGGGGGCAAGGGCAAGCCGGGCATAATTGAACAATATTGGAGCCTAAATCCGCCCGATGATCCTCCTGTCATCGGTGACATTGAATTCAAAACGGAAGGTGTCTCGGTCCTCGATAAGCCCTGTGCGATCTATTCGCTAGCCGATGCTGAGCAACTGCCGGAGCAATGCAGCCCCTGGTCCCGTTATTATCCGTACTCTACCGCCTCCACTTTCCTACCTATCGGTTTTGCGGCCTTTCTTGGCCTTGGCCCCAAGATCGAACATTTTGTCAACTGCTTTATTATCAAGCCGGACCGATCCAAATTTCAGGCTGATCTTGAAAAAAAACTGAAGCGGCTCCATTCGGTATCCGGCCATGCCCGGGAGAACGCCGCTGCAAGAGATGATCTGGAAAAATACCTCCAGGCAGCGGCTACCGGTCAGCAAACCCCGGTCCGGATGCATGTCCATATTATGGCCTGGGCAAACTCCCAGGAAGAGTTGCAGTTGGTCAAACAGCAAATCAGTTTACCGTTTAGCCAACTGGGAGCCGTACCCCGCCACGAGACCGTCGCCGCACCGCAACTGTGGAACGCCGGTATCCCGGGGAATAGCGATCAACTCCCCGTAGAGGATACCTTTATCACCTTCCTGGAACAAGCGGTTTGCCTACTTAACAAAGACCGGCTCCATCCCGATTCCGCGTCGGACTTCGGCATTCGCCTTTGTGAACGTCACAGCGGCCGGCCGCTGCATGTCGACATCTCAGACGAACCAAAACGGAAGCAATGGGTCAACAACCTTAACAAAGCGGTGCTGGCCAGCTCCGGTGGCGGAAAGACCTACCTGATGCTCCTGATGGTCCGGTCCTATTTTGATCATGGCGCCCATATCGTCATTGTGGATATCGGCGGCAGCTATCGCCGATTGTGTACTTTACTGAAAGGACAGTACTTCGCGTACACTCCACAGCATCCCATTTGTCTCAACCCCTTCCGCCTGGATAAGGATGAGCTGCCGGACACCGAGAAAAAGGAAAGCCTGATCAGCCTCCTTCTCACCCTTTGGAAAAAGCAAGACGAGACCTTTCGAAGGAGCGAATATGTTGCGCTGTCCAACGCACTTCATGGCTATTATCAGTGGCTGGCGGCACTTCCTTATGTTCAGGCCAATTTTAACAGCTTCTACGTCTATCTGCAGGGTGAGTATACAGCCAAATTAAAGGAGGCCAATGTCCGAAATGATGATTTTGACATCGATAATTTCCTGTATGTCCTGAGACCCTATTATTCCGGTGGGGAGTATGACTACCTACTCAATGCAGATGACCTGCCCAGCCTGCTGACCGAACGGCTGATCGTATTTGACATCGATGCGATCAAAGATCATCCCATTCTTTTCCCAGTAGTCACTATCATTATCATGGAGGTCTTTATCAGTAAGATGCGGCGACTTCATGGTGTTCGAAAGGTCATCGTCATCGAAGAGGCCTGGAAGGCCATTGCCAAAGAAGGAATGGACGAATACATAAAATACCTGTTCAAGACCGTGCGGAAATTCTTTGGCGAAGCGATCGTCGTCACGCAGGAGATCGAAGACATCATTTCCAGCCCCGTCGTTCGGAATACCATTATTAATAACGCGGATTTGAAGATTTTGCCGGACCAGGGCAAGCAAGGCGAACGTTTTGATCAGCTGCAGAGGGCCCTAGGCTTGAGTGAACACGAGAAGGCTGCCGCGGTTTCCGTTAACAAATCCCTTGATCCTACCCGAAAATACAAGGAGGTTGCCTTCTGTTTTGCCAACGGGCCCTGCCAGGTATATGGGGTGGAGACATCGCTTGAAGAATACCTGGCATTCACCAGCGAGGAAGCGGAGCGCGTACTGGTCGACCAGTATGCCAAACAGGAGGGGGATCTTGAAAAAGGGATAATTGCGCTCGCCCGGAATATCCGGTCCGGAGCAGTGAAACTCTTTCTTGTGTTGATCTTACTTTTCGGGCAAAAGCCTGCGAGTGCACAGGTGCTGGAGGTTATTGATCTGGTCAACGCCGCCGTCAAGAAAGTCATCGAAGCTGCCGACCTGGAGGTTCAACGCCTACAAACCCAGACTATCGCCTTGCAGGACGCTGAAAAGGCACTGGAGAACTCTATGGCCGGCGATCTGCTTGGCGATATTACCAATTGGGTCCAACAGGAGGAGGACCTGTATGGCGCCTATTACCAGGAACTATGGCAGGTCAAGGCGGCATTGAGCAACTATAGCAAGACCGCCACACTCATCGAACGGCAGGTGCAACTGGTCAGTGAAGAGCAACAGGACTGGGCGGCGGTTCAACGGGACCCGCATTTCACGGTCGGCGAGCTGAACCATATCCTTGCTGTCTATAGCGGTATCCTGACCCAAAGCGGCCGGAATGTTCAGCAGATCAGGTTGGTGATCCAGTCCTTTATCACGCAGATGGATGATGCGGACAGATTACAGATTATTGATGAAACCAGCCGGGGTATCGACGGCAATTACGAGAACCTCCGGCAATTCACGCAATCCAATACCCTGCTCAGCCTCCAGCGGGCCAAAGATGAAAACGACATTTTGAGTATCAAAGCTCTGTACAACTTATGAAAAAAATCTTTCTGATTGGCGCCTTAATGGGCGCTGGGGCCTTCGCTGCTCGTTCGCAGACGATCGTCACAATGGCTGAGCAGCTTGTCGAACTGAAGATATTCGAACAGACAACGGCCAATGGCTACCAGCTGATGGGCTCCGGCGTCGATTCCATTGGCCGGATTACGGACGCAGAATACCAGCTGCATTTGAATTATTTCGGCTCGCTGGACTCGATTAATCCGAACCTCGGAGTCGATCCATCGATTATTGACGAACTCAACAACCTGGCTCTTCAAATCAAAAAACTACTTTATGACTAAGCTATTTGTGCTAATCGGTCTGCTGGGTACGCTTAGTCACCCCAGCCAGGGCCAATCGATCACCGATCTTCTGATCCAGCTGGAACTGGACAAGGAAAAATTGACTTCCATGAAGAATACGCTACAGGAGATGTACCAGGGATATGACGAGCTCAAACAAGGCTACACCCATATCCGGGATATCGCCAGGGGCAATTTCAATTTACACGCAGCTTTTCTGGATGCTATGCTGGCCATTTCTCCGGCCGTTAGCGGCGATCCAAGGATTACAGTTATCCTGAATAATGAATTCTCTATTGTATCAGGCTACCGGTCAGCCAATGGCCGTTGGAGCGCCAGCGGGGTGTTCACTGGACAGGAGCTGGGCTATATCGTTCAATCCTATTCGGCGCTGCTGCAACGCTGTCTCCAATCCATCGAAGAGCTGACGATGATCCTGACCGCCGACGAACTGCGAATGACCGACGCGGACCGGATGCAGGCCATCGGCCGGATCGACGCGGACAGCCAGGCGCAACTAAATATGATGCAACAACTGGATAATACTCTTTCCATTCAGACGGTACAACGGCTGCGGGAGGCGGGAGACATTAACACCTTAAAAGCGTTGTATGATTTGCCAAATTGATGCCGGCGGTCTCCAGGCTGTCCTGAACCAGGTGTATAACACGATGATCGGCAACTGCGGGGAGCTTATCGAGATCAGCAGCGCCATCGCTGGTTTCGGCACCTTATGGTATGTGGCCGGGCATATTTGGGTGGATATTGCTGAAGCGCGGGAGTTAACGTGAGGCCGCTGTACCGCCCCTTCCTGATCGGTCTGGCGATCACCTTTTATCCTTCGGTGATCGGTCTCCTCAACGGCGTCTTACAACCTACTGTCGATGGAACGGCAGCCCTGGCCGGGGATGCCAACCAGGCTGTCGCGACCCTGCTACAGGAGAAGCAACAGGTGCTTCAACAGTCAGCTGAATGGCAGATGTATACGGGGGCAAACGGCGATGGCAATCTTGACAAATGGGAGCAGCTGTCGGGCGAGGCAGATTCCGGGATCTTTTCCGGGCTATCAAACCGCGTAAAATTTGAGATGGCCAAGGCTTCCTATAACCTGAAAAATTCGGTCAAGGTCTGGCTCTCCGAAATCCTGGAAACGCTTTTTGAGGCGGCGGGGCTTTGTATCAACACGGTTCGGACGTTCTACCTGATCGTGCTGGCCATTCTCGGCCCGCTGGCCTTTGCCTTCGCGTGCTATCCGGGTCTGGAGGGAAGTCTGAGCGGCTGGTTTTCGCGCTATATCCATGTATTCCTGTGGTTGCCGGTGGCGAACCTTTTTGGGTCACTGATTGCGCAGGTCCAGCAGGAGATGATCAAGGTCGATATGGCGCAACTGACGACAAGCGGTCAGACCGCTTTTGGCGCGACTGATGCAGCTTACCTGATCTTTCTTCTCATGGGCATCGTCGGGTATTTTACCGTGCCGTCGATCACGCATTTTATTGTCCGGACGGGCGGCCTTGGGGCCACACTGTGGCGGACGAAATTAAACAATTCATAAAACGACCACTATGTTTCCAAAAGCAAAAAATATCGAGAGCGCTTTCCAGCATATCCGGCTTATTACCGCCCTGGTCGTCGTGGGATCGCTGGTATTCTGCTGTATCGTCAGCTGGCTGTCCTACCGCGCCAGCGAGCAGGCGGCTCAACGAATCTATATTCTTGCCAGCGGAAAAGCGCTGGAAGCCGTAGCGCGGGACCGTAAGGATAACGTGGCCGTGGAGGCGCGCGACCATATTCGCAACTTCCACGAGGAATTCTTCACGCTGGACCCGGATGAAAAGGTGATCAGCGCCAACCTCAGCAAGGCGCTTTACCTCGCGGATGGGTCGGCCAAGCGGCAGTATGATGACCTCAAAGAGACCGGGTATTATTCCGGGATCATCTCCGGAAACATTAGCCAGGAGGTCACGATTGACAGCATCAGCCTGGATATGAGGAGTTACCCCTATTATTTCAGGTGCTATGCCGTGGAGAGGATCATCCGGCCGAGCAGCAAGGTGACCCGGGACTTGCTGACGGAAGGTTGGCTTCGGAATACCAGCAGGTCGGACAACAATCCTCATGGCTTTCTTATCGAACGCTGGACGATCCTGGACAACCGGGACCTGAAAGTGGAAGCACGTTAAATTTATTTAAAAACAATTAAACAATTATCCAATGTTACCGAATACTAAAAAACGATTTTTATTGGCGGCCCCGCTGATCGTGCTGCCATTTCTGTGCGGAATCTTTTATGCCCTCGGGGGCGGCAAGAGTGGGGCCAAAGTCAATTTGCAACGGCCGCTTGGGTTAAACACCCAACTGCCAAGCGCCTATTCCGATCCGCGCAAGGCATTCCTGGATAAGGTTGGAGCCTATCTCAAGGCGGATCAGGATTCCCAGCGCAAGCAGGCTTATGTCCAGCAGGATCCTTATCACCCTTATGGGGATTCTCCGTCCCGAAAACCAACTGTCCTTCGGCCGATCAATCCGCCCGATCCGAAAGCGGACGAACTTCTGCGGCAACTCAGCCAGTTGAAGGAGACCTTGCAACAGCCGCCGCCGGCAAAACCGGCGGCTCCGCGGAGCCCCATGCCGGAATTCGTCCCTCCGCCGCCGAGACAGCGCGTCCCAGAAATGCCGGCTGCAGACCCGCAACTGGAAAAGCTGAATGGAATGCTTGATAAAGTGCTCCGCATCCAGCATCCGGACGAGAGCCGGCCAATGGGTGGCCGGACGGAGACCCGCGAGACTGATGTTGTTTTACCGGCTGACTCGGCTTCGAATGCTATATCCGCTGTCATTCCTAACGATCAAACGCTGGTGACCGGCGGGACCATCCCGCTCCGCCTTTCGGAAGACATCGTTCTGCATGGCGTTCGCATCTCAAGCGGGAGCTGGCTATACGGTGCGGTCTCGATCGGCGGCGACCGGATGCTGGTGCATATCCGCTCGATCCGGGACGGGCGCAATTTGTATCCCGTCGACTTGCAGGTCTATGACCTGGATGGGTTGCCGGGAATCCATATACCCGATGTACTCAGCCAGGATGTGGCCAAGGAATCGGCTAGTGAAAGCGTCAGCGGATTGGATCTGCTCACGCCCGACCCGTCGCTTGGCACGGCGGCGGCTAGTGCCGGCATCCTGGCGGCCAAAACCTTGCTGGCACGAAAGGCCAGGCTGATCAAGGTTTCGGTCAGGGCAGGCTACGAGGTATTGTTGAAGAACACCAATAATAACTTATCAAAACCGAATAAAGAACAATCAGTTTCTCTCATGTTCAATTATCAGCCGCCCGGTTTCGTCCCGGGTGGCTCTTTTCTCGAACGTTGTCGGGCGGAAGGGATAGAGTTGAAACTGCAAGGCATTTATCTGCAAGATAGCCTGCTATGGTTCGCGCTGGAATGGCAGAACCATTCGCAGATCGGGTATACGCCACAATACTACCGCTGGGTCATTCGTGACCGACGGTCCTTTAAGCGGACGGCACAACAGGAGTTGCCGGTTGAGCCCGTGTATCCGGCTGGAATGACGACGGTATTCCGGGATTCGACGCTGAATCAATGGGCGGCGTTTCGGCCTTTCGCGCCGGGGAAGGACAAAGAACTGGTGTTGGAAGTCGGAGAAAAGGGGGGTGGACGTGGACTCACACTTGTCATCCACCCCAAAGAAATCCTAAGCGCTAAAATGGCATCCCGATGAAAAGGAAAAGTTCCCGCCCGATACGATCCAAAACGCTGGCCATCGGGTGCACGCCCGAAGAATTCGAGCAAATAAAGACCCGGTGGCGGCAGTCCACCAACAGGAAATTCGCTGAATATGGGCGGAAGGTACTACAAGAACTTCCCGTGGTACTGACCTATCGCAATGTGTCAATCGATCACCTGATCGATGCGATCAATGAGACCCGGGAAGAATTGAGAAAACTGATCGGCTATGCTGCGCTTACGGACGGTGAAAAACAAAACATAAGCGGATTACTATCAGAAATCAAAGACATTTTTTACGAAATCGCCAATTTATGCATACCAAAATAAGAGGCAGCAAGAACCTGATGGAGGTGCTTTGGTATCACGAACGAAAGGTAAAGAAAGGGGTTGCAGAGTGCATCTATGCCGGGAATATGATCAAAGATGCCGAAGACCTGAGCTTGAATGATAAGAAATACCATATCGAGCGATTGCTTTCGCTAAATGACCGGGTTGAAAAAAAGACGCTGCATGTCGTCCTCTCGTTCCATGAGGATGACCATCCGGACAAAGAAAAGCTGAAACAGCTGATCCAGGAATATATGGAAGGGATGGGTTGGGACAAGCAACCCTATGTCGCCTATTTGCATCAGGATACGTCGCATCTTCATGTGCATATTGTCACGAGCCGGATCTTTTGGGACGGTCGGCGGATCGATCCATCCAGGCGGGTCACGCTAAAAAGCTTCGAACTGTCGAGGCAACTTGAAGACCGTCATGGGCTTTTCCTGGCCGGGCGCCGGATGCCAGACTTGGAATGGGCGCAACAGCATCCGTTACAGCCAGTACAATTAGGGGTAACCCCATTACGTCCCGCTATGAACGCCGTGCTGGATCATGTGATACCCAACTATAATTATACGTCGCTGGATGAACTTAATGCGGCGCTTGGGCTCTACAACGTGAAAGCTATTTTGGTGCACGATGAACGTCGACCCCGGCACCATCAGGGGGTCGTATATGCTCCGTTGGATAAAAACGGGACAAAAGAGCATGCCTATTTAACGGCCAGGGTACTGCGGCAAAAAGCCACGCTCAAGGTCCTGGAGGCACGATTTGAGGCGAACAAACCCTTGCGGGAGACGATCCGGGCACGAGTGACTACGTCGATCGACTGGGCGATGGCCGGAAAGGCACCCAGTGTGGAGTCATTTAAAACTTTCCTGGAAAAACAGAGAATCCATGTCGTATTGAGTGGCCCTCAAATCTATTATGTGGATCGGCAATCGCTGGCTGTCTTCAGCGGGTCGGAATTGGGTGAGCGGTATGGCGCGACTTCGATCATGCAGCGATGTGGGCCCGAAAATACCCGGCAACAGCGGCTAAGCGAAGAATTGAATGAAAAACCCCGACTGAGGCATCGGCTTCCTGGGGTATTGTAAAATAATTATTAATTACTTTTTATGAACCAGTCAAATCAATTTTCATTAAAAGGGGTTGCAGATCTGAGCCTCTGCTTCAGTATTGGATTATTGTTCCTGCATTTTTACTATTTCGGTTACCCACTGTTCGATCATCTGGGGTTGACGAGCGGACCCAGCGATCGAGTTCTAATACATATTGTTAACACCCATTTATTCGATACTCTTTTCGGGAATCAGGTGGTTATCGTTCTTTTTCTGGGATTCTTTGTCCTGGCGATTCGGGGAAGAAAAGACCTACAGGGTACCCTTAGGGGGGCAATTAAAGTCGCATTGGGTGGGTTGCTGCTCTACTTTTTTAGCGGTTTTGTATATGAAGCAATGGGCGCCACAGCCGGAACCGCTGTTTTTTATATTTTATTAGCTACGGTAGGGTGGTTAGGGATGTTGACCGGTGGCATCCGAATCAAACGGGTATTAATCAGGCGGTCATCTGCTCTGGACCCGTTCGATGTTAGGCGAAAGGGGTTCCCACAGGAGGAGGACAGGTTGACTTCTCAATACTCTCTTCATCTGCGTGGACAATATGCCCTTCAGGGCAGGATCAGAAATATGTGGATCAATCTGGTAAACCCGCGACGGGGTATCCTGATCATGGGATCTTCGGGATCGGGGAAGACAAGGTTTATCATCGAGCCATTGATGTACCAATGGATGGAACGGGGCCGGGCGATTTTCGTCTATGACTATAAATTCGAGGATCTTAGCCGGTTGACGTGGCAGTTGTTCCAATATTATTCCGACCGATATCCTGCCGGGTCGATGTACTATTGCATCAATTTCAAAGATCTATCAAGAAGCCATCGTTGTAACGTTCTGGATCCTTCGACCCTCGACCGGGTAAGCGACGCACTGGGAGCTGCCCGAACGATCTTGTTGAGTATGAACAAGACCTGGGCCGGTAAGCAAGGGGAGTTTTTTGTAGAGTCTCCCATCAACCTGCTGGGCGCCGCTATTTGGTGGCTGAGGGAATATCAGGCCGGAATATATTGTACGCTGCCCCACGTGATCGAGCTTATTCAGACACCTTACCCGCAATTGTTGAGTATTCTCCAAACGGTCCCGGAAACCCGAAGCCTGGTATCCAGCCTGGTGCAGAGTTATGTCAATAAGAGCACGGAAATGCTGGATGGAATAATGGCGTCAACGGTAATCCCCCTGGGGCGGCTGGTTTCGCCGGATATTTATTATATCTTGACCGGCAATCAATTGGTCATGGATATCAATGACCCGGGGAGGCCTAAGGTGTTCTGTCTCGGAGGCGATCCCCGGCGTAAAGAAGCATTAGCGCCCATCCTGTCGCTGTTTATTGAACAAGTAAACCGGCTTTGCAACCAACCCAAACGGTACCCGTGCGCCTTAGTCTGTGACGAATTTGCAACAGTCCGGGCGGCCGGAATGCTGAATACGTTCGCCACCGCCCGATCCAATGACATTGTTCCAGTCATCGTGGTCCAGGATATCAGCCAATTAAAACTTGAATACTCCGATGATGAAGCCAATGCGGTGGTGAATATCAGTGGCAATTTCTTCTGCGGCCAGGCTGCGGGCAAGACGGCGGAATGGGTCAGTCAGCGGTTTCCGAAGATGTTGAAGGACCGGGAGTCAGTGTCGACGAACAGTTCGGATACTTCGATTAACGTAGCGCCGCAGTGGGAGGAAACGGTAACGCCGGCGACGATCTCGGCGCTGTCTTCCGGCGAATTTGTGGGGGTGGTGGCTGACGACCCCCGGCAGGAGCTCACGTTGAAAGCTTTCCATGCAAGGATATTGCGGGAGCAATTTCCGGTTTTGTCGGGAGCAGGTTTGCCGGTTGTCCGGACGGTTGACAACGAGACGTTGAAGAAGCATTCGCAACAGATCCGGGAGGAGGTTAGGGCTTTGGTTCAGGAGGAGTTCGGGAAAATGACCAGGGATCGGATTATGGGAGAATGGGTGTTGAAGCCATATGAGTAGGAGAAAGAGATCGCTGAATTCAGAAGGGGTTATTTTGAGCTGGTATTCGTAGGATAGCTGAGAAGCTTAAATTCGCCGCATGAAACATCTATTCCTTTGGTTATTAGCTGGTAGCATTGCTGGTAATGGGTTGGCACAGACGGGTCCGTCCATTGGTCGATTGCAAACCGAACATTTATTCAATCCTTTGGGGATTGACGAGCGCGAACCAAGGTTAGCCTGGCAGTGTAACGGGGTAGAACAGTTCAACTACGCACTGGCTGTGGGTACAGATTCGGCGGGTGTCGCATCTGGCAAGGGGACCAACTTGTGGATGGAGAAAAGTACGGGGAAGGAACAATTGGTGCGTTATTCGGGGGCGGCCTTGCGGCCGTTTACAAGATATTATTGGATGGTGGAGGTTTGGGATAGGTCGGGGAAGGAGGTACGGTCGAGGGTCGCGAGCTTTGAGACCGGGATGATGGATCAGTCCAACTGGGAGGGTAGCTGGGTTACGGATACGAAAGATATTCGGTTGAGGCCTGCAGCGTATTTTCGGCATGGGTTCCGGTTGGATAAGAAAGTCGTTTCGGCAAGGGTGTATATCGCGGCGGCGGGATTATATGAGCTTTCGATCAATGGGAAGCGGGTTGGGGATCACCTACTGGACCCGATGTATACGAGGTTTGACCGGCGGAATTTGTATGTTACTTATGATGTGACGGATTTTGTTATAACAGGTGAGAATGCGATCGGAGTGTTGTTGGGTAATGGATGGTATAATTTGCAGTCGACGGCGGTATGGTATTTTGATAAGGCGTCATGGAGGGGAAGGCCGGCGTTTTGCCTGGATTTGCGGATCACATATTCCGATGGGTCGGTGGAGACGATATCGAGCGGGAAGGACTGGAGGACGGCGTTGAGCCCGATTGTATTTAACAGCATCTATACGGGGGAACATGTAGATGATCGGTTGGCGATTCTGCATTGGGATGAGGCTTCATTTGTTGATACGGGATGGAAGCGGGTGATCTTTACGGGGGTTCCATCTCAGCATGTGGTGGCGGAGGCGATGGTGCCGATAAAGACTGGGGATACGATTGAAGCGGTGGGGATGCGGAAGTTTAATGATACGGACTTTGTGTTTGATCTGGGGCGGAATATTGCCGGGGTTACCCGGATCAACGTGCAGGGGTCGGCGGGGACTGTATTGCGGTTGAAACATGGGGAACGACTGTATCCGGATGGGCATGTGGACCAGTCGAATATCGATGTGCATTACCGGCCGACGGATGATTCGGATCCGTTCCAGACGGATATCTATGCTTTGAAAGGTCAAGGGGAAGAGAGCTTTCAGCCGAGATTTAATTACAAAGGATTTCAATATGTGGAGGTGACGAGTAGCCAGCCTGTGGCACTTGAGCGAAGCAGCCTGGTGGGTTATTTTATGCATAGCGATGTCCGGCCTGTTGGGTGGGTTCATTGTTCCAATCCGACAATCAATAAGATCTGGGAGGCTACGAATAATTCATATTTGTCGAACCTGTTTGGCTACCCTACGGATTGCCCGCAACGGGAGAAGAATGGCTGGACGGGGGATGCGCAGATTGCAGTGGAGACGGGGTTGTACAACTTCGATGCGATCACGGTCTATGAAAAATGGCTGGCGGATTTGCAGGATGAGCAGCAGCCGAATGGGGTTTTGCCGTCGATTGTTCCATCGAGCGGATGGGGGTATGAGTGGGGGAATGGGCCGGACTGGACGAGCGCGATCGCGATTATTCCGTGGAATGTGTATTTGTTCTATGGGGATGACAAATTGTTGAGGGAGTGTTATGATAATATTAAGCGATATGTCGATCATATCAATTCATTATATCCTTCGGGGTTGACGACATGGGGGCTTGGGGATTGGGTGCCGGTTAAGTCTAAGACGCCGGTGGAATTTACTTCGACGGCATATTATTATGCAGATGTCGATATTTTGGCGCATGCGGCCAGGATCTTTCATCGGGAGGCAGATTACGCATACTATAGTCAATTGGCAAAGAAGATCAAGAATGCCTTTAATGCAAGGTATCTGGATAGGGCTACAGGAAATTACGACAGCGGGTATCAAACGGAGCTCAGCGCTGCCTTGTATTGGAAGCTGGTTCCCACAGAATATGTTACCAGGACCGCGGCGATACTGGCTCAAAGGGTGCAGGCAGATAGCGTCAAGCTTGATGTGGGGCTGTTGGGATCAAAGACAATCCTGAATGCGTTGAGTGAAAACGGCTACGCTGAATTAGCCTATCAGTTGGCTGCAAGTGAGACAGAACCCTCCTGGGGCGCATGGATTGCTGAGGGAGCAACGACCTTATATGAAGGGTGGTGGCCTTCAAAAAAGATCGATTATTCTCTCAACCATATCATGTTCGGAGAAATTGGCGCTTGGTTTTTTAAAGGATTGGGCGGAATATACCCCGATACACTGCGCCCTGGATTCAGGCATATCTTACTACGGCCTAATATCGTTCCGCAATTGGATAGCTTCAGGGCTGAACATGACGGCCCTTACGGGACCATCATTTCGGGCTGGCATCATGAAGGGGGGAAGCTGATCTATAATGCCACGATCCCGCCAGGTTCTTCAGCCACACTATTCCTTAATAGAGGAGGAGGACGCATGCAAAAGGAATCCTTGACACCTGGATTTTATCGGTTCACTGTGCGATAACATTGCAGTCAGGCCGGTTAGCTTTAACGTCTCAATCCAATTGTGATGACTCAACCGACTGAAGGTCTCCCTCGGATTTCGCCCTATTTTTGGCTTACGCTGATATCTCTTCTCTTGTTGTATCCGGTTGTTTTTAGCAGGGAAGATTCCTTCTTTATCAAGCTCGACAACCTGCAACAGCAGTACGCTTTCTTTCAGAAGCTGGCTTCTTCGATTCATAAGGGATATTTACCGGTTTGGGACGCCAATACCTATGGAGGACGAAGCTTTGTTGGCGAGTTGTTGCCGGGAGTGTTTTACCCTCCCAACCTGATCTGGGCCTGGATCTTTGGGTCAAAGGCGGGCATCGACGTCTGGTATCTCGATTTGCTTGTGGTCGTTCACTATTTTGTCTGCCTGTTTGGGATGTACCGGCTGGCGAGGTTGTTTAACCTTTCGACGACGGGCGCGGTCTTTTGTGCTCTGGTGTTCTCCTATACCGGCGCATTGTCTCAACGGTCCGGCGGCCAAACCTGCGTCTTCTTCGGGGATTCCCTGCTGCCTTGGGTAATTTTCTTTCTCGCGAAATTTTATACAAGCGGGCGGAAATGGCTGTACCTGGTCTTTTCGGGTCTGATCGCCGGATTGCAGTTGTCGGCCGGTCATATTCAGCCCTTTTTTCACACCGCATTTATCGGCGCGATCCTGGCGGCCTTTTATGAATACAGCCAATGGAAGAAATGGCAGAACTTTTTGGTGTCCCTGTTGAAGATGATCCCACTGTTTTTTATTTGTGTTGCGCTTATCTCGCTGCCACAACTATATTATTCCGCGGAATATTTGAGTGATTGTTACCGGCGAATGGGCGGCGGGTACTATATCTCCTCCGGGCAGAAAGTTCCTTTGGAAATCTATACGCATTGGTATATTCTCGAACCGGCCAATATTCTGAATCTTTTTGGGCAGCAAATCGCAAAGCCGATTGACGACGATATGATCTATATGGGCATCTTGCCGTTGGTTTTGGTGATGGGGTATCTCTTGGCACGAAAGACCATTAAGGTTTCGATAGAGCACCAGTTCCTTGGGAGATTTCTGAGCGTAGTGCTGGCGGTAGGCATTCTAGCCGCCTTTGGCTATCTGACCTTGCTTCCTTACCTGCTTTACGTTATTCCTTTGGTGGATACTGCGCGGGAATTGGGGAGATATGAGCTGATGATAAGTTTTGGGGCTTCTTTGTTTTCGGGGCTTGCAGTTACTTATTTAGATGATTTCCGGAACCGGTTCAGAATAAAAAGGAGAGGTGTGGCGCTCTATGCCGGTGCTTTTTTTGGTATCAATCTCCTGTACTTGGTCATCTTTCAATCATCGAGCATCCCGGTAGCTATTACTTTTCCCTTTTTGCTATGTGTAGCATTTTTCTTATACTTCTTTTTTGCAAAAACCAGCACTTACCTGGCGGCAGCGGCATTATGCGTCTTATGTGTGGACGTATTTCTGAATAATGTCAGCTTTCTTCCCAGCGCGAATTATTACTACCCACCCAATTATTTCGCGAGGAACCGGATCATTAATTTCCTGGAGACCACGTATGGTCAGTATCGGGTGGCTTTTTCGGTGCAGAACCCGGCATTACTGCGATTAAATCTCGGGGATGTCTTTCCGATACAGATTAAATATGGATATGCGGCGACAGTTAACAAGCTATATTTCAATTTCACCCGATTACACGATGAGCCGAATTCAAAAGAAAATGATCTGCTAAACGTAAGATATATTGTCGCGGATAAACGGCTTGATTCCGGAGTTGTGTTGATGGACTCTGCCGCAGGGTTGTTGTTGTATGAGCGGAAGAGCTATTATCCGCGGGCTTATTGGAAGAGCCAACTGGGTATGACCGGGCAAGATATGGAAAGGATTAATAGAAGCAATATAGTCGAATCCGCATATTCGGATGATTATCAAAAATTTGAGGTTAATTGCGTGGCCGCTGATACCCTAATACTTGCCGAGAACTATTATCCCGGCTGGGACTGTCTTGACAATTCGAGGCCGGTTAAGATTCTGCCGGCAGGGATTGAGGGAGAGCCTCCCTTATTCCGCTCAATACCGGTGGCTGCGGGACGGCATGTGATCGAATTTAATTATCACAAGATATTTAGGTTATTTTAGAAAGGACAGATAGTTAGGAAAACGTTGCTGGCGTAGCTTTGATATGAAAATGCTGATCTTTTTGCTTGCTGCCCTGATAACGGTAACCGGATATGCTCAGTCTAACTTTAACGGAGTAGATACGCATTTGGGGAACCTCTTTTTGCTCTCTAATTCTCAAACGCGCTCTATCAGCGCCGAGAACTTTGACGGCTCCAAAGGAGGAGGGGGTAAAGCAACAACCGGTATCAACGCGGATGCCGCCAGAGACCTGGGCCAGGGTTGGAAGGTCAGCCCTGCGGTCCTCATAAAGGCAAAGACTACTTACACCATTGCGGAAATTGAAGGGCCGGGGTCAATACAGCATATTTGGATGACGACCAGGATCAATTGGCGGTTTTCGATCCTGCGATTCTACTGGGATGACGAACCGACACCATCGGTGGAAACCCCTCTAGGGGATTTCTTTTGTATGGGATGGGGCCAGTATGCCCCTATAACGTCTTTAGCAGTGTGTGTCAATCCCGGCAATGCTTTCAATTGCTACTGGCCGATGCCGTTTCGGAAAAAGTGCAGAATTACCTTGGAAAATATCGGGGACAAGGATATGTACCTTTACTACCAGGTGGATTATCTGTTGAGCGAAGTTCCAGCGAATGCCGCTTATTTTCATGCACAATTCAGAAGGGTAAATCCACTTCCATATAAAGAAAATTTCGTGTTGCTGGACAGTGTCAAGGGCCGAGGACAATATGTGGGAACGTATTTGGCCTGGGGGATTCACAGCAACGGCTGGTGGGGGGAAGGGGAGATAAAGTTTTACCTGGACGATGACAAACAATGGCCTACTATCTGCGGCACGGGAACGGAAGATTACTTTTGCGGTTCCTATGGTTTTGATACCAAGGTGAAAAATGCGAGCGGCGTAGCGGAAACGAAATATACAGCATTCACCAGCCCTTATTCCGGCCTTGCTCAGGTGTTAGTAGGGGATGGTCATAACGAGACGCAGGAGCGTTTTGGGCTTTATCGCTGGCATATTACCGACCCGATCCGGTTTGAAAAGGGGCTGCGCGTTACCATTCAGGCACTGGGGTGGCGCGATGGGGGCCGGTACCTTCCACTACAGGATGATATTTCCTCCACGGTATTCTGGTATCAGACAGAGCCTCATGCTCATTTTCCACCATTACCCACTAAAGATCAGCTTGAGATTAACTGAGCGAATATTGCGGGCCGATAACTTAGATTGCCGGAAATGTCTATACTATGCGGGAAGTCATTTACGGCCTGCTACGGCAGAACCGGGTCTATCTTTGGGCGGCGGGAATTCTGAGCATTGGCTTATTGATTGTCTTCAAGCTGATTTACCCCTATCCCAATATGGTGTTGGATTCTTATTATTATGTGCTGGGAGCCATCAACCGTGCAGATGTTAGTCCCTGGGCTATTGGATATTCGTGGTTCCTGCGGCTGTTTGGTTTTTTCACCCATTCATCTTTAGCGCTGGTGATCTTCCAGTACTTATTTTTGCAGGCTAGCTTGTTAATCTTTTTTCTGACGATGACGGAGGTCTTGAAGTTGTCGAAAGTCACGCGGTGGATTGTCTTCCCCTTCTTCTTTTGCAACCCCCTGCTGCTATATTGTGCAAATTTCATCATGGCGGACGCACTTTTTATTTCATTGAGCGTCCTTTGGATCAGCCTGCTGTTGTGGATGTTGTACCGGCCAAAGCCCTATTTGCTATGGATTCATACGGGGTTGATTTTCCTGGTATTTTGTGTTCGTTATAATGCCTTGTATTATCCGGTCGTAGCGACGGTGGCGTTGTTGATTAGCCGGTATTCATTGCGGCAGAAGCTAGTGGGGATTTCGGCCCAAGTGGCGGTGATTGGCGCTTTTATCGGCTATACCAGCATGCGGGTAGGGCAGATTTCGGGACATTGGCAATTCTCGCCTTTCGGGAACTGGAAGACGGCGAATGACGCGTTGTATATGTATGGTCATATTTATGAGGAGGACACGAGCCCGGTCCCGGAAAAGTTCGCAGTTTTGCATCAAACCGTGCGACAATATTTTCAGCAGGGGAATAAGGTGGATGATTTGTTGAACTTTCGGTCGCAGTTGTATGGAAGTAAATATATGTTCACCAGTGGAACGCCACTAGTCGACTACAAAGCGAGATTATATGGAGCAGATACAGAATTTGTGAATTTCAAGAAAATGGCAGCGATCGGACCCTTGTACGGGCAATATGGTGCCTATCTGATCAAAAAGTTTCCGAGGTCGTTCCTGGAGTATTTTGTGGAGCCTAACGCAATTCGGTATCTGTTCCCGCCGATGGAGGCGTTTGGCAGCCTACCACCTTTCTTTCTTCGGCCGGATTATCTGGGACAGGCGGGCAGAACCTGGTTTGGATTGCATACGCTTACAGTGAGCTGGGAGAGGATCAATTTGAGGGCGAAAGTGTTGCGACCTTATCAGACGATGGTGTTCTTTGTCCATATCCTGTTCGTCTTTTCGCTGGTAGGTTTCTTATTCGTCAGGGGTTTGAGTAGGCTTCCTGCCTTGGAGCGACATTCGCTAATTGTGCTGACGGCTCTTTGGTTTTTGGATCTGGGGTTCAGCCTGACAGCCGCAGCGACTGTAATGCGATATGAGATATTCCCTATGATGATAGAGTTTAGCTTGATTTGGTGGTTGCTGGGGAAGACCCTTTTTCCGCGGACTAATGCGCTAGCCTTATGATCAAGCGAGAATATCGGAGCTATTTCCGGATCGGGATCGTCTTGAGCCTTTGGCGGTTTTTTATTTTTAAGCAGTTCTACCCGTATCCAAATATCGGAATGGACTCTTACGGATACCTTAAGGCTGCGGTCTTCGATATGGGGCCGAACTCTTTTCCAATCGGGTATTCCCGGTACCTTAAATTCCTGATCTATTTTGACTGGGTGCCTTGTTGGCCAGCCGGCTTCAATGGCAGACTAAAATTATCGGAATTCTTATGCCGTTATTGGTGATCGGGACATTTGTAGCGTATACCCGAGATAAAATGGAGCAGTTGACCGGGATCAGCCAATTTTCGCCGTTTGGCGGGTGGCAATTGGCCAATAATGCTCTATATATGTATGGTCATATTTATCAGGAGAGGTTGGAAAATCTAACAGGGGAATTAGGGCTTGTGGACAGGACTGTCCGGCGATTTTTTGATAGTGGTCATCGGGTTTAGAGTCTCTTAGACTATAAGGCGATTGGCCCCGGATTCTATTATCTTCTGTCGACAGCTCGCCTTTGTTCTTATATATGCGCGGAAAATATGGACCGGATACGGTATTTCAGCCCTTTGGCAGATGGGGGCCGATGGGGGCGTTGTATTCGCAATATGGCCAGGAGTTGATTAAAGCGCATCCGTTCGCATTTATTCAATATTTTGCGTGGCCAAACGCTCTTCGGTATTTCTATCCACCAATCGAGATTTTCGAGCGGCTCTCTCCTTACTTTCTCGTCAGGACAGACTTGGCTGGATGGCGCAAAAAGCATTAGGAGTCAGGACGTTAGCAGCGGGCATTGGGTTGATCAGATTTCGAACGAAGCTTTTGTCCTTTTCCCCCGCCGTTTTCTTGTTACTGAATGTATGGTTCATACTGACAGTTGGCGGGTTTTGGCTTGTCAGTGGGGGAAAGAAGCTTGATAGGCCCCACATTCATGTCATCAATATTATTTCCTTCCTATGGCTCTGTAATTTTCTGTTTAATACAACGGCGACTTGTATTGTCTTGCGATACCAGGTTTTTATTATGATCGTTTGCTTTTGCTTCAGCTTGTTGCTGAGTAATTTAATCTTCAAAAAGCCGTTTAAATCATCGCCGGAACCGTCTTAACAGCATGAATAAGACATTCTTATCAATTTTTATCCTAATTGCATCACTGGTTAGCCGGGGACAGCAAACAGTAGCTGAGATTGGAGAGGCTAATGGGGCTGTCATCAATAGAAATATTTACGGCCAGTTTGTGGAACATCTTGGACGCTGCATTTATGACGGCTTCTACAGCAATGGGAAGATTCGGATGGATATTGTGGAGGCGATGAAGCGGATCCGGATTCCCCTGCTGCGGTGGCCGGGGGGCTGTTTTGCGGATAACTACCATTGGCGGGACGGCATCGGCCCGGTCGCTAAGCGGGCAAAGACCATCAATATCATGTGGGAGATGGTACCGGAGGATAATAGTTTTGGGACGGATGAGTTCTTGCGCCTTTGCCAGTTGTTTGGTTGCCAGCCATATATGGCCGGTAATATGGGAACGGGTACCCGGGAGGAATTGGAAAGTTGGGTCGAATACTGCAATTTTCAAGGGATCAGCGATCTATCAGTTCTTCGTTCTGCTAATGGTCACCCGGATCCTTATCAGGTAAAATACTGGGGAATTGGCAATGAATCCTGGGGCTGTGGCGGCCGGGTGACCGCAGAAACCTATGTTGCGCGATACCGCACTTTTGCCAACTATGTTAGAGAATATCCCGGCTCGCCGGTGGCACGGATCGCCTCCGGAGCGCAGGACGATGACTATAACTGGACAGACTATCTGATGAGTCATATTTCTTTCCGCTGGATGCAAGGGATCGGGGTACACTATTACACAGATGCGGGCGGCAGAACAGAGGATTTTGCAACTGCATTTAGCAAAGCGCAATACTTCATCAGTTTGAAAAGTGCGCTGCGCATGGCGCGAATCATCGACGGTCATGCTTCCATCATGGATCGTTATGATCCTGTGAAAAAGGTGGCCTTGATCATAGATGAGTGGGGCGTCGTCGTGGGGGACGAAAATAGCCGTTCCTATTTTTATCAGCAGAACTCGCTTCGGGATGCACTGACTGCAGCTTCGACTTTAAACATTTTCAACAACCACTGGGACCGAGTGAAGATGGCTAATCTCGCCCAGACAGTCAATGTTTTGCAGTCGCTTGTGTTGACCAGCGGGGACAGTATGGTACTGACGCCGACCTACTATGTATTCGACTTGTATGAGGCACATCAGAATGCGAAGTGGCTGCCGTTGCAGTTATCACGGGTACCATATCATAAAGAGGGGGCGGATAGCATTCCCGCGATCAATGGTTCGGCTTCGCTGGATTGTAATGGGGTAATTCATGTATCTCTCGTTAACCTCGATCCCGAACGGAGTCTTCCCATTCGAGTGGATTTCGGGAATCGGAAGCTTTCATCGATACATGGCCAAATATTGACCAGCCAACGGTATACGGATATCAATACCTTCGGCGGTCCGGGGAAAGTGACCAATCGAATCTTTTCAGCTTTCAAATTAGAAGGAGATACGGTCAGTGTCACTTTACCTGCGAAATCCGAAGTGATGTTGGAATTGACTGAGCAATAGGTGCGGGCCGGCTTTGTAACTTGGCTAATGTCGCCATTTAGCCTGGTTCCTATATTGCCGATTATTGCTTTGGCGCTTGTCACAATTAGCCTGATTTCCAGGGCGATCCCGATCCGCGTGCCTGACGGTCATTATGGAAGAATCGATGGAATGCGGGGATATCTTGCCTTTTTTGTCTTCCTACATCATTCTTCCATATGGTACTTGCGACTGAAGTACCGCTATTGGGGCTTGCCACCATCCAATTTATATAGTCATTTTGGTCCTACCAGCGTGGCGTTCTTTTTCATGATAACAGCCTTTCTATTTTTTGGGAAGCTACTGCACGCCCAGAGTCAAGGGATGGACTGGACACGGCTTTATATTGGCAGGGCTTTTAGAATATTGCCTTTATATTGGACAGTGACAGTGATCGTCTTTCTAATTGTGTTTATCCTATCCGGGTTTCGATTGTTTCTTTCTCTTGGGAATGTAGTTACTGAAATGGTAGAATGGTTGGTTTTTATGAACCCTGATGTCAACGGCTTAGGTTCAACGGGCCTTATTATCGCCGGAATAACAGGGAGCCTTGCTTTTGAGTGGTTGTTTTATTTTACTCTTCCGTTTATTGCGCTCCTATACCCTAAACTCAAAGCTCCTACACGCGTACTGGTTGGTGCTGCCATTTTACTGTTGTTTTTTATATACGTTATAAATCAGTACTATCCACATCTTGCCGTCCTCAGAGTCCTTTGGTTTGCAGGTGGCATTATTTCCGCGTTGTTGATTCGGAATGAGCATATAAGAGAACTGGCAGCTAGCAAGGAATGCAGCTTTTTCATTTTAGTCATCCTCGGAATCGCTATCTACTTCTTTCCATCAATCGATAGCGAAGTGCCGCTAATATGTGTGATAATTGTTTTTATTGCGATTGCTTGTGGCAACACATTGTTTGGTATACTTACGAGCGGGATTTCAAGAAAATTTGGGCAAATATCGTACAGCATTTTCGTATTGCATGGATTATTGCTGTTTATTACCTTTCAATTTCTCATTGGTCCTGCCAAGGCGATTAAGATTTCAGCTTTGGAATACTGGTGCATTATAGCAGTTATTGGAGTTGTGGTGGTCTGCTTAAGCGTATTGAGCTATACTTATATCGAATTACCGATGATTAAATCCGCGCCAGAAGTAAGCGCTAAGATCGACGTCGGCAGAAAACAAAGGAGGTTGGTAACCGGACGCCGCTCCTGGAGAGGCGACTAGTTTAGAATTTCCTTCTCTACTCTGACCGTCGCATTTTCCAAAATCGCCACGGCCTCTTGCTCTAATCAACTAGCTTCAAAACGTATTCGACGGATATAAATCTACAATTCCTTCTTGTGCTTCAGATCGCTGATCACTCCCAGCCAGAAATTCGCTTCCTCGCTCTGCGATACGTACATGCCCAACACGTCCTTCTTCCCTTCCTTATTAATCCCGAGAATATTGTACATGCGCCGCGGCTTCACATGTCCGTCTTCTTTTACTTTGTAGCACATCGCATCGAGCCATACTGAAAGCTTTCACGGCCAAGAAGAAATACTGGTAAATATCTGTTGCCGAATCGAGTCATCTTTGACCATATCTTCCTATGCTGCAAAATGATTGACGATATCAATCCGGTGCCAAAAATTGGTAACGTATGGCCGAGACTTCAATTACCTTTCTTCCCTTTTTTCGTTATTGAGTCTAAGTATCGTTGCCTTTTGGCTGATAGTTTAGATATTTCCGTTCTCAAAATCTGATAATCATCCTTTAGCTTTTCGTTCTCTTCCTTTAAATTCTTATTTTCCTTGCCGAGGTTCTTTATTTTAGAAATAAACCCTCCTATTTCAGGCACAACTTCATAACCCATTTTCTCGGCTTTGTCCACAAATTCAGAATAATCCTGCAATGTTTCTTCTGAGGGAGTAAGCATACCAATTTTTGAATCGTGGTTATCCCTTGAATCTATGAACCCTTTGATCTGATCATGCAAAACAGAATTGAACTCCCATCGTAAGTTAGTCAGAGACTTGCCATTTAAATTTAGCCCAAGCTTAATTAGAAACTCAACATCAGTCCAACATTCTTGGACGGAGTAAACCATTAAAGGGTTATTTAATAATCTTAAATAATCACGATTAGTAAACTCAGCCTTGCCAAGCAAATCAAGAACCGAGGCAATCGTTTGCGGGGCAGCGGTAATTATATCCTCTAGTCCTACTGTTTTAGCCCCTTTTATATACCTGTAAGACTTGGTAAGCAGGTATGCCTTTCCGCCCAAGACCCGTTCTTGGTCCATTTTTTGACGGTTAAGATAGTAACACACCAAAAACAATTCAGCGTCGCTTGCGGCCATTTTCCTTACTTGACTCTCGGTCCTGTACTTCGATTTCTCGCTTTCCCATATTCGGTCAAAATAATACTCTGAAAGCTGATCGAATTTTTCTTGAGGATAATCGACTCTTAAATCTTTTAGGTTTCCGATCCTAACGCCCTTTGGCAGAGTCTCTTCAATGATTTCAAGAAAATAATCTTCTGCGTAATCAGGGTTATAATAATTAGAAATATACTGGTCAAAGGAGCTTTTATATCTCTGATAATAGTAGTAATATCCCTGTGTAAACAAATTCTTAACATGAAAGTCGACAAACTCTTCTGCCAGTGAATGCAGTCCCGGGCCGAAATAGTGATAGCTTCGATGAGCAATAGCAGCATGATTTAGGGTTTCCTCAAAAACAGATTGAGGAAGTATTATGTTACATCCCAAATCAGAAAGTGATCTCAATATTTTAAGATAGTACTCTTGATCTGGCCTTTCTTTGATGACGCAGTTTAATAGAAAATCTGTATCAATAAAAAAATATTTCTGAGAAAGGTTACTGTGTTTTAATTCCTTAAGGTTTGGGTCTAGATTCATTATCTTAACTGCTAAGAAAGCCTTTACCATATTTGAAATAATTTCGGCTTCCTCTTCTGTAGGATGGCGTAATATGTTTGCAATCACAGTAACAAGCATTTCTCCAACCTCCGGGCTAACACCTTTTTTAGCTGTTGAAACCAACAACTCTTTTTGTATGAATTCAGATTTGTCAGAGACAATTTTCTCCAGAAACAGTTGACTCGATATTTCCAGCCCATGTAGCTTAAATATTTCAACTAAAACTTCCTCGGCATTTCTTTTTATTCGATTTTGTTCATCGAGAGAAAAAACTTTTGTAGTTAATACGGCGATTTGGTCTAAAACTTTTCCTAGTAAGACCTCAACCTTTTGATTCAATATAATATTTCTCGCTTCTATTTTTCTAACTGCGTCTTTTGTGATGCAATAATAACCAGCCTGATAAGATACCAGGTTTTCCTTTTTTAATCTATCTATCGAAGCTTTAATTTGATCGGCTTGGTCAAAATTTGGATCCAAATTCTTTTTGAAAAAAGAGACAATAGTTTCAAGAGAATCAAATTTTGTTTCAGCAAAATAAAAAATGGCCAAAAGCAAATTGTCAAATATGTCTTTTCGAGCTTTGTTGGCAGCTTTATTAAATGAAAGGGCGATAGCCGTTTTTAAAATAGAAATTTCTATGGCCTTTTCTTGCGGCTCTGATAAGATAGGCTTAACTGATTTTAGTTGTTCGACCTGCTTGTCAATATTCGGAAAGCGTCGATTAAAAATCTGATTTTTGAATTTTGATAGAACCAAAACGAATGTTCCCTTTTCATAGAAGTCCAAATTAACTTTATAGTCTTTTCGAACCTGCCTTTTCAAATTCTCCTGTACTTCACCTGAAATAGGGCGCTTAGTTACATATACAAAATTTGAAAATTCAATTCCCACTCCTAACAAACGCTTGAGTGTTTTTTCAATTTTTCCTTTCGCGTAGCTTTGGAGGCTGTACTGAAATACAGTTCTAGTTCTTCCATTTTCAATGAAGAATTTATCCTCAATGGCGTCCTGCCCGAAATCATTACCTCCCGGCATGGGCCTTATATCATAGTGGCCTTGTTCATATAATACCTCCGTGGCCATTTTTTCAAATTCTTCAGAATCGGTTAATCTATCAAGTGCTATCTCAACTAAATCAAGCGACATAAAAACTGAATTTATGATCTTCACAATGGCTTTTCAGGCCAAAAGTCCCTTGCTGAGCATCCAAACAATTTCGCAAGCTCATTTAAATGCAGGGTTTTATATTTAGCCCTTGACCCGGGGCTTTCAATTTGGCCAATGAAACTGGCGGACGTCCCCAGATGATCGGCAATATCCTGCTGGGACAATCCCTGGGATGTTCGGATTTCCCGCACTTTGCTGACGATATACCAATCAACCGCGTTCTTTTGGACCTTGCTTGCCATTCTGAAAGGAACGAAAAGAAAATTTTTGTGCCACTAATACATGTATTTGTATTTTCTTTATCTTAGCCCAGGAATTAAGGTTAGGCTCTGAGCAAGGAGAATTGATGATTCCTTGGTTGGGGCAAAATGAGATTAATTTCAGCCACTTCCATCAAGCAAAAAGCCTGTAAACACTCAGTTTTACAGGCTCTTGGGCAAACTTATAATCTATCTGCGGAGAGGAGAACCGAACCCTCAACCCTGTTTTATAGTTACTCATCCTACGATGCGCCGCTTGCCTGACCGACGGAAGGGCGAAACTGATTAACGGCCTGGTTGTGGTTCGCAATAGACTTTCGCGAAAGAATCTCCACATAGTCCGTCAGCAACATCGCGAAGGTCAGAAAGACCAGCATTGGGAAGATCTCGTAACGGATGACGATGATATTCGCGAATATGCTAAACCCCGCATTCAAAGCGAGAAAGACGGTAGTCGTCAGGACGGTATATTGAACAATCCGGCTGGTCTTCCTGAACCCGCCACGCCGGATAAACATCCAAAGTCCAATAAGGTAGTACAGGTTCAGAACGAGAAAGAACACCGGGAAAAGCGCAAGCACCGTCCCCTGCAGCTGCTTGGAAACACACCAGATCTTTGGGCTGGGATATTCGAACCAGCCCTGCGCCTCAGACCATATAGAATCTTCGCCCAGGTTATAAATCTCAAGCTTTTCCAATGGTGGAATGAAATAGTTCTTGGTATTGACCAGCAGATAGTGGCGGGCGTAAGCCAATGGATGACGCTTGATCAAGAATTTGCCATATTGGTCAAAAACGATGGCGGACTTGCCCCAAGCGGCGACCGATTCATAGTCATTTTTAGGCTGAAAATGCCGCGCCATATATTGCTTTAGCGGTGCTTCCGGATGACGGATAAAATAGTTCGCGACTTCATCGGCGAGTTGATCTTGCGGGCGATAAAGAAGGTTAAAAAACCTTCGGGCGATTCCATCCAATTCACGGGTTTGCGGAGTGGGAAAGATGGCACTGTCCTCCTGGATAAAGCCGCGGAAATACAACGCATTGTTCCCCCACTGCCACCCGCCGAGGATTGGCGGGAATTGGGCCTTGCCGGTCATTATTTTGGCGGCTTGCGCCGACCATACAATAAAGGGGATGATTAGCGCGGGGCCGAGCAGGACACCCATAACTTTGACCCAGGGACGCATTGTGGAAAAGAGAATGACGCCTGCGGCAATCAAAGGGTATAGCATGGCATTGTAGCGAAAGGTGAACATCACGAACATCAGCATGGCCTGGATGAGGATGTGGTAGATGTTCGGGCGGTTGAGGATCCAGATCAGCAGGGTGAGCCAGACCGTGCTCATGCTAATAAAGAGGATATCGCTGGTGACGTAGTTGGTCGTGTAGAAGAACAGAGGATTAAAAAAAAGAAAGAGGTTCAGGAAAATTCGCGTGTTTTTCCCAGTCGGATAGAAATAGGTGATCGTGAAATAGAAGTAAAGGCCGGAAAAGCACCAGGCCAGATACTGGAAGGTGATCAATGCCGATCCGGAATGGCTAATCCAGTGGTGAAATAGAGCCAGGAATCGCGAATACCCAATCGGCCAGATGTTGACATCGAGATGTAAATAGGCGGCGCGGATATAGCTATAGCTGTCGCTGAAGAAGTCCGGGAAGGGATACAGAATCTTGAAAATCACATATTCAAGCAGCAGGACCCCCGTCATAATCAAGAGGTAGACCTTGTTGTCGGTAAAGACATAGTCCTTAAATCTCGCGCTGCTTGGCGACTGTTTCTGCAGAAGCTTTTCCATGGGTAAATGTATTATGCAAACAAATCTTGTTGTGACAAGTGAGCACGCTCCAGTTGTAAGCATCGAATTGCACAAACCAGCGCCGGTCGGCCACCGGATTCTTATCCAGGTATTTCTCTACGGCTAACTTACTATGGACATAGGCCTTTTTCCATTCGCGGGTGCTGATGTAGTGTTCAACGATCTTTTTGGTCGGTTCGCCGCGCAGGAGGTCGATGGCAGTCGCTTTTTGCAGCGATTCCTCTATCTGCGGCCAGGAATAGTTAAGGGTATCCTGCAGCTCGCCCGTCTGCCATTGGGCATAGAAGCGGCTCTCGTCTTCGCGCTCCGCCACCTCGAGGTAGTTCTGGTAATAACAAAGCGCCTTTTCCTGGAAATGGCGGGCGGTCTCGTTGGCGATGGAGTGTACCGCCAGCTGCTGATAAAAATGCCCCTTATAAAACTGGGTAATGGCGTATCGGGTGTGGTTGTGGACGTCGATATTGGTCTTCAGGTAGTCCAGGTACAGCGTAAACCGGTCGGCGGCATTCATTTGGACTACACTCCCGATCCCCTCCTTTGTCAGGAGACTGTCAAAAACGCGCTCTACATAGAGCGGCCCCAGGTTGATGGTAAATGCCGAAAAGGGATCGATTTTGGACCGGAAGGGGAACATGGGACACGCGGATAAGGTTTGTTGAATTTTCCCCTTGAAGGTAGATTGATCCGTATTTCCAAATGGGATGAAAGTATAACGGTTTTGTCACGCAGTACTATTGCAGCAAAATGGAATAGTTTGGAGGTATGCGATGGGTGGTTACCTTTCTTTATCTCCTTGTCGCCGCTGACTGTGCGCTGGCCCAGGAGCGGATGGGCGGGATACAGGGACGGTTACAGGATAGTGGACTGGAGAAGGGCTGCGCCTTGGTTGTCATCGCGATTTTGGACCTGGATTCTTCGCTTATTCGATTTACGCGCACGAAGAAAGACGGTAGCTGGGCGATTCGCGGCATCCTCCCGGGGAATTATCTGCTCCTGACCAGCCACCCCGCCTATGATGACTACCTGGCACGGGTGGTTATCAAGGCGGATTCGATAACGGAGCTGGGAAACCTCTATCTTCAGCCAAAAGCCGATAACCTGGCGGCGGCGATCGTGACGCCGAGGAACCCGCCTATGCATATCCGGGGCGATACCCTCGAATACAATACGGCATACGTGAAAATGCATATCAATGCTACCGTGGAGGACCTGTTGAAGCGGCTGCCGGGGGTTCAGGTGGATCAAAACGGCAATATCACGATCAACGGCGTCGCGGTTCAACACTTGATGGTAGACGGGGAGGACTTCTTTGGCGGGGACCCGAAGATCGCTACCCAAAACCTGAATGCCGATATGATCGCGAAGATCCAGTTCATCGACAAAAAAAGCAGCCAGGCGGAATTCACCGGCGTGGATGACGGCCAGCGGACAAAGACGGTCAACCTCGTGCTGAAGGACGACGCTAAAAAGGGATATTTTGTGAAGGGAGAGGCGGGCGACGGGCCGCAAGGGTTTTATAATGTCAACGGGATGTTGGGCGCTTTCCGCGGGGTTCGGCAGATTGGGGTTTTGGCGATGACGGCAAACAATGGGTCCACGGGGTTTAACGGCGAAGGCACCGGGCTTTCCATAGGAGGGGTCGGTGATGCTCTCGGTGCTTCGGCCGGCGGCGGGATCCCGCAGGTGGAAGGGGCAGGCGCGCATTATTCGGACAAGTGGAACGGGAAAGTGGATCATCTTTCGGGAAATGCATCTTTCGGATTCCTGTCTACAAGGCCCTTTTCGTCCAATATCACCCAGCAAACCCTGGCCGACAGCGTCTATACAACCACCCAAAACAGCAGCTCGGTCAATACCAGCAACCGTCAGGACGTTAATGCGGACTATGATTATGTTCCGGATACCGTTTCGGCCTTCCGGTTTTCGGTCCGCGGGAGCAAAGCCGCCGGAAATGACCTATACGTCTCCACGGGTAGCAGCGCCTTCAACGATACGCTCGTGAATAGCAGCCGGACCAATATTCACAGCCTTGTCAGCAACCAGAGCTTTAACGGCGGTATCATGTACCGGCTCCGCAGCAGGAAGAAAAAAGCGCGCAACTTCTCGGTGACCGCCGGGCTGGCTGAATCCGCCAATACAACAAACGGGTATCTGTATGTCCTGAATAATTTCTACCAACCGGATGGCAGCCTTCTCAATATCGACACCACGGATCAGCGGAAGGCGATCATCTCCTCCAATCTGAATCTGAACAGCAATCTCAACTACACGGAACCGCTTTGGAAGAACACCATGCTGGCGATCCGATACAATGTTAACTTCGATCGCTCGGAGACCCAGCAGGCTACGTTTGGGCGGGGTGACGGCAAATACCAGGACCTGATCGACAGCCTGAGTAATCATTACCGGAATGACGTCTTTAATCAGACGGCGACGATCAACCTACAGGGGAACGGCAAGCCGCTGACGTATACGATCGGGGGGGATATCCGCCGGTACTCCAACCGGCAGGAAGATCTGGTGGGCGATTCGACCCTCAAATACCAATATACTACCATCAACCCGCGGATCGACGCGCGGTATGCGATCAATAAAGAGCAGGGGATCTCGTTCAACTATTCGGCGAATACTTCGCAGCCATCGATCCAACAATTACAGCCGGTTCAAAACAACAACAACCCGCTCTATATTACGCTGGGCAATCCAAACCTGCGTTCCAGTTTCTCGCAAAACTTCGGGCTTGGGTTCAACGTCGTGAAACCGGTCTTCTTTAATATTGGTCTCCATTACGGCTATACCACCAACTCCATCAGCACGCGGGTTTATACTGACAGCCTGGGTCGGCAGATCAGCCAGCCGGTAAATGTCAGCGGGTCGGAGAACGGCGGCCTTTATCTTGGGATGAACCATAAATTCAAGAGTTCAGGGATCGACCTGGGGGCAAATCTTAACGCGAATGCCGGGCGAAGTGTGAACTATGTGGGAAATATTCTTAGTAATAATGACAATTTCAACGCGGGCGGTAATCTGTCCATCGGAAAATATGTCGCCGATCATTATAGCATCCGGCTTAACACGGGCGCCAATTATAGCTCAACCGTCAGTTCGGTGAACACGAGTGCACCCACGCATTTCTGGACACAGAATCATTCGTTCGAAATAAGTTGGTTTCCGATGAAGGGGCTGGAATTGAATACGAACGGCAATTACAGCTGGCAGGAAAGGACCGCGGCCTTTACCGGGAATAACTCGACCTTCTTCTGGAATGCGTTTGTCAGCAAGAACTTTCTCCAAAACCGCCTCGTTGTCAAATGGCGGGTCAATGATATCCTGGGGCTGAATTCGGGGATCGGCCGCTCCTTCTCGGGGAATACGACGACACAGACCACGTCGAATGTGGTCGGGCGATACTGGATGATCAGCGTATCCTATCGCTTTGTTCGGCACGGGCGGATAAAATAAATTCAACTAAGTTATAGGTTGCCTGCTAGGTTGGTGCACGCGCCGGTAGGTGGCGGGCGTCAGGCGGTAAATGGTTTTGAACGTCTTGTTGAAGCTGCGCTGTTTCTTGTAACCGCTTTCGAGGGCGATGGCCTTGATAGAGTCGTCGGATTCGACCAGGCGTTGCGCGGCACGCTCGAGGCGCTGGCGGATGATATAGGCGTGCACGGTGGATTGGACTAGCTGGTTGAAGCCGAGTTGGAGCTTTTCCCGGTTAATAGTGAATTGGCGGCAGAGGTCCTGGATCGTATGCTGCTGGTAGAGATTGTCGTCAAGATATTGCCGGATCTCTTCAATTACCTGGGCGTCTCTTCTTTTCATGAAGCTAGGTCGATAAGGTTAGTAGATGGGCCGGGTTTTCAGAGCAGGTACAAGGATAGGGGATATGACTGCATTGATTTTGCGGGTGAAAAGATATCGTTACATTTATAAGTATAAAACTTAAATGCTGCTATATGAAAATAGCCTTCCTGGTACCAATTTGTCTCTTTTGCTATACGGTTTACGCGCAACAACTCTATAGTGGCACGGATTCCCATTTGGGTAACCTTTTCCTGCTTTCGAATGCCCAAAGCAGGTCGATTAGCCCGGAGAACTTTAATGGCGCGAAGGGGGCGGCGGGGATGGCAAAGGAGGGCACCGGGGCCAGCGCGGCGCGAGAACTGGGGCAGGGCTGGAAGATCAGTCCTTCGGTGGCTATAAAGGCGCACTCGACGTTTACGATTGCGGAGATCGACGGACCAGGTTCGATCCAGCATATCTGGATGACGCCGACGGGGAACTGGCGGTGGGAGATCCTGAGGATCTATTGGGATGATGAGGCGACGCCGTCGGTGGAAGTGCCGGTGGGGGACTTTTTTGGGATGGGTTGGGGTCAGTATTCTCCGCTGCGGTCGCTGCCGGTTTGTGTGAACCCGGGGAGCGCCTTCAATTGCTATTGGCCGATGCCGTTTCGGAAAAAATGCCGGATTACGATGGAGAATATCGACGACAAGGATATGACCTTATATTATCAGGTTGATTATTTGATGACTGAGGTGCCGGCCAATGCGGCTTACTTTCATGCGCAGTTTCGGCGGGTGAATCCTCTGCCTTATAAGGGGGTTGTCACCTTGCTGGATAGTGTTCGGGGCAAGGGGCAGTATGTGGGGACCTATCTGGCATGGGGAGTTCATAATAACGGTTGGTGGGGAGAGGGGGAGATCAAATTCTATATGGATGGCGATAAGGACTGGCCGACGATCTGCGGGACGGGCACGGAGGATTATTTCTGCGGGTCCTATGACTTCGATACGCATACGCGGAATGCGGCGGGGGTGAATGAGAGCCATTATACGGAATTCAACAGCCCGTATTCGGGGCTGGCGCAGGTGATCAAAGGGGATGGGCATTATGATGTCGCGCAGCGTTTTGGGCTATATCGGTGGCATATTGCGGATCCGATCCGGTTTGAGAAAAATTTGCGGGTGACGATACAGGCGTTGGGCTGGAGGGAAGGAGGGAGGTATTTGCCGTTGCAAGATGATATTTCGTCGACGGTGTTCTGGTATCAGAGCGAGCCGCACGGGGCGTTTCCGGTGTTGCCGGGCAAGGATCAGCTTGAAGTCAATTAAATTGTTTGTGTCATGCGCTATCGATCCCTAACTGTTGTTTGCCTTTTGTCTTTTGCCTGTATACAATGTAAGAATTATTCGCCCGGTACTTTTGGCTATGACCTGCATTTCCTGCAACATCAGGATAGCGCGTTGGTTGTATTGCGACAAGGGGATGCCGAAGTGGTCGTCTCGCCTAAATACCAGGGTAAGGTCTTTACCTCCACCGCGGCGGGGGAGAATGGGATGAGCTTCGGCTGGATCCACTATAAGGCATTCGCGGGTCCTGCCGACCCCCACATGAATGCATATGGCGGAGAAAACCGGCTGTGGCTGGGGCCGGAAGGAGGAAAATTTTCGTTGTTCTTTCCGCCAGGGGCGAAAATGGAGTTTGCTAACTGGAAGACGCCGGCGGCTTTCGATACGGAACCGTGGACGGTGGTGGGAAAGACGGACAGCGGCGTCAGCCTGGAAACAGAGATGGTGCTAACGAACTATGCAGGCGCTATTATTCAAGCGAAGATCGACCGCTACATCCGGGCCCTGGCCCGGTCCGCAATTGATAGCAGATTGGGACTCACACCCGACACATCGGTACAGGCAGTAGGCTATACAACCGTCAATGCGGTTACGAATACCGGCAGCCAGGCCTGGACTGGCACAACGGGGATGCCCTGTATGTGGTTGCTGGATATGTTCAATCCTTCGCCGGCGACGACTATTGTCGTTCCGTATACTTCTGCGGCCGGAGATACGACTAAACCGGCGACCACCGACTATTTCGGTGAGATCCCGGCCGACCGGATCAAATACCAGGACAGCGTCCTCTACTTTAAAGCTGATGGCAGGAGCCGGGGAAAACTGGGGGTACATCCAAGACGGGCCAAACCTTTGATTGGGAGCTATGATGCGTTGCACCATGTGCTGACCATTGCGCAATTCGACATCGACCCTTCGGCTGCATATCTGAACCAGGAATGGAATACGGCCAAACCTCCCTTTAGCGGCGATGCGGTCAATGCCTATAACGACGGCCCGTTGGCGGATGGCAGCCAGATGGGACCTTTCTATGAGCTGGAAAGTGTAGGACCGGCTGCGATACTTAGGCCTAACGGACAATTGGTGCATCAGCATGCCGTCTTCCATTTCACCGGAGCGGAGGCTTCGCTGGATAAGATCAGCCGTAGGGTGCTGGGGGTTTCGATCGAACAGATCAAGCAGGAATTTCAATGATAACTGCGAGCGGGTTGCGGTAGTCGGGGGTAGATTGGTACCCTTGTTCACGAAAAACCTGTTCATATGAAATTCAACCTCTTCATGAGTTTGGTCCTGGTCGTTATGCTGTCGATGGTTGTCAGCAAGATTGTTTACTTTGGATTTACGCCCAATTATGAGGCGGATTTTTTTAGCCGACAGGCGTTTAATGCCCGGTTTGATCATGGGGGATATCAATATCGGGTGCTGACTAAATATCTGGTTTATGAAGTGGATGGATTATTGGGCAAGAATATGAAGGAAGCCGGTGTAGAGGCAAGGATTCGGGTGAATGCGCCAATGATGTCCGAGCGCTTCTATTATGCGATCTACTATGTCAATACGCTCTTCTTAGCGTTTACTTCTCTCATGGTGGTGCTGTTGCTGAATCTGGACAAGAGTTTGCGGTTTTCGGATACGGAGAAGATTTTAATTTGCTTCTTCGTGCCGGTGCTACTTGGGTTGACGCAGTTTACCGTTCACTATTATGATCTGTCGAGCTATTTTCTGGAGTTGCTGATCCTTTATGTGTTTCTGAAGAATATTGGGAGTCGGTATAGTCAGACGATGACGACGATTATGGGGTTGGTGGTGGTCTCTGCCTTAAATCGGGAGTCGGCGGAGGTGTCGGTGGCGATGGTGGCGGTGCTGCTGCTGACGCGGTATGGGGCGACGAGAAGGGTTCTGTGGAATATTGCGGGGATGGTGGGGTGTTGGTTGGTGACGTATGTCGCGTTGCGGGTGGTGATTGGGGCCGGGGGGCCGCCGCCGAAGGCGGCGGCGATTACCTCCACTGCCTTCGAGCCGGACATGTTTATGATGGGGGTGATCTTCTGGGTGCTGTTTATCTACCTGCCGTTTGCGATTGCCGCGACGGAAGAGAATAAGTATCTGATCGGTGCATTTTTCCTCTTTAGTTTGCCGTATATCGTGAGTTCGCTGGCCACGGGCGATCTGTGGGCGGTTCGGCTATATGTACCGTTATTTCTCGGGGCTTTGTTCCTGAGCAGGCTGGAGGTGGCGGGGGCGGCAGTAAAAGTTTCGGAGCTGAAATGGCGCTATCTCCCGCCGCAGGCCGCTGATAACCGGCCGGCTTAGCAGGGGACAGGTGTGAATGTGAGGTTTTTATTCTGACAGGAAGCGAACAATAAATCTCCCCTCGTGTAAATAGTAGTAACTCTGTCTTTCTCGGGAATAAACGACGGGAGCCCCGAATTCTTTCATTAGCCTAATGTACTCATACATGCTGCGCTCGGAAAGGCCGATCTTGCCGGCTAATTGGGCGGGAGTGCCTGTGCCCTTAATGCGGATGAGCTGGTCGATGCGGTCGAGCCGCTGAAAAATCTCTTTTTGCATAAGAATAAGGTTTGATTAGTGGACAATACGTAATTTTATGAAAGGTAAATAGCCTCTGGGAATTTTGGATTATGTTTGTCGAATTATAGATATTTTATATAAAACTAAATCAATGGAAACACTTAGAAAACGTTCGTTAATTGTACTGGCGGCTCTCCTGGCCTTTACCACCCTCCACGCCCAGACGGCGGACGATATCGTCACCAAATATGTTGCCGCTGTCGGCGGGAAAGATGCGATCAACAGCGTCAAATCGCTGATCCTCGAAAGCTCGCTCTCGGTCATGGGCAACGATATTCCCAGCACCACCACCATCGTCGTTGGTAAGGGCTACAAGAATGAATCCGATTTTCAAGGAACAAAGATGGTCCAATGCGTCAACGATAAAGGCGGCTGGGTCCTGAATCCCATGATGGGCGCCCCCACTCCCACCGCTATGACCGACGACCAGGTCAAGGCCGGCAAGCTCCAGCTGCAGATCGATCCACTTGCCAACTATGCCGCGAACGGCTATAAGATCGAGCTGCTCGGCAAGGACACCGCCGACTACAAGCTCAAGATGTCGGGCAACGGCGCGGATGTCACCTACTATATCAATATAAAGACGTATCTGATCGATAAGTTGGTGAGCAAAACTGATGCTGGAGAAACCACAGTCGGGATGTCCGACTACCGGAAGACCGATGTCGGCCTCCAATATCCTTTCGCGGAATCGATCGAAACGGCGCAATACTCGCTCACGCTCGCGATCAAGAAGATAACGGTCAACCCAACCGTTGACCCAACCATCTTCGATATGCCGAAGCAATAAAATTCTTGAATTTAGACTGTCCGCAGGGTGCCTGTCATCAGGCGCCCTTTTTTATCTGCTTACCAGGTGGTAATTCTTGAAGCAGAAGATCTGATGGCCACCCATGAAGTTCTGCTCGATAAAAGTCAACAGCCGATACTTGAACCGTTCGTGTTTGTGCCGGACCATGTTTTGTGCGTGACGCCGCCGCTCCAGCTGATCCGCCCAATTGAAGAGCCGGATCCTCTCCTGCATCACCGAAGGGTGGTTTTCCTGATATACAGACAACTGGCTGAGGTTGCCAAAGTCAAAATCTTCCTGTTCCCGGCGGAAGTACTCTTCAGCCTTGTCGCGGCCACTATGGATGGTGGCAAAGGCCTTGCGTTTCTTCTGCATATAATGCGGCGGGCGAACCCAGCCGTAATGATAAATATGGGCGTCGACCCGGGCGACCTTTAGCTTGAACGTCCCCTTCTTCTCCCGGTAATGGATACCATCAAATTCCGGAATGCGACGGAAAGACTGGGCAGATTCCCAGGAGTGAATCTCCTTATCATTTCGGACGATCCGGATCTCGTTGGCATACCAGGCGTGAGACGTAATGTAGTGGTCGTAATCCCCCCAGAAATGGCGGTACTTGAACAGGATGCCCTCTACTTCCTTTTGCGGCAGCAATTCTTCGCAGCGGCGGCGGATACCCGGCAGATCGTCTTCATGGACCACTTCGTCACTCTGGAGGTAGAAAAGCCAGTCGCCGTTACAGGCGGCCTTGGCGATATCGGTCTGGTGGGCATGCTCCATGCCGCGGGGGAATTTGTCCAGGTCCCAAATGGTATGGATGATACGAATCTTGTCCGACCCGATACTCCGGATCTCTTCCAGGGTATTGTCGTCGGGGTCGCAATCCCCCAGGGCGACCACAAATTCGTCAACGAGGGGTAAGATCGAACTAATGGCTTGCTTTATGGGGTAGTAGAGTTTGGTGGCATTGCGCACCATGGTAAATCCGCTAATGGTCATATCCCGGTTTTTATATTACTGGATCGGCTTAATGTAGGGTATAGACTATCAATTTGCGCGCAGGCTTAACATTAACGTACGAATTTTGCCCAAATTTCAGAGAATCGGGATTAATATTGGATTAAAACTGGAGCGTATGCGTATAATATTGGCTATCGGTGTTTACGGGTTTTTTCGGGATGAATTTTCGGGGGTTAATGGGTAGAAATCCCATGTGGATAAGTGGGCTTTGGTATGGTTTTGGGGCCTTTATGAGGCGGTTACCAACCCAAATCTAAGCCGGCCGGAGGCCGGCTGACCGATAGGTCAGACATTAAACCTTTGCGGAAAATGCGACAAATTCCCTAAAAACGCATTTTCCGCACATAATATGAAAACGTCAAAATCCTACCTTATGAGAAAGACAATTGTCTTTAACGTACTGCTTATTCTGGGGTATTACTTCATTCTTCAATTGTTGGTTTGGCTGGCGATGATTTTCCGGTGATTATTTGGGTTCATATCAATTGATAATCAAATCACTCCAAGGATATGTGGCATTATGCCGCGTATCTCCTGCGGTGGGTAATGCTATTTTAGACACCCATCAGGAGATGATTTATGGAAAAATTGCCCAGCTTGAATGGATTGCGAGCGGTCAGCATTATTATAGTGTTGCTGTTTCACTTGCTTCGCTACACGTTTGATGTAAATCTGGATGATGTCTTTCGAGTTCCAATCTTTAATGGAAGATTCGGCGTGAATGTGTTTTTTATCATTTCCGGCTTTCTTATCACTACGCTGCTTCTACAAGAGGAAAGAAAAACAGGCCATATTTCGTTCAGAAAGTTTTACATCCGGAGGACCCTCCGGATATTCCCGGCGTACTATTTTCTCTTGCTAGTTTACCTGGTTCTTCAATTATTGAATCTTATCGAAATATCCAGGGCCGCGTGGATAACCTCCCTGACCTATACCAAATACATCAATTATAGAATCGAGTTTTATACTTCTCATGCCTGGTCGTTATCCGTAGAAGAAAACTTCTATTTATTCTGGCCTTTGATATTCAAAGCAGGCGACAAGGCAAGAAAAAGATTTGCTGCTTTGCTTATAGTACTTCCGATTTTTGTCCGGCTTTATATAAACTACTATCCGCTCGATTGGCTGGACGAACAATCGGTATTTGTCAGAATTGACGCAATCGCTATTGGGTGTCTGGTGGCGCTGTATAAATCTGAGATCATTGCCATGCTGGAATCCCGGTGGAACGATCTGTTTTTCTACTGTGTGCTGTTATTGTTCCTGATACCCTGGTTGGACAGACTGGTTGAGAATACTTTTCTTGAGATCATCTTCGTCTGCTTCGGGGTTTTGACGGGTATAATGGCAAATGTGTTAATCGCGGGTATTCTGCTATATTCTGTATATGGCCCTAAGGGGGGTTGGTATAAATTATTGAATTCTAAAGTATTCAATTATGTCGGTATACTCTCGTACAGCCTTTATTTGTGGCAGCAATTTTTCATAGATAAAAGGGAGTGGTGGATTACCCAGTTTCCTCAGAACTTGGGGTGCATTTTTCTGGCTGCGATATTCTCCCACTATGTCATTGAAAGGCCGTTCCTTAGGCTTAAGTCAAAGTTTGCGCTTTCTCAGCCCGGTAAGAATGTTTCAGGCTACTCGTCTCCGGTTAACAAATCCGGTCGTCTCTCCCGGGTCCGGGCCAATGATTGATCATGCCGCCAGTCGTCGATCTTCTTGGGATCG
>Ga0210383_10000095_pt1 | contig 96268 bp, 90 predicted proteins | sample IncBWC14OmetaG_FD_160072 | JGI IMG/M metagenome (GOLD analysis project Ga0210383, IMG submission 160072) | Forest soil microbial communities from Barre Woods Harvard Forest LTER site, Petersham, Massachusetts, United States - Inc-BW-C-14-O ...
CGAGCGTTACGGCGAGCCGATTTCGCGGGCGGTCGCGGATTACATTGCGGGGATGACCGACCGTTTCGCGCTCGACGAATACCGCAAACTTTTCGATCCCAATGAGCGCGTCTGACAAACCGGCGCCATCGAGAAAGTCGCGCGTGCGGCGATCGCTCGTGATCCGCCGCGTCGATCACGTGGGCGACCCGGTTGGGCTGGCATTTCTCGAGTCGCCGGAAACCAACGGCGAGGTGGTGCTCGAAAGGATTCGCGAATACCTGGGCGACAAGCTGAAACTCGTCAAGGCTGAAGTCTCGCACAACGAGATCACGGTGGAAGTCGAGTCGCGTGGATGGATTGAGGAAGGCACGCGGATGGCGACGCTGGCACGAGAACTGTACGAGAAGGGCGCCAAACGCTCCGCGCTAGCGATGTATCGCGACGCACTTGACCTCGACCCAATGAACGCAGAAGCGATGTTCAGACTCGGCCTGGCTTTTGCAGCGCAAGAGAAATTCGCTGATGCGCTCGCCGCGCTCAAACACGCTCGGGAATTCGGTGCTGGTGGTGTCGAGCTGCTGGTCGCGATGGGTCAATGTGCAACGGGTTTGGAGCGGGCCCCGACCGCAATTGCGTACTATGAAGAAGCGTTGAAGCTGGAGCCACGAAATTTCGTCGCACGCAGCGCACTGCGCGTGCTCGGCGGCCATAAGCCGGCGCCGCAGCGTAAGCAATCGGGCGCCGTCCGTAGCCGTCGCGAGTAGCCAGGACCGTGAGCAAATCCGATTTCCTGCGCGAGTGTCGGCGTTGCCTGATCCGCGACATGCTGTCATCAAACGGTGCTGTACGGAGTCGTCGCGATTAGCTAGAACTGTGCGGAATCTGTAGGTGGGGCGGATCGCAAGAAACGCCGAACACAACCATTTTGGAGCCCAGGAGCGTCGGAGCATCAATGATTTCAGGCCTTTTTCGATTTCTAACCATTCATCCTAGTTTACATAATACTTCTTATGCGAAGTTACTTCAGCGCAAGCGCAAGGCGTATTTTCTGGCATTCGTCGGCGTCCTGATGGCGATGGCGGCGACTAGCACAGCACGCGCGCAGGACTCGCCGGGCCTCTCCCCTGCCGCTGCGGCCCCGGTCGCGACGGATCCCGCCAAGGATGTGGCTCTGAAGGTTTATCTGCAGAAACACTTCAAGATTCCCAGCGCGGATCTGATCAAGTTGGGTCCGGCTATCAAAACGCCGATTGAGGGATTATTCGCGCGACAGCTGTTTGTCAGCACTGCGCAGGGACAGGTCTCCACCACCCTGTTTTTCGATAAAAACGAGACCAAGGTGATCATCGGGCAATACCTCGACGCCGGCGCGGAGCCGTGGGGACGGGTCAACATGGGCGCCGTCAACCTGGACGATCATCCCACGCAGGGACCGGCGAACGCGCCGGTGACAATAGTCGAGTTCGCCGATTTCGAATGTCCCTTCTGCGCGCATGCATTCAGCGTGCTCGAGACCCTCGTCAATACGACCTACAAGGGCAAGGTGAAGGTGATCTTCAAAGCCTATCCCCTGAACGTGCATCCGTGGGCCATCAAAGCCGCGGCAGCGGCCGAATGCGCACGGCTGCAGAACCCAGAAGCGTTCTGGGATTTTGCGCGCTACTTCTACACCAACCAGGGATCGATCAACGTAAAGAATATTCAGGACAACGTTGACAAGCTGGCGAAGGAACAGAAACTCGACGCGCCTTCGCTAAAGGCATGCATGGATAGCTCGCAGACGGCGGCCCGCATCAAACAGGATCAGACGGACGGCAACTCGATTCACGTCACCTCGACACCGACGTTCTTCGTCAATGGCATACCGGTCGTTGGATTGCCGGATGGTAAGGTGCTGGACTTCGTGATCGACTCGGAGCTCGCTGGTAAAGGACCGTCGGCGTCCGCGACTAACGAATAGGAGTCGGCTGAGAGCTGCCTTCCTGACGCCCGCGATTCGCAGGATTGCTCAGCGGCCTCGCGACGAACACGAATGCGCGAAGGCCGGTGGGCTTTCCTCGGGATGAGCCTTGAGCCCCTTCTGCAGCAGGCCGAGCGCCGTCGCCGGATCGTCGACAAAGCTGAACAGCTTGAGGTCTTCTGGACCGATCGTGCCGTGCCGCACCAGCGCGTCGAAGTTGATGATCTCGTTCCAGTATTGCGATCCGTAGAGCAGCACGGTGACGGGACGATCGAGCTTTCCCGTTTGCTGCAGCGTCAGTATCTCCATCATTTCGTCGAGTGTGCCGAAGCCTCCGGGAAAAACGACCAGTGCACGCGCGAGATGCGCGAACCACAACTTGCGCATAAAAAAATAGTGAAACTCGAAAGATAGCCCGCGCGTGATGTAAGGATTGGGCCGCTGCTCGTGCGGCAGTCCGATATTCAACCCGATCGTCCTGCCCCCTGCTTCCGACGCGCCGCGATTGGCCGCCTCCATGATTCCCGGGCCGCCGCCCGAGCAGACCACGTAGCGGTGACATTTCGAGCGAAGACTCTTCGACCAGGTCGTGATCAGTTTCGCTAGCTCGCGCGCTTCTTCGTAGTAGCGTCCGAGCGGACCGTCAGGAGTAATCCTGGCCGATCCGAAGAACACGATCGTCTCGTGGACCTGCTCGCGGCAAAAAATCCGGAGCGGCTCGAGATATTCCGACATAATCCGTATTGGACGCGCTTCGTCGCTGTCGAGAAACTTATCGTTCCTGTAAGCGAGCGGCGGAATTGCCGGCGGATCCGATTTGCGCACTTTCATGATTTCCGGACCCCCGCGAAATCAACGAAGCCGCGCTCGACGTCGCTGTCGATAAGCTCGACGATAACATGGTCTCCAACATCGTAGCCCTTGAATCCTCGCATGACCCTGCCCTCGGCCGCCGGATGCGCTATTCGCACCCAGGTACCTTTGTCCGAGGCTCCCGTCACGATCCCTTCAAAGCGTTCGCCAACACGAGATTCGAGCAACAACGCGGCCGCCGACTTCCGCACCTGTCGCTCAACCTTGCTCGCGTTGTCTTCCTGGTCGGTGCAGTGCCCGGCCAAATCGTTCAGCTCGTCTGAGGTATACGGGCTCGGGGTACCGGACAGCGCTGCCTTCAACAGTCGCTGCGTGATCAAGTCGGGGAAACGCCGGTTGGGCGCAGTCGAATGAGTGTAGTCGTTCACCGCAAGTCCAAAGTGTCCCGCCACAGGCTGGCCCGGAAAGTCGACCACGTATTCTCCGCGGCCCAGCAGCTTGACGACTGAAAGCGACAAGTCTGGAAAGTGCACAGGATCCGCCTGTCGACGCTCCTCGAGGAACTCCTGCAACGCGCGGCTATCAGGACGCGGTGGAAGGCGTCCGCCCTCGCCTCTCGCGAGATCAACAATTCTCGCCCATCGCTCGGGCGAGCGCAGGACTCGGCGCAGTGCCGGAAAACCCTTTTGCTCGAGGTACCTGGCCGTCACACCGTTCGCGCCGATCATGAAATCTTCGATCAGCTCGGTCGCGCGATTCTTCTGATCTGCCTGCAGATCCCGGAGCGAATCGCCGTCGAACACGGGACGGGCTTCGATAGTCTCAAGCGACAGCGCACCATTCTGATGCCGCCGCTTTTTCATTGCCTGCGCGACACGATCCTGTAAGCGGAGATTCTCATCGAGGCCCGGCACCTTCGCGATCGGTGCAGGTTCGGGCCCGGTTCCATCGAGCCACGCGGCGACGCTGTTGTAGGCAAGCTTTGCGCGATTCGTCACCGTCGCGCGATAGATATCCGACTTCCCAACCTCGCCGTCGGCGCCGACCTCAAACTCAATCACGATCGCCAGGCGGTCCTTGCGATCCGCCAGCGAGGTCAGATCGGTCGAGAGCTTCTCCGGCAGCATCGGGAAAATTAATGCGGCGGTATAAACCGAAGTAGTGTTGGTCCGCGCGTGCTCGTCGATCGCAGATTGTTTTCGAACGATCGCATCGACATCCGCGATCGCGACGAGAATCTTTACCGCACCGTCCGGCAGTTGCTCGGCGACCGTAAGCTGATCGAGGTCGAGCGAATCGTCGTTATCGATCGATGCCCACAGCAGGCGCCGAAGGTCTTGTAGCGATCGATCCGACGCCGTTGCGGCATTTGCGATCGAATTGGTCTCCGCCATAGCCTCGGCAGAGAACTCCGGCAGCAGGCCTCGTTGAAGCATCGCTCGCCGCGCGATGCCCTTGAGCTGGTCTCTACAGGGCGCAGTGGCTTGATTCATCGGCGCATCATAGCCCACCCCGCGCCAGAATTGTCAGAAATTGCGGCTTGGAATTAGTGAATGAGGACGGGTTGCGGGCCGCCTGCTGCGGCTGACGGTGGCGGTGCAAGCTCGGCGGGTGCACCCAGCAGCGCAAGCGATTCCACTACGTCCTGTCGCTGCTGCGCGAACGGGTGGGCTGCGAGAAAGCCGCGATAGGCGTCGATCGCGCCCTGCTTGTCGCCCGCCTTCGCGAGCATCCGCGCGACACCCAGCTCCGCCCTCACCTGCTCAGGGCCGGGGTCGGCGGCCGCCTGCTGGTAAGCGCCTGCAGCTTTCTTCCAATCAGCCATGCGCTCGTACACCACGGCCAGATTCGTCAGCGCAAGGCTGCGGAAGACAGGGTCACGCTCTTCGGCCAGGAACGCGACGAGCGAATCGCGCGCGTTCGGCAAGTCGCCGTCTGCAATGTACGCGCTCGCGGCGTAGAAACGCGCGAGCCGTCCAAGCCGGCGCCCGGGCTCTTCATCGGCGAGCTGCTTGAACTGCGTCTCCGCGATTTTATTCTGTCCGGCGTTGAGCGCGGTGATCGCGTCGTAGAAGCGGGCCGATGCAATGTTGTCGCGATTGCGCTCGTAGTAGTAGACGCCGATGACGATTGCGCCGACCACCACGACCACCACGGTCGATACGATCACCTGGGTGAGATTGTTGACGAAGAAGTCGCGCGCGCTGTCGACGAAAGTCGTGAACTCGTCGGGCGCCCTGAGCTCTTTCTGGGTTAATTTTCGTCGGTGAGTTGTCGGCGGCATCGAATGCTCCAGCGGGCGCCGCCCGGCAGAGGACCAGAGGAACTAGCGCGCACGCGCCCTACATCTTGTATTTGAAATCCTCGGGCGACATCCGCTCGAGAATCTCGGACCATTTATCGCGCGAGACACCGGCGAGGTTTTGATCCGAAGTCTGCTGTTCGCCCTGGGATTCGTGCAGCTCGCTGGAGGCCTCGAGCACTTTCTTGGCGACGTAGATGGGCGACTTAGTGCGGAGCGCCAGCGCGATTGCGTCGCTCGGGCGCGAATCGATTTCGAGCGCCTTGCCGTCGCGAGTCTTCACGTGGATTCGCGCGAAGTAAGTATTCTCGCGCAGCTCGGTGATCTCCGCGGACTCAACCGTCGCGCCGAACTCCACCATCAGGTTGCGCAATAGGTCGTGAGTCATCGGGCGTTGCGACTTCACCCCTTCCAGCTCGCTGGCCATCGCAGTCGCCTCGAGCGGACCCACCCAGATGTGAAGGTTGAGTTTGTTGTCGGGATCCTTCAGAACGACGATCGGCATCTTGGTTGAGGGGTCGAGAATAATCCCGCCTACAATCATCAAGATGAAGTCTTCCCTGTGACCTGCCATAGCCGGGCTCAACAACCTTTTCTCTTCAAACACGCGCGGTTTCGGGTCGAAATCCCGCGCACTACCGCGAGAAAATATCTTGGCCCAAAGACGCTGTGTGGTCAACCGAACAAGCCGCGCAGCCGCGACGATCGAGTCCGTCAGCTTGCGACCAAGCGATCGACCACGCGGTAAAGCTGGTTGAGATTGCGGCACTCTTCGACCATATCGCAGTGCGGGGCGTAGCGATCCATCTCGCTGTCGCCGAAGCCCCACGTGTTGCGGCTTTCAGGATTTAACCAGATCACTCTTTTCGCGCGCTGGCGGATTTCACGCAAGCACCAATCGTGCGGGAGGTTGTAGTTGTTGCGCGCGTCGCCCAGCACGATCACAGTGGTGCGCTTGTTCACCGAGCCCAGGTGATCGGTGACGAAGTTGCGAAACGCGTAGCCGAAATTCGAGTGGGCGTAGACGTTGATGATATCGCCCTTGAGCGCGACGTCGAGCGCTTCCTTAGCGTCGTTGTTGCGGAAGCATTCGGTCACCTCGCCGATATCGGCGACGAAAATAAAGCTGCGCACGCGCGAGTAGAGGTCCTGCAGCGAATACACGAACTGCAGCATGAAGCGCGACGCGTTGCGCACCGAATCGGAAACGTCGCACAGGATCACGACCTGCGGCTTCTCTTTCTTGCGTTTCTCGAAGCGCAGCTTGAACGGTACGCCGCCGTAGGTGAGGTTCTGGCGCAGTGTGCGCTTGATATCGAAGCGGCCCTTCTTCGAGCGCTTGCGGCGGACGGTGATCACGTTCTTCAGCCGCTGCGCGAGGCGCGTCACCGCCTCGTTCATCTTCTTGAGCTCTTCTTCTGTCAGGTAATAGAAGCTCTTCTCGCCGATCTGGTTGAGGCGCTGATCTTCTTTCTGCTTGATATCGCGCTTCTCGCGCTCCATCCGCACGTAGCGCCGGATAATGTCGTCGAGCGCTTTGAGGCGGCGCTCGAGGTACTCCTCCATCTTGGCCTTGAGCTCGGAGCCGATATCCATCTTCTCGAGTTGCTCGCGCAGCTCCTTGATCTCGGCTTCAATTTTGTCGAGGCCGAGCTGGCGGGCGAGCGCGCGCGCGAAATAATTTTCCTCGATCGTGCGCTCGATTCCATTCAGCTTGACGGCGCGCGAGGCCTCGCGGATCTTCCGCTCCATCTCGCCCGAGTTGTTCTGTAAAAGTTGCTTGGCGAGCTCGGAGAGATTCTTGCCCTCTTTCTTGAGCATCTTCTCGACTTCGTCGAGGAATTTCTGAAATTCCTGATCGGACATCGAGAGCGCGTTCTGCACGGCCTGGCTCGCTTGCTTGATGATCTCGCCGAGGCCGGAGAAATAGACGTCGAACAGTTCCTCGAAGACAGGCAGTTCGCTGGCCCGCTTGACCATCGTGGCCCGCAGCGCCGCGCGGAATGCGTCACGCTCGTTCAGCCCGGTGACTTCGGAGGCGGCGAATGCGTCGAGCGTCTCAGCCAGCGAGACGCGCACGCCGTTCTCGCGCAGGAGGTTCGCAAATTCGACCAGCTTTTCTTGCATGGTGTCGCGGTGCCCTACCCTATTCTGCTAACGCTCAATCTAGTTCAGAAGATCCTTGTCGCTGCCGGCCTCGGTGCCGCGACGGGCGCGCACGCGGCGCACGTAGTCCTTGAGCTCTTCCTGCGCCTTGCGCACGTCGCCCTCGTATTTGACGATCGTGTCGAGCGTCTCGGTGACCAGTTCCTGGTCGAGGCTGTTCACATTCAACAGTGTCAGCGCCTTGACCCAATCGAGCGTCTCGCTGATACCGGGCGTCTTCTTCAGATCGAGCTTGCGCAGCGATTGCACGACGGTGACAACTTCCTCGGCCAGCTTCGCGGCCGCCTCGGGTACCTTGAGCTTGACGATCGCAAGTTCCTGCGCGCGATCGGGAAAGTCGATGTAAAGATGAAGGCATCGACGCTTCAGCGCGTCGGACATTTCGCGCGCGTTGTTCGAGGTCAGCACGACGAGCGGGATGTGCTTGGCCTTGAGCGTGCCCAACTCAGGCACAGTGACCTGGAAGTCGGAGAGCAGTTCGAGCAGGAAGGCCTCGAACTCGGCGTCGGCTTTGTCGATTTCGTCGATCAGCAGCACCGAAGGCTCTGGGCTCGAGATAGCTTTGAGCAACGGGCGCGGCAATACGAAGCGCTCGGAGAAAAACACTTCGTCCTGCGCGGCGATTCGATCGACGGCCTCGGTCAGGCCCTTGGCGCCGACCAGCACTTCGCTGATTTTGTCCTTGAGGATTTGCGTGTAGAGGAGCTGCTTGGCGTACTCCCATTCGTAGAGCGCCTTGCCCTCGTCGAGGCCCTCGTAACACTGGAGGCGGATCATGTCGAAGCCGAGCGACGCGGCGAGCACCTTGGCCAGGTCGGTCTTGCCGACGCCGGCGGGACCTTCGACCAGGATGGGCTTGCGCATTTCGCTCGCCAGGTAGATTACGGTCGCGATTCGACGGCTGGCGATATAATTGTTCTTGGCGAATCGCTCGATTACGTCCTCGATCGATGAAAACATCCATCCTCCTCGACAGCGGAAGCTGAAGGGGCAAGCCCCGCGCGGATTAGATTAAATAACACGCCGGGTTAAGGGGAGGAAACCCGCGGCAGGACGGCCGTCAGGACTTCAGTCAGTTCAGATGTGGAGCTCCTCCCAGACTTGCTCGTTTCGCTCGAAGCGGTCGCGGGACAGTGCGGAGGCGTCGAAGCTGTTGTATTTGCCGTTGGCGATCAGGTCGGCCAGCGCCTGGCCGGCGCCATAAGACTGCATCACGCCGCGGCCGCTGAATGAATGCGCCTCGTACACGCGCGGCGCAGCCAGGCCGACTATCGCGCTGCGGTCGGGGCTGACTTCGTACAACCCGGCCCATCCGGTGACGTGGCGGATGCGCTCCATCACGGACATCCGCGCGAACATCCGCGGCCAGATCTCGTTAAGGAAGAACGGCTCGCCGTCGTAGTTGAAGTGATAGCCAGGCGGTTCGTTGGGCGGCGAGTATCCAGCGAGGATGTGCGCGCCTTCGTGATGGAAGTACACGCCCGAGGTATCGACGATCATGCCGTGGTGCGCGAGGTTGGTCGCGCGATTGTCGACGATGCATACCTGGCGGCGGATCGGTTCGGTCCAGTTGCGCAGCCCAAGCAGCTTCATCGCGGTCGGCGACCATGCTCCGCCGGCGACGACCATCGAATCGCAGTTCAGCTCGAAGACGCGGCCGGTCTCCGCCTCGCCTGGCCCATCCTGCGTCATCATGCGTACGAGGCCTTCGTCGGTATGCGGCTCGTCGCTCTGCCAGCATTGAAGCCGGACGCCTGATGCGCTCGCGTCGATTCCGACAACGTAGGTGCGATCGAGAAACTGCGCGCCGAGCTTCAGCGCACGGCCGCGATAGTGCTCCTTGAGCAGGTTCGGGTTGATGAGTCCGTCGGCGGGCGAGAAGGTCGCGCCGGCGATGCCGTCGAGCTTGTCGATTTCGGGCACGCGGCGATTGACCTCGCGCGGCCCGAGCGCTTCGATCGGATGACCGAGTTCACGTTGCAGCGGAATGTGTTCGAGCGCACCTGCGAACGTGTCCTTGTCGTAGAGCCATAGGTAGCCCTGCTGGCGAAAGCCGACTTCGTCGCGCACGCGCTGATAGTACTCGATCGACCCGCGGCACAGTGCGATGTTCACGCGCTGCCACCATGTGGCGCGCACGCCGCCCGCGTTTTTTTCGCTGGAGCTGAGGCGTCCGCTGAGATCGATATCGACACAGAGCGCCTTGAGCCCGCGCTCGGCGACGCCCATCGTGACCGAACTGCCGACGACACCCGCGCCGATCACGACGACATCGAATCGCTCGCCCGCCAACATGCGGACGATTCTATCAAAGCTGCGTAATTGTATGTGAAACGCACCGTGGGTTTCACACTTCCTTGGGCAGGGGTAACCCCTGCACCTTAGTATTGACGGCCCTTGTGCGGACGCCCGCGCTACTGCCAATTTTGATGGGATGTGTACGCTGGCGATCTATTTTCGGGCTACGCGCGATTGCCCCGTCGTCATTGCGGCGAATCGCGACGAGTTTCTGGAGCGGGCGGCGGGCGGCCCCACGACTCTTCTCGCCAATCCGCATGTTGTCGGCGGCAAGGATCTGAAGGCCGGTGGGACATGGCTTGGGATCAGCGAGCATGGCGTCGTCGCGGGGCTGCTGAATCGTCGCGCCGAGAATGGCGCGAATCCCGATGCGCGGTCGCGCGGGCTGCTCTGCCTCGATGCGCTACGGCGGCGGTCTGCACGCGAGGCGGCTGAGTTTGCGGCGCGCGAGCGCGGGTCGGACTACAACCCGTTCAATTTATTGATGGTGTCGCGGACTGAAGCGTTCGTCGCTTACAATCGCGGCGCGTCGATCGAGGTGGTCGAGATCCAGCCGGGGCTGCATCTGCTGTCAAATCTTGATTTGAATGATTTCGAGTGCCCCAAGATCAGTGCGTCCTACGGGAAGTTCGCGGAGCTTGGGAATCGGGCGGATTTTCAGTGCGATCCGATTGGCCAGCGCGCCGCGTTGGGGAACCTGCTGGCGGACCACAATACGCAGCTCGATTCGCGCTCGGGGCGGCCCAATGCGCTGTGCCTGCATCTGGAGAATTACGGGACTCGGTCGTCGAGTTTGATTTTCATGCGTGAGACGCCGGAGATTGCGCACTACTTTGCGCCGGGGCCGCCGTGCGAGACGAAGTATGCGCCGGCGATGGTGCCGGGACCTAACCCATAACCCTTCCCTTCGTGGAAGGTAGACCGGAAGGAAAAGGCCTTACGGGATGAAGTAGGCGGCGATGCCGGTGAGGATGAAGCATCCGATGGCGATTGACGCGGAGGCCAGGAAAATCGAGGCGAGGAACGGTGGCTCGATCACGAAGAACAGGATGAACCCGGCGACGATCGCGACGACGCTTGCGACAATCGCGCAGACCATGCTCACCGTGCGCAGTTGCGCCATCGCGAATCTCCAGATTGCCTTGACGCCGTCATGCAGCCGAGTATACGCCGTGGGTTCATCGTGAACGTCGCAGGTCGCGACCGATTGGGGGTTTTGAATTGATGCGCATTAGCCGAAGGCCGATTGCCTGTCTGATTGTCGCGATTGCGGCCGCGGTTGCAACCGCCTATCCGGTGCGCGCGCAGCTGGGCGAATCGGGGTTGAACTGGCAGCAACGCTTTCTCGGGATCATCCCGCTGGTCAAGCCCGATCCGAAAGACCCGGTCGTGGTGACCGTCAACGGTGCACCGATTACGGCGGCGGAAATCGCCGACTACGCGAAGACCGAAGCGCAGATGATCAATGCGACCAGCACCGAGGAATCGAAGGCGGTGTTCCGCGACGCGAGCGAAAATCTGATCAACCGCCAACTACTGCTGCAGGAGGCGGTGAAGCGCAAGATCACGATCCCCGACGGCGAAGTGGCGCAGCGCGCGCGCGAGTTCCAGATTGCGGGGGCCGGCGGCCAGACGGTGGCGCAAACCGGCGCGCCGGATGCGCAACTGATGAACGCGGTGCGCGGGTCGATGGAAATCGAGAAGATGCTAGATGCCGAATTCAGCGCGCGTCACGTGCAGCCGACCGACGCGCAGGTCCAGAAGTACTACGACGAGCATCGGGATCTGTTCATCAAGGATCCCGGCGAGGTCGAGCTCGCGCATATCGCCGTGAAGCTGCCGCCCAACGCAACCGACGCTCAGAAGAAAGCGGCGGCGGAAAAGATAATCAAGATTTATAACGAGGCGAAAACGACCAAAGACTTCGCCGCGCTCGCGAAAAAAGACTCGGAGGACACGGAGTCGGCGGCGAAGGGCGGTGACCTCGGCTACTTTCGGCCCGGGCAGTTGCCACCGGTGGTCGACAAGGTCGTGTTCGCGACGCCGGTAGGGCATCTGACGCAAATCGTCGAGTCGAATCTCGGCTTCAGCTTTATCAAGATCGTCGCGCGGCGCGGCGAGACGATTTCGCCGCTGCCGGAAGTCAAGGTGAAGATTCAGCAGTTCATCCTCGACGAGAATGAGGACATGGTCGTGAAGGAGATGCTCAAGAAGCTCGCGAAGGCGGCGAAGATCGACTTCAAGAATCCGCCGGGACAGAGCGCGTCGGCGAAGGGCGGGGAGTGATACACGCAATTAAATGTGAAACCCCTCCTGGGTTTCACGCTTCCTTGGGCAGGGGTGACCCCTGCACCCAGTACTAAGATAAAGATGCGGGACTTCGTCCCTGTTAGAACTTTTTTTGGGGGGAACGCCTAAACGAGCAGGCGGCCGCCTTCGAGAGTTAGTACCGCGCCGGTGGCGTAGTCGGTTTCGCATAGGAACCGCACGGCGCGGGCTACATCTTCAAGGGTGCCTATTTTTTTCGTCAGGGTGCGACTCACCAAGCGCTCTACTTCTTCCTTGCTGTAGTCGTCGGGGGGCATCACAATGCCTAGCGCGATGCAGTTCACCTGCACTTCGGGGGCTAGTTCTTTGGCAAGGGCTTTTGTGAGACCTATCAAGCCGCTCTTTGAGACTGAGTATGGAAGATAGTCCTTGTACGGGCGGATGCCGGCCCAGTCGCCTAAGTTGATGATTTTTCCCGCGCCCTGCCGGCGCATCGCAGCGCCCGTGAACTTCGATAGGAAGAATGGCGCCTTGAGGTTGGCGTCGAGATTTGAGTCCCAGTCCTGCTCGGAGATTTCAGCGAGCGGTGTCGGCGCGAAGACTGATGCCGAGTTCACGAGGACGTCGATGCGGCCGAAGGCGTCGAGCACCTTCACGATCAGCTGTTCTATCTCGGTGACGCTTTCGAGGTTGGCGCAGAAGGATCGGGCGTTGGCGCCGATCTCGGAGACTACTGCGTCGGCCTCAGCGTGCGCGGTGCGATAGTGAACTGCGACTGATGCGCCGTGAGCGGCGAGGTCGAGCGCGATTGCGCGGCCGATGCGGCGGCCTGCGCCGGTTACTAATGCGACTTTGCCTTTGAGGTTCATGACTCGCGCGGAACCTAACCTCTAACCCCTTCCCGAGCGGGCAGGGGGACCGGATATTTTTGTTCCCATGTGGGAAGTGAAACCGATCTTAAGAAAGCGACGTGTGGATTGCTTTCACCAGCGCCAGGTTGTCCGAGTGGCCGGTTTTCGATGCGGTGACGTGCGCGTGCAGCGGACGGCCTAGCAGATAGAGGTCGCCGATCAAGTCAAGGACTTTGTGGCGCGCGAATTCGTCGGCGAAGCGCAGCGTCGTGTTCACTACTTTTTCGTCGTCGACGAGGATCGCATTGTCGAGCCGCGCACCGCCGCCGAGGCCGAGCTGGTTGAGCTTGCGGAACTCGCGGACACTGCCGAAGGTGCGCGCCGGCGCGATCTCGCGCATGTACGCCTCGGGTGACGTCAGCTCGAAGTGCAGCTGCTGGATGCCGATCGGCTTTGGGTAGTCGAGCGTGTAGTCGATGATCAGATGGCTCGCGGGCTCGGCCTTGATAAATTCGCGGCCCTCGCCTTCTTCGCCGATCACGATCTTGCGTTTGAGCCTAAGCGGTTCGACGGTCGCGTCCTGATCTGTGACTCCGGCTTCGACAAGCTGTTTGCAGAACTCGAGCGCCGAGCCGTCGAGCGCAGGGACTTCGTCGTCAGTTTTGATGAGTAAGTTGGTGATGCCGAAGGCGTGCAGCGACGACAGCAGATGCTCGACGGTGCGGACCGAGCGCCCGCCGCTGGTGAGCGTGGTGTTGTAGCCGGTGTCGGTGACGTTCTCGAAACGGACAGGAATCGCGGTCTCGTCGGCGAGCGAGGTGAACACAATTCCGAATCCTGCAGCCGCAGGATGCAGTATGACGCCGGTCTTGAGGCCAGTGTGCAGCCCCTGCCCGCCCATCACGATAGAGCGCGCGACAGTGCGCTGCGGAATTGCGCCGGCGCGGATTGCCTTGCGCCCCGCCGCGCGCACTTCGGCGCTCATCCCGCGGGCGTTAGCCGGATCGGGGCCGGCGGAATCGCCCTCGAGCGCGCGCGCGATCGACGCAAGTAATCCGCTGACCGAAAACGGTTTCTGAATGAAGTCGGCGGCGCCGAGCTTGGTCGCGGCCACCGCACTCTGAATATTGGCGTGCCCCGAGATCATGATGACTGGCACGCGCGGTTGCTCAGACTTGATTCGCCGCAGCAGCTCGATTCCGTCCATCTCGGGCATCCACACGTCGAGCAGAACGACGGCGGGACTCTCGCGCGCGATGAGCTCCATCACGCCCGGCGCGTGGCCGGTGTCCACGACGCGAAATCCTTCGTCGCTCAGAATTCCACGCAACGATGACCGAATCCGCTCCTCATCATCCACCACCAACACGGTCTCATTCACGTCAGATGTTCTCCGGGAAGCGCGCTTCGTCGCAGCGCGGTAAGGATCGCATCAGCCGGTCGCCTTTGCGAGTCGGTCAACTTTAACAGGAAATTCGAGCACAAATCTACTTCCGCGTGGGCGGTTGTCGGTTACGCGGACGAAGCCGTGATGGTCGGTGACGACCGCGGACACGATCGCTAGGCCGAGCCCGGTACCGCCCTTCTTACCGGAATAGTACGGCTCGAAGATGCGCGTGCGTAGGCGCGGATCGATACCTGGGCCGTTGTCCGCGACTTCGAGGGTCACGAGCGAGTTGTCGGCCAGCCGGTGGCTGCGCACCTCGATTTTCGGACCGGTGCCGTTGTGATTGTAGGCGGTCACGGCTGCAACAGCGTTGTCGAGCAGGTTGACCAGCGCGCGCTTCATCGCTTCGCGATCGATCGGGATGAGTGGAATCGCCGGGTCGAGCACGAGCGCGAATTCGACGTTGGGATTGGCCTCGCGGAAATTTGCGACGGTCTCATTGGCGATCGCGTTGATATCGCCGGGAACGGGATTCAGATGTGGCATCCGCGCGAACGCCGAGAATTCGTTCACGAGCCGCTTCAGATCCTCGACTTCGCCGATGATCGTTTTGGTGCATTCCTCGACCAGTGTCGACTCGATTCCCGGACGCGCGCCGAGCTGACGGCGAAGCCTCTCGGCCGAGAGCTGGATCGGCGTCAGCGGATTCTTGATCTCGTGCGCGATTCGGCGCGCGACCTCGCGCCACGCCTCCATCCGCTCGACCTTGGCAATCTGGCTGACGTCCTCGAAGAACAGCACGGTGCCGGCCGGTTCGTCGGGCGCGTCGCCGAGCGGGCTCGCGGTCATCATCAGCTCAGTCTCCGCACCCGCTATTTCGAGCTTGATAGTCGAGCGGGCTTCGCGCGGACGCGTGGCGAAGGCGAAAACGTCGTCGAGCACGCGGGCCAGCGCGATCGGGAACGCGCCCTGGTAGCTGCGACCGATTACGGCGGCGGCGTTGAGATCGAGCAGCCGCTCGGCGCATGGATTGATCGTGGTGACGACGCCCTCGTGGTCCAGGCCGACGACGCCCGCCGACACGTTGCGCAGCAGGGTCTCGGTGTACTGACGGCGGCGCTCGAGTTCGGCGGCAGAAGCGCGCAAGTCGGCCGTCATCTGGTTGAACGAATCGACCAGTTGGCCAATCTCGTCGTCGCCCACTGCAGGGATGCGGAAATTGAGGTCGCCAGCCGCGATTGCCTGAGTGCCGCGCGCCAGCAACTTGATCGGGCCAGTAATTCCGCGCGAGAGAAATATTCCGAACCAGCTCGCCAGCGTGACCACCACCAGCCCAATCAGCACCAGCGTAATCAGGTAGCTGTTCATGATTGGCTGTCGAAGAATTCGAAGCTGGAAGTAATCCTCGGAGCCGCGCGAGATGTTGGTCGCGCGCGTCGCAAGACTTTGCGGTAGATAGTAGTCGACCAGCACCGCGCCAAGGACGTTATCGGTTTCGCTCGAAACGTAAATCGGAGCGGATCCACGGACCACATCGGCGTTGCCGAGGCGGTCAGTGCGCGTGAGCGCCTGTCCCTTCAACGTCTGCGAGATGATCGGCGAATCGGGCGAAGCGCCGATACCGGTGGGCGTCTTCGGACTGATGTCGATGAGCAGCAGTTTGCGATCGGCGGAGAATACCTCGATCGTGCCCAGGTTGTATTCCTCCTGGCGCTTGTTGATGAACGCTTTGAGCGCGTCGCGCTTCTGAGGCGCGAGCAGCCCCTGCGCCGAAATTTCTCCGGCGAGCACTCGCGCGAAATGCGACGCGTTGTTGGCCGAGTTCAGGTAGTAGGTCTTCGCAATTTCGAGCGAGTCATTGAGAATCTGTTCGTACTCGGGATTGAACCAGCTGTTGATGTCGGCGTGAAGGAACACGCCCGAGACGTAGAGCAGGAACGCGCTCGGAATCAGTGCGACCGCGATGAATCCGGACACCAGGCGGACCTGGAATTTCGATCCAATCAGCCCCCGCCGGCGCTCGAAGATGACCTTGGCCAGATTGCGTCCCACCAGGAACAGCATCAGGCCGAGCAGCAAAAAGCTCAGGTTGAACAGCGAGATGACGGCGAGGTTGGAGACGAGCGAAGTGTGACGCGTCAGCGGCGGCAACTCGGTCTGCGCGAATACGAACGCGACGAGCGTCGCGCCGGCCACGCCGACGGCGATCAGCTCGCGGCGTCGCCGCTTGCGCTCTGCAAGCCGATGCGGGCTTACGGACTTTTTCGCTGCCAATTCGTCAACGCCTCATCAGCGAGAAGAATATCGTTGCGATGATGCTGATCAGAATGCTTGTCGCGAGCGGAAAGTAGAAAGTGAAGTTGCTGCGGCGGAGGTAGATATCGCCAGGAAGTTTCCCGACGTACGGCACCGATGAGAATCCCCACAGCGCCAGGCCCACGACGATGATCGCGATCCCAGCGAAGACCAGGCTTTTTCCTATCGGCGCCATGCTGTCACTAAGGCCCGATTGTACAAGACAGACGGCCCTTACAATACAAGGGCGTCCTGCCCATGCCCGCTATGCGTGGGCGTGCGCGTGGCCTCCCGATTTGGCGCCTGCAGCCTCGCGCGCCGCGAGCGTCTCCTTGATTATCTTGTCCGCAACTGGAGCGGGCGCCTCCTCATAGTGCGAGAAGTGCTGCTCGAAGGAGCCGCGCCCCGACGTGATCGAGCGCAAGTCAGGCGCGTACTTCAAAACCTCCGACATCGGCACCTGCGCCTTGATCACCTGGCCGCTGCCCTTGCTGTCCATGCCGAGGACTTTGCCGCGGCGCGCGTTCAAGTCGCCGATCACGTCGCCCATGCATTCGTCGGGGCATGCAACCTCGATCGCGACGATCGGCTCGAGGATAATCGGTCGCGCTTTTTCCAGGCACGCCTTGAAGCCCATCGAGGCCGCGATCTGGAACGCCATGTCCGACGAATCGACATCGTGATAGCTGCCGTCGAACACTGTGACCCTCACGTCAACCATCGGATAGCCGGCAAGAAATCCATCTGGCAGCGTGTTGCGCACGCCCTTTTCCACCGACGGAATGAAGTTGCGCGGGATTACGCCGCCGACGATATTGTCGACGAACTCGAAGCCCTTACCGCGCGGCATCGGCTCGATCTTCAACCAGCAGTCGCCGTATTGTCCGCGGCCGCCCGACTGGCGCTTGTACTTGCCCTGCGCCTCCGCGCGTCCCTTGATTGTTTCTTTGTATGGAACCTTGGGCGCCTGCAACTCGACATCGACGTTGAATTTGCGCCGCAGCTTCTCGACGGTGATCTCGATGTGCATCTGGCCGGTGCCCGAAAGGATGATGTCGTGGGTCTGCGGGTCGCGATGCATCTCGAGTGCAAGATCCTCCTCTATCAGCTTCTGCAGCGCGGAAGACGACTTCTCTTCGTCACCCTTGGTCTTCGGCCGAATCGCGAAAGAGATGACGCCGTTCGGCCGCGTCAGCGGCGGCATCACGAGCACCGGCGCCTTCTCGTCGCATAGCGTGTCGCCGGTGGTGGTGTCTTTGAGCTTGGCGACGGCGACGATTTCGCCGGCGATCGCGGCGGCGATCGGCGACTGCTTCTTGCCCTCGAGCCGCAGCAATTGGCCGAAGCGTTCTTTCGATTCGCGCGTCGAGTTGAGCACGCCGGCGTCGCTCTGCGCGCGGCCCGAGATGATGCGGAAGATCGACAGCTTGCCGGCGAACGGATCGATAATCGTCTTGAATACCAGCGCAGCGAACGGCGCTGCTGGATCGGCAGGACGGCTGACAGCCTCGCCGGTCGTTGGATTCTGGCATTCCACCGGCGGACGTTCGCTGGGCGCGGGCAGATAGGTCGTGATGGCGTCGAGCAGTGGCGCGATGCCGATATTCTTTGCGCCCGAGCCGCAGAATACGGGCGTTATCTTGCGCTCTACGACGGCCGCATGTAGTGCGGCGCGAACTTCGGCGTCTTCGAGAGTGCCCTTGTCCAGATATTTTTCGAGCAGCGCGTCGTCAGTCTCCGCGACCGCCTCGAACAGCGCAGTGCGCGCGGCTTCCGCCTGAGTCTTGAGATCGCCGGACAGTTCCTCTTCCTTGAATTTGCCGCTGGCGTCCGCGTAAGTGAGAGCCTTCATCGCGAGCACGTCGACGACACCTTTGAAGGCAAGCTCCTCGCCAATCGGAATAGTCAGCGCGACGGCGCGCGCGCCGAGGACCTTTTCGAGGTCCTTCATCGCCGCGTCGAAGCTGGTGCGCTCGCGATCGAGCCGCGACACGAATGCAATTCGCGGCAGGTTGAGGTTCTCGGTCGCGGCCCAGATTTTTTCGGATTCGACTTTGGTGTCAGCGCCCGGACTGATCAGCATCACGACGCCGTCGACAGCGCGCAGCGTGGTCAGCGTCTCGGGCAGGAACGCGGTGTAGCCAGGCGTATCAGCGAAAATTACTTCGTTCTTTTTCCAGTTGAGATGATTGATCGCGGAGCTGATTGAAATGTGAGGCTTGGTTTCTTCGGGCTCGAAGTCCATCGCGGCCGAGCCGTCGTCGGGCCGCCCCAACCTCGGCGTCGCGCCTGCGGTGAAGAGCATCGCGTCGGCGGCTTGCGTCTTGCCCGTGCCGCCCTGGCCCACGATTGCGATTGTCCGAAGCCTTCCGATTTCCTCCACAGCCATGGAGTTCACCTCTCAGCTTGCCCGCCGAGGACCAGCGCCGATTTCAGAGCGCGTCGCCCCGAACGATGCAGTTATTTCGCGTTCGTCACATAAGCCTACTCGTACGCCCCCTCCACGCTCACCTCACCCGCGACAATTCGCTCGACGCGGTCTCCGATGTCTAGCAGCAGTGCACCCGTCGCGTCGATTCCTTTCACCACTCCCGTTTGGCGCCGGTCGCCGTCCACAATCGCAATACGCCTGCCCGTCAGCGCCGAGAAGCGTTCCCATGCCGGCCGCACCGCATCGAAGCCGCGCGTCAGAGTTTCCATATAGCGAGAGTCGAGCAGATTAAAAAGCGAATCGGCAATGGCAATCCGGTCGCACGGGTGGCCCGTCGCGATGCGCATCGAGGTCGCCTTATCGCGCAGGTCAGGCGGGATATCGTCGGCAGCAAGATTGATATTCAGGCCGATGCCGAGCAGCACGCAGTCGAGATTCTGGCGCGCGTCGGTGACGGCCTCGGCGATGATGCCGCCAGCCTTGCGCCCGCGCAACCAGACGTCGTTGGGCCACTTGAGTGCAACGATCCCCGGTGCCTCACGCTCGAGCGCTTCGGCGGCGGCGACGCCGGCGACCAAGCTCATGCGCGGCACGTCGGCGAGCGGAATCGGCGGTCGCAGAATTATCGTCGTGTAGAGATTGACGCCGGACGGCGAGTGCCAACTGCGGCCCATTCTGCCCCGCCCCGCCTTCTGCGTCTCTGCGATAACCAGCGTACCCTGATCGGCGCCGCTGGCGGCAAGCTCGCGCGCGGCCTCCTGGGTGGAGTCTATTTCGTCGAAGTAATGGATCCGCCAGCCGATCCGGCCCGGTGTGCCTCGTTCAATAGCGAGATAAGGATTCTGAGACACTGCTTTAAGTTCCGAACATCGGGCGCGCGAGGCGCCCGCGTATCAAACCCCGTCAATTCTCATGCTGATATCCAGAAATCGCGCCGAATGCGTCAGCGCACCGACCGAGATCAAGTCGGCGCCGGCCTCTGCGATCGCACGCACCGTCTCAAGCGTCACGCCTCCGGAAACTTCAAGCTGAACTTTAGGTCCGCCCAGCGCGCGCGCCTTGCGGACGTTGTCGAGCGTCATGTTGTCGAGCAGGAGCGCGTCGGCGCCGGCCTTAAGTGCCTCTTCAACTTGCGCGAGCGTCTCGCATTCGATTTCGATTTTGAGCGTGTGCGGTGCGATTCGTCGCGCCCCTTCGATGGCTTTCGTCACCGTGCCGGCCGCCGCGATGTGGTTTTCCTTGATCAGCACGCCACTATCCAACCCGAGTCGATGATTGTGCCCACCGCCGACACGGACCGCGTACTTCTCGACGACGCGCAAACCCGGATGAGTCTTGCGAGTGTCGATGATCTTCGCACGCGTGCCTTTGACCGCATCGACGAATGCGCGGGTCGTCGTCGCGATTCCAGAGAGCAGCTGCACGAAGTTGAGCGCAGTGCGCTCGCCGATCAGCAATCCCGCTAGTTTGCCGTCGATCTGGGCCAGCAGGTTGCCCGCCTTCAGTTCGGTGCCTTCTTCCGCAAGCGCAACGATTCGCGGCTCCGCGCCCGCCAACCGCATCACGGGTTCGATCAGAACGCTACCAGCGAGAATCATTCGCTTTTCTTTGACGGTAATACGCCCCCGGCCCTTCGCGCCCGACACGACGGTACCGGCGGTCGTGATATCGCCCTGCCCCACGTCCTCCGCAAGCGCGCGCTTGATGAGTTCAGTAGGATCGAATTGCTTGAACAGCTCCATCAGCTCGCGCTTATACGGTTACAAGCTTCTTCTTCCGGGCGCGCTCCTCGAGTTGGCGCAGTTGTTCGCTTAGCAACTTTCGCTGTGCCTGCAACTCTTCGAATCTCTGTGCCACTTCCGCGCGCGTCTCAGGATCGGCTTTGGCCATGAAGCGCGGGTCGTTCAATCGCGCTTCGTGCTGGGCGAGGTACTTTTCGACCTCGTCCAACTGCTTCTTTACTTTCTGACGTGCGACCTCGAAATCGAACCCGTCGGGCGCGTCAACGCCAACGTCCGCCCACGACAAATGTGCAAATACTGCGCGGTCTCCCGACGCATCGATCTTCAAGGCTTCGAGTTTCGCCAAGGTCGTCGCGTAAGACCGCCACGTTTCGAGTTCGTTCGAATTGCTCGGCTTGATCATTGCGGTGACCCGCTGCCCCGGATGCCATCCGAGGAGCGAGCGCAGCGAGTTGATCGCCTCAGTCGCTTCGATGCAGTGGCTCATCGCGGTTTCTTCCGCGGGTGACAGCGGATTCGTTGCCGACGGCTCGGGATACTTCGCGATTGGCAGATGCGCTGCGAGATTCTGCTCATCGAGATACGGGCGAATCACTTGCCAGATTTCTTCCGAGACGAACGGCATGAACGGATGCAGCAGGCGGAGCATCTTGTCGAAGACGTTGATCAGCACCCATCGCGCGCCCGCTTGCGGCTCACCGCCGGCTTTGAGCGGATCCTTTGACAGCTCGATGTACCAATCACAGAACTCGTGCCAGATGAACTGGTAGAGCTTCATCGCTGCGACGTTGAATTCGTAGGCGTCGATCGAAGCGCTCACTTCCCGGATCGTGTCGTCGAGGCGCGACAGGATCCATCGTTCGGCCAATCCGAGCTTCGCGATTTCCACTTTCGGCAGAGGATGCGGAGCGCCTTCCAGATTCATCATCACGAAGCGGGCGGCGTTCCAGATTTTGTTGGCGAATGCGCGCGCGGCGGCGAATCTATCGTGCGACAGGATTACGTCGCGACCCTGCGCGGCCAACTGCGCCAGCGTGAAGCGGATGGCGTCGGCTCCGTACTGGTTCATCAAATCGATCGGGTCGACGACGTTGCCCTTCGACTTGGTCATCTTCTTGCCGAGCTCGTCGCGCACCAGCGGTGTAATGTAAACGTCCTTGAACGGGACTTTGTCGGTGAACTCCAGGCCGAACATCATCATGCGCGCGACCCAGAAAAAGATTATGTCGAAGCCCGTCAGCAGCAGGCTGGTCGGGTAGTAGCGCTCGAAGTCCGGCGTGTACTCGGGCCATCCGAGCGTCGACATTGGCCACAGACCCGAGCTGAACCACGTGTCGAGCACGTCGTTGTCCTGGATGATGTCGGAGCCGTCGCACTCGGGGCATCGCGAGGGCCGCTCAGTGGCGACGATCAGATGGTCGCATCGCACGCATCTGTACGCGGGAATCCGATGCCCCCACCACAGCTGGCGCGAGATGCACCAGTCGTGGATGTTTTCGAGCCAGTTGAAGAACACGTTCTCCCATCGCTTGGGATGGAAGGTAGTGTCGCCTTTGCGCACCGCCTCGATCGCGCGATCGGCCATCGCACGCATGCTGAGGAACCACTGCTCCGAGAGCATTGGCTCGACGACGCTATCGCATCGCGAGCACACGCCGACAGCATGCTTATGCGGCTCGATCTTTTCGAGTAGTCCTGCCGCTTCGAGATCCTTGACGATTTGCTTGCGTGCAGCCTCGCGCGACAGCCCGCGATACGCACCGCCGTTCTCGTTGATATGCGCGGTACCGTCGAGGATCGAGATCTGCTCGAGGCTGTGGCGCTTGCCCAAATCAAAGTCGACGGGGTCGTGCGCGGGCGTGACCTTGAGCGCGCCGGTCCCGAATTCGCGATCAATCGCGGCGTCCGCGATGATCTCTATCTCGCGCCCTACGAGCGGCAGACGAATGGTCTTGCCGACGAGCGACTTGTAGCGATCGTCATCTGGATTCACGGCGACCGCGGTGTCGCCGAGCATCGTCTCGGGCCGTGTCGTCGCAATCGTGATCGAACCGCTGCCGTCGGCGAACGGATACTTGATGAACCAGAGGCTGCCGGTGACATCCTTGTGATCGACTTCGAGATCCGACAGCGCCGTTTCGCATCGCGGACACCAGTTGATCATCCGGTTGGCGCGATAGATGAGCTTCTTGTTGTAGAGATCGACGAAGACCTTCGTCACCGCCTCCGACAGGCCCGCGTCGAGCGTGAAGCGTTCGCGGCTCCAGTCGCACGACGCGCCGAGCCGGCGCAGCTGATTCAGGATTCGATCGCCATAGGTCTCGCGCCATTCCCAGACGCGATTGACGAACGCGTCGCGGCCGAGTTGGTGCCGGTCCTTGCCTTCCTTCGCGAGATCCTTCTCTACGGCGTTCTGCGTCGCGATTCCCGCGTGATCGGTGCCCGGCAGCCACAGCGTGTTGTATCCCTGCATCCGGCGCGTGCGGACGATGATGTCCTGCAGCGAGACGTTGAGCGCGTGACCGAGATGGAGCTGGCCGGTGACGTTGGGCGGCGGAATGACGACCGAGAAGACTTTGCCCGGGCGCGCCGGGTCGGCCTTGAAGTAGCCGAGGTCGATCCACTGCTGGAACCATCTCTCCTCAGCGGCCTTCGAGTCGAACGTTTTGGGCAAATCCACAGTGTCGCTCCGTCGAAAAAAGGGCGCGAGCGCCCTTCGCACAAATCATATTGTCCCGCCCGTCGCCTCTCAAGCGCGATGCGCGGCGCGTCAATCTACAGCTTGTAAAATCGCGCCGCTTAATAATATCGTGCGCATGCTTGTAGTGGGACGAGTTGTATTCAACCGCGGAGGGGATATCTCATGGCTGACGCGTTTCGGAAACTTGCTATAGCCGCAGCGCTTGGAGGGTTGATCGTCGCCGGCGTGTCGGGGTGCGGCTCGATGTCCACCGACCACGTCGATTGCAACGTCGTCAAACTACAACAGCAGTCGGGCCGCTCCGACACGGAGATTGCATCCGCGATCGGCGCCAGCGAGGCGGACGTCGCGAAGTGTCACGGTGCCGAGCATACGGGCAACAAGGACTCGACCAGCGCCGTTCCTTCGACTTATTGATCCGTCGCAGCGCCGGGCTCGATCGACTTGGTGCGAGAGAGGGGACTTGAACCCCTACGAGCTTGCGCTCACAAGGTCCTGAGCCTTGCGCGTCTGCCATTCCGCCACTCTCGCGTTCGAGGCAAGAGTATACGGTTTAACCGGCTGATGATTCCAATTCAAGACGGGACTCCAGGATTTGCAGAGTCCTCTTGAGCGCGCGGGCCGGGCGCAAGATGCGATCGCTTCTGATCAACAAAAACATCGCGATGCGATTTCGCAAGATCAAAGAGCGTTGAAGACATCTGTCATCATCGCGACTCACAACCGGCCCGATTCGCTTCGGCGGTTGATTGCGAGCCTTGCGCCTGAACTTGCGGCCGGCTCGCGCGAGTTGATCATCGCCGAAAATGGGACGCCCACCCCGACGCAACTCTCGCCCGAAGCACTACCGCTCACGCATCTGCATGAAGCGCGCGCCGGAAAATGCCGCATCCAGAATCGCGCAATCGCCCAGGCGTCTGGGGAGATCCTGGTGTTCCTCGACGACGACCTCGCCGTCGCGCCGGGCTACCTCGGGGCGGTCGAGCAGTTTTTTGATGCTCATCGCGAATTCGCTGGAATGAAGGGGCGAATCCTCGCAGTCGAAGATCCCGATGAGAGAGTCGGACCGATGGCGGCGTACCTCGACCTGCCGATCGCCGACCACGGCGACGAAGTTGTCGAAGTGCGCGGAGTGCTCGGTGCGAATATGGCCTTTCGCGGAGATGCTCTCAAGCAAGTTGGCCCCTTCGACGAGCGGCTCGGTCCGGGCGCGTGCGGGCATGAAGAGGAAACCGAGATGTCGCAGCGGCTCCGCGACGCGGGCTTCCGAATCGGTTACGCGCCGAAAGCGCTCGTCTATCACGAAGTCGATCCGTCGCGCGCCGATCGCGAACGATTCATCAGGATTGCGCGCGAGCGCGGGCGATGCCGCATGCTGCACGAGAAGCATTCCGCTTTCGACGTGATTCTGAAAAACGCTATCGCTTGGGTCCGACTTCGAATTGCGCAATTCACGCGCGCAGGCATCCCGCGAATCGCTCGAGAGGAGCGCCGCCTCGCAATCGCGCGCGGAATGTTCGACGGCCTCGGCGGCTGACCGCGCGCGCTAGCCTACCGGCTCGATCAGCGCGTTCAGTTCCTTCGCATAACGCGCCCAGGTGAACTTTTCCGCGGTCGCGCGCGCGTCGGCGGCAAGATTCGCGGGCGCGTCGAACAAGGCGCCGAGGCGAAGCGCCAGTTCCCCGACGTCGTTGGGATTTTCGACTCGAAATCCGCGCATCGCGGGAGGCATGACCTCCGCGACGCCCGAGAATGCGCTGGTCATCGCGGGCAATCCGCTGGCCATCGCTTCCATTACGACATTGCCGAACGGCTCGAACAGTGACGGCATCGCAAAAGCGTCGGCCGAGTGGAAGATCGCCTCGACATTCGGTTGCGGGCCGGTAAACACCACTCGCGAGCCGACGTTCAATGCGTTGGCGCGCCGCATGAATTTGTCGGTCTGCCGATCGGCGCCGACTACCAGCAGGAATGCGCCGCCGGCGACCAGTGGCCACGCTTCGATTAGAAATCCCAATCCTTTGCGCGCGAAGCCGTTGCCGACGAACGCGACTACGCGCGCGCTGGCCGGCACAATAAATTTCTGGCGGATAGCTGCGCGCTCCGAAGGATCGGAGGCGGGCCGGAAGCGATCGAGATCGACGCCATTGTAAATCGTCACCGTTTTTTCGGGCGCCAGGCCGAACTCGCCAATCAGATCGGCGCGGACGAAATTGGACACCGCTATCGTGCGTTTCAAACTGGGATTTCTGAACGCCTGGCGCTCGACGAGCATCTGCACGCGATGATACGGGCTGAGACGCATGGCGGCCGCGCCAAGTGATCCGCGCCACTTCCTGGCCGCGCGCAAGTAACTGGTATGCGCGCCGCCACCTGATCGCATCACGTCTGCCCCGACGCATCGCGCAAAGCTAAGAACCAGGTCGCTTCCCGCGCGGCGCGCAGCGGGTGCGGCCGTCCATGCAAATCGCAAGAGCGATAGTGCGCGTCCGAGACTCGGGCCGGTCCCGACTCGGCGGACGTCCCAATCGCCAGTCGCGCCGCGAATCTCGCCGGCGAAAATCGTAACCTGGTGCCCCGCCGCGCGAAGGCAATGCGCCGTGACGATCAAATCGCGCTCGGTGCCGCCGCCAGCGTCATCGAACCGGCGCGTCAGTAGCGCTATCCGCATCGCGCGACGCTCCGGGCCGCCTGCGCAGAAAGATGCGCGATCGCTCGCCTTATGATAATTTTCTTGGCGGGATGTGAGGTGGGGGAATGATCGAAATTCAATGTACCAGTTGTCATACCCGCTATCGTATTGACGAGCGGGTCCTGCCCGACGATACACCGACCTTCAAGTGCTCGCGATGCGGCCACGTCTTCAACGCGGACCCCGTGCCGGCGCGAGTCCGCAAACCGGCTCCACAAGCGGCCGAGAGCGAATCCCAACCCGCGCGTATCATCCGCCCTGCTCGGCCGCGCCCAAGCGCGCTCAAGTCGCAGGTCGAGAGCGACGTGGTCAAGCGCGCTGAATCGCGGCCCACGATCGCTCCTGCCCCCGAAGCTCACGCGCAGCCGGTTCGACCACCGGCACCGGTTGAGCCCGTCGCGACAAAGATGCCGGAGCCACCGCGCAAGGAGCCTGAGCCTCGACCTGAACAAGTGCAACATGAAGCTCTCGCCGACGATCCGCTTAGTCGTACCTTCGGCGATCGCGAGCAGAACGCCGACACCGGTGAAAACCTGCGATTCGATTTCAGCGACGAACGTAGCGAGATAGACCACTCGCCGGCCGAGGGCGAACTCGAACGCGTCGAGCCCGACGACGCCGGCTGGCAGGTCGGCGAGCTGCCGGATGAATTCGCGTCCGCACCGATTCGGCGCGCACCGACCATGATCGAAGAGCCGCAGCATGCGCCGCGCCCGACGCCGATGCCCGTGCGTCGGATGGCTTCCACGCTGGAGGCTGACGCTCCCCGTTTCGCGCCGCCGCCCGCGATCCCCAAGGCCGCTGGATTCCAGCTGGGCCAGGTCGACGACGACCGCGCCGAGCCGGAATCGTCGGGCGCAACTCATGCGTCGGGATTTTTTCTCGCGATGTTTTTCTTTGTCGCGATCGCTTTCCTCGCCGCGAGCGCGATCATCTGCGACGAGCCTGCCGCGAGCGCGCGCATCCTCAGCCAGGCGCCCCGAATCGGCAGCTACTTCGCGCGACCGATTGTGCCCGCGATGCTGGTCGCGTTGCATGACGTCCGCCCGGAGTACTACACGCTGAAGGGCGGCCACACTGCGCTGGTGATCACGGGCAACGCGCAGAACGTCGGCTCGCGGCCGCTGCACCTCGTCGAGATCGACGCGAACCTGCTCGGCGATAACGCGCACCCGCTCGCCAGCCAGACCGTCTACTGCGGAAACGAGCTCTCGGCCCAGATGCTCGGTGAAATGACGCCGCGCGAAATCGAATTCTCTCAGGCTTTGAATCCACAGAAGGCGTTCACGATCGATCCGTCGGCCGCCGCTCCGTTCCTGATGGTCTTCATCGATCCTCCCGCTGGCGCCGGCAAAATCAGGATCGCGGTGTCGAAGGCGGTCGCTCCCGATTCCGTCGCCGAGTCGCAGCCGCCGGCCTAGGCGCGCGATTATTCTTTCTCGCGCGCGAGCAGCTCGGTGTATTCTTCCGCGTCCATCAGGTCGTCGAGATCGCTCATATCCGTGATCTTCACCTTGATCAGCCAGCCGTCGCCGTACGGATCCTCGTTAACCGTCTCGGGACTCTCGGGCAGGTCTTCGTTGATCTCGATCACGGTGCCTGTCACCGGCGCATAAATATCTGACACCGCCTTCACCGACTCGACGACCCCGAACGGATCGTCTTTGCTGATCTTGTCGCCGACCGCGGGCAACTCGATGTACACGATCTCACCCAACTGGTCCTGCGCATGATCGGTTATTCCAACAGTCGCGACGCTGTCTTCAGTCGCGACCCATTCATGCTCTTTCGAATATTTGAGCCCCTGCGGGATCTCCATGACTCCTCCGAAAATCGTGATCGGTGCGCGCTCGGTCTCGCCGATCCGATCGCGATCGCGTCCAACTTCATGAAGCGCAGCGGCGCGAGTTTTGTCAAGTTCCGATTCGGGCCACTGCTGTGCTCGATCATGTGCAAGACTCTTGACTGTCGCTCGTCGATGGCGTTAGCGGTCGGGCGGGCGCGGAGGATCTGATTGCATGAATGTAGGAATTCCCACCGAGATCAAATCCGACGAGCAGCGCGTCTCGCTGACTCCCGCCGGCGTTGCCGCGCTGCGCACGCATGGTCATCAGGTAACTGTGCAAGCGGGCGCCGGCGTTGGCAGCGGGTTCGCCGACAAAGATTATCGCAAAGCCGGCGCTGCGATCGTCGCGGGCGCCGCCGGAGTCTGGCTTCGCTCCGACATGATCCTAAAGGTCAAGGAACCGCAGCCGCCGGAATATCTCCTGATGCGTCCGGGGCAAATTGTTTTTACCTATCTTCATCTCGCCGCGGACCCGCGCCTGTCGCGCGAGCTGCTCCGCCGCCGCGTCACCGCCGTCGGCTACGAAACGATCCAGCTAGAAGACGGGAGCTTGCCGCTGCTCGCTCCAATGAGCGAAGTCGCAGGACGCCTTGCGATCCAGGCCGGCTCATGGTGTCTGCAGGCGCGCAGCGGCGGGCGCGGCGTGCTGCTCAGCGGAGCGTCGGGCGTACGCCCGGGCAAGGTCATCGTGCTCGGCGGCGGAATCTCGGGCCTCAACGCATGCCGCGTGGCAGCAGGCGTCGGCGCCGAAGTGACGATCATGGATATCAATCCGACGCGCCTGCGTTACCTCGGCGACTTGCTCGGCGGCCGCGTGACCACCGTGATGTCGAATCGCGCGACGCTCGATGAAGAGGTAACCAACTGCGATCTCGTGATCGGCGCCGTGCTGGTCCCCGGCGCTCGCGCGCCGCGGCTGCTGAGCGCCAAGATGGTCGCGCGGATGCGTCCCGGCGCGGCGATTGTGGATTTATCGATCGATCAAGGCGGAATCGCGGAAACGTCCGCGCCGACGACGCACGCGCGCCCGACGTTTATCCGCAATGGCGTCGTGCACTACTGCGTCACCAACATGCCCGCGATGGTCCCGCACACCTCGACCTACGCGTTGACCAACGCGACGCTGACCTATGCATTGGAAATCGCAGACCACGGAATTCTAGATGCCGGCCAACAAAATCCCGCAATTCGCCACGGCCTCAACATCTTCGACGGCCACGTCGTGCATCCAGCAGTCGCGAACGCCCTCAAGATGAAGCCTCACTCCCCGTGGTGACTAGCGCTTCACTCTAAAATGAAACGAGACATAACTTGAGAGTGAAATGTCGTCCTCGACATTTCGAGATTTCTTATCACTGGGTGCAGGGGTCACCCCTGCCGAAGGAAGCGTGAAACCCACCGTGGGTTTCACATTAGATAAAGTGATCTGCCCTTCCCTTAACTAATAAATCCCGTTCGGCCCGGTATTGTATCTCTGCTGCCCCGACTTGAGTTCGCCGTAGGTACCAGTCTCGAAGCGTTTGACGTTCTGACTCAGGTTGAGTTCGCCGTGAAGATCGGCAACAGCTTCCTTCACGCCTTCCTGCGCGATCTCATGGGCGCGCACCCAGCGCCCGGAACGTTGCACGAAATTCGCGAGGTCGAAAATATTCTGGCTCAACGCCGCTTGCGATTTCGCGAACTTCGCCGTCCACACGATTTGACCGCTCTTGAGATCGACAAATTTGAGTGAGAACGACACCGACGCCGGACTTGCGGCCGCATAGTCGGCTCCCACCCGCTCCTTGTATCGATCGACCGTGCCGTAGAGCACGCCGTCAGCCGACACCTCCCGCCCGAGCTTGAGCGCATTCTCGTCGATATTGCCGATCGTGCTGGGCGGTAGCTTTTGCATCGCATCGGCGACGTCCTGCTCGGGGATTGGATCCCATCCGCCGGCTACGGCGACCTGGCTATAGAGCTCGGCACTTATCGCTTCAGCGGCTCCTGGAGCCAACGGTTCTCCGCCTCCCGGAGGTGCGTCGACCAGCGGCATGACCGCAACTCGATTGATCGTGATCGTTTTGATCGAGCGCACCGCATGCGCCTTGACGTCGCGCTGGTTGATTGCGTCGCTGACGGCACCCGTCGTGGAATTAACCGCGTCCGCCGCAATCGTTGTGCATCCGGCCAGCCAGATCGCCGACGCGACCAGCGCCAGCCGCGGCGAAGCGGTACGCCAACCGCTTTTCATGACGTCACCTTGATCGACAGCTCCTTGAGCTGACGCGCATCGACTTCCGACGGCGCTCCGCTCATCGGGTCAACCGCCTTTTGCGTTTTCGGAAACGCAATCACGTCGCGCAGCGAATCTGTTCCGCAAAGCATCATGCAAATTCGATCGACTCCAAATGCGATTCCGCCATGCGGCGGCGCGCCGTACTTGAGCGCGTCGAGCAAAAACCCGAAACGGTCGATCGCCTCCTCGCGCGTCAGTCCCAACAATTCAAATACCTTCAATTGCAGCTCGCGGCTATGGATACGAATCGATCCCCCGCCCAGCTCTTGGCCGTTCAGCACCATGTCGTAGGCGAGCGCACGCGCCTTCAGCGGCGCAGACCCGAGCATCGCGAGGTCGTCGGGATTCGGCGCGGTGAAAGGATGGTTCACAGCGACCATGCGCTTGTCTTCGGCGCTGTAGTCGAACAGCGGAAAATCGACGACCCAGAGGAATTTCAGCTCGTCGGACTTGTCGAGCCCGAATTTCGCCGCGAGCTGCAAACGGATATCGCCGAGAACGGGACGCACCTTGTCCGGTAGCCCCGCGACCATCATCAACGTGTCGCCGGCTTTGAGAGCCGCCGTTGAAGTTGCCGCGGCCTTCTCGCCGTCGCTCAGAAACTTTGCGATCGGCCCCTGCCATGCGCCGCCCTCGCCTACCTTGATCCACGCGAGTCCCATCGAATAGCGCGCCTTCACTGACTCGGTGATTTCATCGAGTTCGCGTCGGCTCAGAGTGAGATTGGCAGGAACATTGATTCCATAAACAGACTCGCCGCGCGCAAGAATCTCCGCGAACACCTTGAATGAAGTGCCCGCGAACGCGCTCGTCAGATTTTTGAGCTCCAGGTCGAAGCGCGTGTCCGGCTTGTCGACGCCGAAGCGTTCCATCGCCTCGGCATACTGCATCCGCGGAAAAGGCGGCCGCACGTCGACGCCGAGCACGCTCCGGTAAACCAACGCGATCATGCCCTCCGCGATCGACTGGATATCTTCCGGCCTCGGGCACGTCATCTCGATATCGATCTGGCTGAACTCGGGCTGGCGATTCGCGCGCAAATCCTCGTCGCGGAAGCATCGTGCAATTTGGTAGTAGCGATCGAAGCCGCCGATCATCAAGATCTGCTTCAGCAACTGCGGCGATTGCGGCAGCGCGTAGAATTTGCCGGGATTGACGCGGCTCGGCACCAGGTAGTCGCGTGCACCCTCGGGCGTCGATTTGAAAAGAATCGGCGTCTCGACGTCGATAAACCCGTTCTGATCGAGATGACTCCTTACCGCCTGCAACGCCTGATGGCGTCGGCGCAGATTGCGCTGCATCTCGGGCCGCCGCAGATCGAGATAGCGGTACTTGAGCCGAATTTCTTCGGCCGTCGCATCGCCGTCGGCAATCTGGAACGGCACCGGCGCCGACGCACTCAGTGTCTCGAACGTACTGACCTGGATCTCGATCTCGCCGGTCGGCAACTCGGCGTTGACGGTACCCTCGGCGCGCCGCACAACCTTGCCCTTCACCGCGACATAGAACTCGGAGCGCACGTCACCGGCGGCCTCGTGAGCGGCAGGGTCGTGAGTGGGATTCAGCACGAGCTGCACGATTCCGTCGCGGTCGCGCAAATCGATAAAGATAAGACCGCCATGATCGCGCCGCGTCTGCACCCATCCCCAGAGCGCAACCTCGCGGCCCACGTCGTTAGCTCGAATCGCGCCGCAGTAATCGGTTCGAGTCCACGGCGGCAGCGGAGAATATTGCTCAGTTTTACTCATTACAGTTGAAATTTATCCCGTCCGTCGAAGAATACCTGTGCCTGCTAGCGTATGAAACCGTCACTCTCCGCGAGAGTCCGCGATCGCGCGCGCCGCATCGGCCATCGCAACTTCGCTCTGTGCGCTTTGTTTCAGGTCGCGCAGTTGCACGACACCGCGCGCCAACTCGTTGTCGCCGATTATGATGGCGAAGCGCGCACCAATCTTCGCAGCTCGCGTAAGCAGCGCCTTCATCTTGCGCTCCGGCGACAACATCTCGACATTCAGATTCGCCGCGCGCAGATCGCGCGCCACGACGACCGCATGACGCGCCGCCGCTTCACCCATCGAAATTATTACGGCATCTGGGCCAACCGCGGGCAAAACACCGCCTGCTTCCAGAGCAAGCGCCATCCGATCGATACCGATCGCGAAGCCGATTCCCGCGACCGCCGCCCCGCCCATCGTTTCGACCAGTCCGTCGTATCGCCCGCCCGCGACCACCGTGCTCTGCGCGCCGAGGCCGCCCGCAATCACCTCAAACGCAGTGCGCGTGTAGTAGTCGAGCCCGCGCACCATCCGCGGATTGACGACGTACTGAACGCTCGCTGCGTTCAGCAAATTCTTGACGTTATCGAAGTGCGCGCGGCATTCGTCGCACAGGTAGTCCAGGCTATGCGGCGCCGACTCTGTGACCTTCGCGTCGCGTTTGCAATCAAGCAGCCGCAACGGATTGCGGTCGATACGATTATGGCAGTCTTCGTCGAGTTCATCCCAATGCGCGCGGCCCCACTTGACGAGCGCCTCGCGAAACGCGGGCCGGCACTTCTGATCGCCTATCGAATTGATTTCCATCGTGAACGGAACTTTCAAGTCGCGGCAAAACTCGTCGATCATGATCAGCAGCTCGGCGTCGCACGCCGCGTCGGGGCGTCCGAACACCTCGACACCGAACTGATAGAACTGGCGATAGCGCCCTTTCTGCGGCCGCTCGCGGCGGAACATCGGACCCGAGTAGAACAGCCGCTGCTCGGGGTCGGTGCGATCGAGTCCGGCCTCGATATACGCGCGCACAACGCCGGGCGTTCCCTCCGGCCTGAGCGCCACGACGGTTTCGCCTTCGTCGCGATCGGTGAAGGTATACATCTGCTTCTCGACGACGTCGGACGTCTCGCCGCTTGACCGCTGATATAGCTGCGCGCGCTCGAGCACGGGAATGCGGATCTCCTTGATCGAGTAGCGCTCGAAAATTACGCGTGCTCGCTCCTCGACCAGGCTCATCGCGCGCGCGTCGGCGCCGATTAGATCGCGAAATCCCCGAAGTCGTGTCAGCTCCATGTCGCCACTGGGTGCAGGGCTCAGCCCTGCCGCTCGCCGCGCAGGCGATTGCTCTCCCCGCGCATCAGGTCGCGCAGCTCGCGGAAGCCGAGCATCTTGATACCTTCATCGGCGACGAGCTTGCGCGTCTGGTCCGACGTGAAGTAGCGGAAGTCGGCGTCGCGCTGCATCGCATCGCGCGCGCAGGTCTTCAGTTCGTCGCGTGCGATCGCCGGATGGCAGAGAATCTCCGTCAGCCCCGGCTTCAGCGTGCGCAGCAGATTGGTCCAGTACTTTTCGGTCTCGTCGAGTTTCGTCGGCCCGGAGAATACGAGATGGTCGGGCGTGATGACGCCGAACCCATCGAGCTGTTCGAGAATCGCGCCCATCCCTTCAGTGGCCAGCCGGCGCCGCGACGCCAGCCTGATCGGCAAGCGATAGTCGTTGGAGAGCCGCGCGTAAATCTCGTGATAATCCTGGCGCAGTTGCAGCGTGCCCATGTGCGAATCGAGATGCGTCGCGTCGATTCCAGCCGCGAACAGCTTCTCGATCTGCGCGCGCAGCTCAGCTTCCGCCTCGTCGAGGCGCGCATGCTCGTAAACCTGCGCGACGGTCTGCCACAGGTACCCACGCTCATCGACCAGCGACGGCACGGCGCGCGCTCCCAGCACCGGACCCCACTTGTAGCTGTCCCATTCGGCGGTGAGCGTTAGATGTACGCCCAAATCCGACGCGGGATTGTTGCGGCCGAACTCCGCCGCCTCCTCGAACCACGGACACGTCACGAGGATCGTCGACGACGTGAACAGGCCTTCCTTCAGTCCGCGCATCACGCCTTCATTCTGATCGTGGCACATACCGAAGTCGTCGGCGTTAAGGATAAGCACGCGCGCGTCGGGCTTGTAGCCGAGCCGTTCCGCTGTCGATATTTCCTGCTTCGCCATTCTGATCTTCCAGTCCGTCAAACTTATCGGCCCATCGCGGAAAGAAAAAGGGCCGCCTGTTTGGGCGGCCCTCGTTCGAAGTGCCGGTTAGGCGTTAGTCGTTACTATACCGTCAGGATATGGATCGTGCAGGCAGAACCCAGCCCGATCACGTGGGCCTGGCCCGCCTTGGCGTTGGGCACCAGGCGATCCTTCGCGCGATCGTCCTGCGTCAGGTGCCATACCACTTCACAGATATTCGCGACGCCGGTCGCGCCGAGAGGATGCCCCTTCGAAAGCAAGCCGCCTGACACGTTGACTGGATCGTGGCCGCCGAGGCTCGGATGCACGCCGCCGCCCGAGTCGATGAAGCGGCCGGCCTCTCCGTCGCCGCAGAGCCCGAGGTTCTCGTAGTGCACCAGCTCGGCAGTCGCGAAGCAGTCGTGCAATTCGGTGAGCGCGATATCCTTCGGTCCGATGCCGGCCTTCTCGTACGCCAGCTTCGACGCGCGCCGCGTCAGCGTGCTGACGTCGGGCAGCGTGAGGTCGCGATCGGTCCACGGATCGGAGGTGAGCACCGACGCCGCCACTTTCGCGCGCTTGCGTCCGCCCGCGAGCTGTTTCAACTTGTCTTCGCTGACGAGGATCGCGGCCGCCGCGCCGTCGCCGGTCGGGCAGCACATGTAGAGCGTGTTGGGGAACGCGACCATGCGCGCATTCATCACGTCTTCGAGCGAAACTTCGTTGCGATACTGCGAGAACGGATTCTTGGTCGCATGCTTGTGCGACTTCACCGAGATCTTCGCGAAGTGCTCGGGCTTGGTGCCGTACTTGCGCATGTGCTCGATTCCCGCCTGGCCGAACACCGCCGGCATCGTGCCGGAACCTAGCTTGCCCTCGGTCGAGTACGCGGGGTCGCCGCCGCCGGCGCCGCCGAGCAATCCCTGCTTGCCCATCTGCTCGACGCCGAGAGCCATCGAGATGTCGTACATCCCCGAAGCGACCGACATGTACGCCTCGCGAAACGCCGTCGAGCCGGTGGCGCATGCGTTCGAGACGTTGATCACGGGGATTCCGGTCTGGCCGACCTGCTGCAGGACTCGCTGCCCGACCATTGCGTTGGACTGGTAGAGATTTCCGCAGGCGAACATCTCGACGTCCTTGATTCCGACTCCCGCGTCCTTGAGCGCAAGGAGCACCGCCTGGCCGCCGAGTTCCGGAACGGTCTTTTCGGGATAGCGACCGAATTTGATCATTCCGGTTCCGAGTACATAAACATTTCGCATCTTGATTCCTCCTGGCGGCCCCGCCCGAAGCTGGGTCCGTCGCAAGTTGTTCGCGGCGCTGGCCGCCCTAATTTTTACTCGGCTGGTACGAAAAAGCCACGACGTCGTGACCCTCGCGATCCTTGGCCGCCACGCCGGTGATCAACTCGACCGGCAAATTGAAAATCTTGTTGGGTTCCTTCTGCGCCTGCTCGGGATCGACGCCAGTCAGATTGGCGCGGACGCTGACGCCCTCGGGCAGATCGACGATGGCGGTCACATAGGGCGTTTTGATTCCCGGATACGACTGGTGCACGACCGAGAACACGTAGACCTTGCCCTTGTCGGACAGGGTCTGCGGTTTGAACTTGTCAGTCTCGCCGCACTTCGAGCATGCGACGCGTTTTGGGTCGAGGTAGATTGCGCCGCACGCGCACTTGATACCTTCGAGATGGGGCTTGGGCGCCAATTTCAACCATGGAACAATCGGGCGCGGTCCCGTGTCAGTAGCTTGAGCCTGCTCAGCCATGAAGATCCTCCGAACGATTCGATTCGAGTGATGGTGCTATCAGAATGACTAACGCCGCCAAGGCGGCGGCGCAATCGTTCTCTTTTGCCGGAGTTTCCCACAGGGCCGACAAGTCGTCAACAGGCGCGCAGGCATCGTGCTGCGAGAGGCGGCGATTGTCGGTGTCAAACAGTGTTGTGAAATTGGTTTTGGAAAATTTCGCGCTATTTTCTGTTTCCTCGATCTCTTCGTGACGATCGGGGCCGCGAGTGAGGGACGCATCTCGGGAGTGGGATGAGTTGAGAATCTGAGCGTGGGATGGAGGAGTCATAGAGAAGTATTATGGCATAGCGAGATGACAACCGTTGGCGCAGGGGTGACCCCTGCACCCAGTATTCGGGCCGCGCTCCTTCGTCGCGCGCGGAAAATTCAGCACCTGGAAATCGGCTTAGGGTAGATGGGTTGTTAGCCAGCTTTTTAAGACTGAGAAAAATTCGGGGCGGGTGGATTTTTCTAGCCAGGGGTAGTGGCCGCATTTCTGCCATTCGAGGTATTCGAGGTGCGGGAGGTGGGGGACTAGGCTGGCGCGGATTAGTTGGCCCGGGTGGGGGTCGGACGCGCCGTGGAGCATCAGGATTGGGGATTCGATTGCGGCGAAAGCCCGAGGATATACGCCCTCGGTCTGGAGGCGGATCATGTCGTCCCATGTTTCGGAGCCGGTGCCGGGTTCCGATTCGTCGATTTCCTGTTCGGTCGTTGCCAGATCGTACGAATATAGTTCGAGCGTCTGCTTGCCCAGTTCGTGGAAGCGTTCGTTTGGATCGGTGATTTTCAGCGCATCTTCGTAGCGTCGGCGCGCGCCTTCATCTTTTTTGCGCTCGTTTAGATTGATGATGAATTGATTGCGCGCGGGCAAGTCGAAGGTGCCGCTGCATATCAGCACGATCGGGCCGGCTGAGTCGGGGTGCGATTCGGCGTAGGCGAGCGAGAGCATCGCGCCCCATGAGTGGCCGACTAGCGCGGGTGCGCGCGACGAGCACGATTCGACCACTTCGTGGAGGTCGGCGACGTGGGCGGCGACCGTCGCGCTAACGCCGCTTTGGAAAGGCTCGAGGACGCGGAACGAGTCGGCGAGCGAGCGTGCGATGGGCGCCATCGAGCCGCATGCGCCGGGGCCGCCGTGTACGACGATCACTTCGGGGCCTGAGCTGCCGTAGGTGCGGACTTTCAACATGCTACTTGTGGGCATCTGGTTCAGTTTGATTTCGATTCTGGACCGAAGACGTGAGGGCAGTATTGCCTGTCCCACTCATCCGACCGGAACAGCACCTTCGCCCAAGCTAGAATCTTGTCATCTGAACGATAGGGAATCTTGGAGAGTTCGATCTCCTCAAAGTATTCATCCTCTGTACCCATGTGAAAATGCTCGTTGCCCTTATTGAGAGCCTGCAATTCTTTGACGAATAGATCGCGCCCCTCAGCGTTGAGGTGAATTTCCAGCTCTCCAGCTGAGGTCAAGTTGATGGTAACCCTTGGCTTCATAAACTCTCCGATTTGACTTCAGACCATTGTGAACTGAGACATCACCTACTTGTGGTGCCATTTTGGGGGGCGCTTTTCGACGAAGGCGGTTGTGCCTTCGACGCGGTCACTGCTGGCGAAGGTTACGCCGAAGGCTTCCTGCTCGAAGCGGAGGCCCGCATCTTGTTCCATCGTGAATGAGGCGCGGAGCGCGGCCTTGGCCTGACGGAGTGCGACGGCTGATTTGGTCGCGAGTTTTTCGGCGAGCTTGCGCGTCGTTTCGAGCAGAGCGTCGGGAGCGACGACCTGGTTGGCGAGGCCGAGTTCGAGCGCTGTTTTTGCGTCGAACATGTCGCCGGTCATGATCAGCTCGCGCGCCTTGTTGTGGCCGATGCGATGCGGGAGTCGCTGCGTGCCGCCGAAGCCGGGGATGAGTCCGAGATTGATTTCGGGCTGGCCGAAGCGCGCTTTTTCGCTGGCGATTATCAGGTCGCATGCGAGGGCGAGTTCGAGGCCGCCGCCCAGCGCGAAGCCGTTGACGGCGGCGATGACGGGAATAGGTAGATCCTCGAAACTTTCCATCACGCGATGGCCGAGGCGGGAGAAGTCGAGGCCGTCGACGGCCGACATTTTGGCCATCGCGGCTATGTCCGCGCCCGCGACGAAGGCCTTGTCGCCGGCGCCGGTGACGATGAGGACGCGGATGGAGGCGTCGTGGCGAGTGTCGCGGATGACGCGGGCGATTTCCTCGAGGACCTCGCGATTGAGGGCGTTGAGGGCGGTTGGGCGATTGACGGTGAGCGTTGAGATTGGGGCTTGGTCGAAGATTATGTTTTTGAGTTCCATGGCATTAGTTCTGCCTTGGGGGGATTTGGTGTCAAGTCAGCGGTGTGCGGAGAAGTAGGAATTCGGAGATTTTGGTCCTCCACCCGGCGCGAGGGGACGCGCGCCGGCCTCCTCCATTGGCACTGGTTCAGTTTGATTCTAGTTGGCGTGGTTGCCCTCTTCGCATGGATAAATTACCCAACTCGTTTCTGGCGGTAACTCGGAGTTGTGGAAGATATAGAAACAAAATTGCGTGAAGGCGTAGTTATCGAAAACAGTTGCGTATTCGATGCGACCCCATATGTAAAATCTGGCAGATGGCCCGGCATTACCGTGTGCTTCCAAGCTATCCAGCATACTTTTATTCAAAGTGCTGTTGAGAAAGATCGGTTCATCAACCTCAGAGTCGGGGAAGACTGTTGTCGGTTGAGAAAAGATACCTGGATGCAATCCGTCGCCCTTCGGGAAGGATGGCCCAGTAAACAAGTCGGTTGCGATCCAAATGCGCATATCCTTCCCGGGGGTATGACCGGAGTTCACAATCGGGAGCAAAGCGCCCAATCGCTGGCCTATAACGGCCCTAGTTCTAGACTTTTCGAATCGCGCAAAGACGTAAGCGCGTTGCGAATAGTGGAGCGCTTGGCGTGCGATGCAACCTTGGTAGAGGCTTACGCAAAGGGCGAGAATCGAAATGTACGTGGCGAACCGCGTTCCTGTCATGGTCTGCTCCCTCTTTTTACTTTTGTTAGCGCAATCACTGTGGCGGCAGTCTTCTAATGGCGGCTACCATTTCGGATCACAAGTGGACTATCGAAGAATTGTTTTCGCTTTCAAACTTAACCGGTGCCCCCAGCTTGTGTGGAGGCGAAATTCGCTTGCCTAATCCACGGGTCGGCGTTCAGAATCCCGAGATTTTGGTCCTCCACCCGGCGCGCGGGACGCGCGCCGGCCTCCTCCATTGAGGGAGGAGGCGAATTCGGATTTGCCTTATGAGCGAACGGTCCACGACGGCTGGTCCCAGCCTGGGGCCTAACATCTTTTCCAGAGCGACAAGATGCCAGCGATTTGTCCTCCAGCAAGCGCTGCCGCATATACCATCAGGCTCGTCGTCAGAAAGACCTTTAGAGCGGAGTCGTTCCTGATTTTGAATCGCGCCAGGAGGATTATGCACTCGGTATACAAGGCAATGCAGACTGCCGCGATGGCGTATTTCGAGTTGAGGTGTTCACAATTCGATGGAACGAACCAACGAATCAGCGGCAAGGTCAATTCTGCACATACGATGCCCGTGAGCATTGACGCCCAGAATGCCGGAGTTCGCAAACTATCCATGTTCAGGTTTTTTCATTCGAGGCGGACGGGAATCAACCAAACGTGGTTGTGGGAATGTTTTGAGGAGACAGGAATCCGGAGATTTTGGTCCTCCACCCGGTGCGCGGGGACGCGCGCCGGCCTCCTCCCTCGTGGGAGGAGGCGAATTCTTTGCGCGGGGTCATCGTTAAATGCAACGCACGGCTGAGCGAAGGGGTTGCGCGTGACTTGTTGGGCGCGAAACAATGCGCTCGTGTTTGTCAGATCAAGAACGCGGGCGTGCTTTCTTGCGGTTGTGCTCGTTGCGCTTGCGGGGTGCGGGTCGGAGTCGCAGGACTTCGTCACCAAGATTCGCGCCGAGGCGACGGAGAAATGCAACGAGGGCAACCAGGCTGCGTGTCATACGATCGTGCAGGCGCTCAGCGATACGAAGGTCGCGATCGAATCCACCGCGCCGGTCGCGATTCAAACGCCGGCATGCAATGCCGGCAATGACGAAGCGTGCCAGCAGATGGCCGTGCTACATGGCGAGTTGAGCGCGTGGTGCGCGACCGGGAACGGGCAGGCGTGCGCGGCGGTCAACGTCGGGCCGTGGCCGACGAAATGGGACGAGCCGGCGCTGATCGACGCGGCCAAGCTGTCGTGTCTCGGCGGGAAATTCAAAGCCGACTCGAGCACCTGCCAGGCTCTACAGATGTTGTAGAGATGTTGCAGGCTTACTGGCGTTCTTCGAAGCCGAGCGCGATCATCATCTCGTGGATCGATTGGTCGACTTCGAGAAATTCGGTGTGCGAGACGTACACCTGGCATCCCCGCTGGCCCCGCACCTGGCCGGGCAACTCGGTGATCCGGTAGACGAGGTCGCCGTTGATCATTACCGGCTTGTCCTTGATCGTTACGCGCAGCCACATAATCAGCCACCTTCCTCCAACGCCGGTCTAGTACTCGGGTTTGAAATCGAAATGATGAATCGCTTCGATGAAGCGGATGGTGCGGGTTTTCGAGCGCATCACGACGCTGTTGGTCATCGCGCCGCCGGAGAAAAATCGCACGCCGCGGAGGTAGTCGCCGGTGGTCACGCCGGTCGCCGCGAACATCACGTTTTCGCCGGCCAGTTCCTCGAGCGTGTAGCGATGCTTGAGATCCATGATGCCCATCGCGAGGCAGGCCTCTGCTTCCTCGCCGTTGCGCGGCACGAACCGGCATTGCATCTCGCCGCCGGCGGAGCGGATCGCGGCGCCGGCGAGGACGCCCTGATGCGCGCCGCCGATTCCGATCAGCATGTCGATTTCACTTTCGGGTCGCGTCGTCGCGATCGCGGCGGACAAGTCACCGGCGGAGATCATCTTGATGCCGGCGCCGGCGCGGCGGACTTCATTGATTAACTTCTCGTGGCGCGGGCGATCGAGAATCGCGACGCGCAAATCCTCGACGTAAACTTTTTTGGCTTCGGCCAGCGCCTTGAGGTTGTCGGTGGGCGAGCGGTCGATGTCGATGACGCCGCGGCCGGCGGGACCGCATGCGACCTTGTCCATGTAAGTGTCGGGGCATCGGAGGATACGGCCGCGCTCGGCCAGCGCCACGCATGACAGCGCATTGGGACCGCCGGTCGCGCAGATGATCGGGCCTTCGATGGCGTCGAGGGCGACGTCGATTTCGGTGCCGGCGCCGGTGCCGACGATTTCGCCCTCGTAGAGAAACTCGGCGTCGCCTTCCTTGCCCTCGCCGATGACGATTTTGCCGTCCATCGCGACCGAGTTGAGCGTCTTGCGCATCGCGTCGCACGCGGCGCGGTCGGCCATGCGCTCGTCGCCCTTGCCGATGAAGCGCGCGGCGGCGAGCGCTGCGGCTTCCGTCGCGCGTACGACTTCGAGGGCAAGATTTCGCTCCATCCAGATTCTCCGCGATCAGTTCGACGTGGTCTTCAAGGGGCTGCCGAACAAAGATTCTATCAGGTGATAGCCGTCGCCGACGAGTACGCCGGTCGCGGTGCCGTCACTTTCTGTGTAGCGGCGAGGGGTGCCACTGCCCGACTTGAATTGCGCCGACGTCATCAGCGCGAACGGCACGGGCTCGGGCGAATGAGTCTTGAGCTGGCTCGGCGTCGCATGATCGGGCATCAGCAGGAACGCGAAATCGCCAAGCGCGCCAAGGCCGGCGAGCATCGGGCCGATGATGAGTTCGTCGATGCGCTCGATCGCTTCCTTCTTCAGATCCGCGCGGCCCATGTGACCGGCCTCGTCGGGCGCCTCGATGTGCAGCAACAAAAAATCGCGCGACTTGAGGGATTCGAGACCGTAGCGACCCTTGGCGGCGTAGTCGGTATCGAGAAATCCGGTCGCGCCGGGAACCTTTATGAGGTTGAGGCCGGCGAGGCGTCCGAGGCCGTTGACGAGATCGACGGCGGAGATGACGGAGCCGTCGACGCCGAAGCGATCCTTCAACGTGGGCACCGAGGGGCGCGTGCCCTGCCCCCAGAACCAGGCTGACGACGCTTCAACTTTGCCGGCGTCGCGGCGCGCGCGGTTCACGGGATGATCGCGGAGGATCTCCTGCGAGTGGCGGATCAGGTCGCGCAGCAAATCGGCGCCGGCGCCTTTCGGCAGATGATCCTCGACTGCTTTGCCGGTGATGTCGTGCGGAGGTGTCAGATGAGTCGTCGCGACACCGCCGCGCCACATCATCAGATGGCGATAGCTGACGCCGTTGAAAAATTCGATACCGTCGCCGGCGAGTTGCTTGCGGAGGTCGGCGACGAGCTGCGCGGCCTCCTCGCTGGTGATGTGGCCCGAGGTGAAGTCGTTCATGATCGGCGCGCCGCCGACGCCGGGCGTGAGCGATACGAGATTCATGCGGAAGACGACGTCGCTCGGGCCCATCGCGATGCCCATGCTGGCGGCTTCGATGGGCGCGCGGCCGGTGTGATAACGCGCGGGGTCGTAGCCGAGCATCGTCATCGTGCCGACGTCGCTGCCCGACGGCATGCCCTTGGGAATCGTCGCGACCATCCCGAGCGTGCCGCGCGTCGCGAGCAAATCCATGTTGGGCTTGTGCGCGGCCGCGAGCGGGGTCTTGCCGCCGAGTTCTTCGCATGGCCAGTCGGCCATGCCGTCGCCGTGTATGATGATGTACTTCATGAGTGAGAGTTACTCGCGCTCGAGGATTTTCAGCACTTTCGCGATATCGGGTTCCACCACGATTGTGTTGCTTAAATTTTTCAGGGCCGTGTCGGGATCCTTGAGGCCGTGGCCGGTGAGAGTGCATACGACGACCGAGCCCGGCTTGAGTTGGCCGGCGGCGGCGTATTTCAGAAGTCCGGCGACGGAGGCGGCGGAGGCAGGCTCGGCGAAGACGCCGCCGGCTGCGATCAAGCGATAAGCGGCGAGGATTTCGGAATCGGTGACCATGTCGATGATGCCGCCGGACTCGTCGCGCGCGTCGGTCGCGCCTTTCCAACTGGCGGGGTTGCCGATTTTGATGGCGGTCGCGACGGTGTGCGGATCGTCGATTGGATGGCCGATAACGATCGGCGCAGACTCGGCGGCCTGATAGCCCATCATCTTGGGGATGCGATCGCTCAGGCCGACAGACTTGTATTCCTGGTAGCCGGCCCAGTAGGCGGTGATGTTGCCGGCGTTGCCGACGGGGAGAAAATGATGCGTGGGGGCGTCGCCGAGCTGATCGCAAATCTCGAAGGCGGCGGTTTTCTGTCCGGCGATGCGATCAGGGTTGACGCTATTCACGAGACGAATCTTGACGGGATCGCGCTCGGCAACGTCGCGCACGACTTTGAGGCAGATGTCGAAGTTGCCGATGACTTCGAGCACGCGCGCACCATGCATCACGCTTTGCGACAGCTTGCCCAGCGCGACTGCGCCTTTCGGGATCAACACGAAGGCCTTGAGCCCGGCGCGTCCTGCGTAGGCGGCGGCGGAGGCGGCAGTGTTGCCGGTCGAGGCACAGATCACGGCGCGCGCGCCCTCGCCCAGCGCCTTGGAGATGGCCAGCGTCATGCCGCGGTCCTTGAATGAGCCGGTCGGGTTGGCGCCTTCGAACTTGAAATAAACTTTGATGTTGAGCCCGAGGCGATCGGCGATCGCGGGCGCTTCGATCAGCGGCGTGTTGCCCTCGTTGAGGGTGACGATGGGAGTCGAGTCGGTGACCGGCAGGAAGCGCCGATAATGCTCGATGAGGCCGGGCCAGTGAAACAGCCGCCGATTTTTCGATGCGCTCTTCGAGTCCGACGCCATCGCCTAAAGCTTCTCCTCGATTCGGATAAATGCGGGTGCTGATTGCACGATTTTCTTCCTACGAATTTCCGCCAGCGCGCGTTTCAGGCTGCGCTCGGGCGCGTCATGCGTCCGCATAATCACCGGCACCGTCGGCGCCTTGCCGCGATCCTTCTGGATCACCGACGCGATCGAGAGGCCGTGCTTGCCGAGCACCGACGCAATCGCGCCGAGAACGCCGGGCTTGTCGCGCGCCGTGAAGCGCAGGTAGTACTCGCATACCACGTCGTCCATCGGCTTGACACTGGCGGGCTTCATCAGATGAATCGGCAGGCCGAACGCGTGTGTGCGCGCGGAACCTTCGGCCATCCGATGGCGCGCGATTTCGAGTATGTCGCCCATCACGGAAGTCGCCGACGGCATCTCGCCGGCGCCTAGCCCGGAATACATTGTCGCGCCAAGTGCGTCGCCGTGGATATAGATCGCGTTGTAGGCGCCGCCGACGCCGGCGAGCAGATGGCGCCGCGGAATCATTGTGGGATGCACTCGCGCCTCGATCGCGCCGTCGTCGTCCTTGCCGATCGCGAGCAACTTGATGACGCATCCGAGCTCGCGCGCGTACTCGATGTCGGCCTGCGTGATTCTCGTGATGCCCTCGGTGTAGACCTGCGCCGGCTTGACGAGCACGCCGAACGCGAGCGTCACCAGCAGGCAGAGTTTGTGCGCCGAGTCGTGGCCCTCGACGTCGGTGGCGGGATTCGCCTCGGCGAGGCCACTTGCCTGCGCGTCGGCCAGCGCGGCGCCGAACTCGACGCCGTTGTCCGTCATCGTGGTGAGGATCGAATTGCAGGTGCCGTTGACGATCCCATAGACGGCTCGCTGGCGGTCGCCGGCGAGCGCCTCGCGCAGCGTGCGGATTATCGGGACACCGCCGCCTACGCTCGCCTCGAAGCCGACGGCGAGGCCGCGCTTGCCCGCCTCGCGAAAAATTTCGCCGCCATGCTCGGCGAGCAACGCCTTGTTGCCGGTGACGACGTCCTTGCCACTGGCGAGCGCTTTCATGATGAGTGCGCGCGCGGGCTCGTGACCGCCGAACAGCTCGACGACGATATCGATGTCGGGACGCGTCACGGCCGCGGCCGCATCGCGCGTGATCAGTTTCGCGGGCAGGCCGGGCACATCGCGGGGCTTGAGACTTCGATCGGCGACGACCGCCAGCTCGAGCGGCGCGCCGAGGATGCGCTCGTACTTGTCGGGATTGCGCAGCAGCAGTTTGACGACGCCGCCGCCGACCGTTCCGCATCCGAGCAGGGCAATCCGTACCGGTTTCAATTGTTCCCCGATGCTTTCGCGAGTGCGTTCAGGAGCCGCTGGCGGCGATGGGGATTACGGGGCGGCCACTGCGGAGCGCGTGGCGGATGCCGCGGAGCGCCTGGCGCGTGCGATGCTCGTTCTCGATCAGGGCGAAACGCACGAAGCCGTCGCCGTCCTGGCCGAAGCCGACTCCCGGAGACACGGCGACCTTCGCTTCCGCGAGCAGGAACTTCGCGAATTCGAGCGAGCCCATCGCGCGGAACGGCTCCGGAATCGGCGCCCATACGAACATCGTGGCCTTCGGCTTCTCCACCGGCCATCCGGCGCGGTTGAGTCCGTCGACCAGCACGTCGCGACGATTCTTGTAGGTCGCATTGATCTGCGCGACGCATTCCTGCGGCCCGTTAAGCGCCGCGATCGCCGCCACCTGCACCGGCGCGAACATCCCGTAGTCGAAGTACGACTTCAGCCGGCCGAGCGCCGCGATCATCTCGCGATTGCCGACGGCGAAACCGACGCGCCATCCGGGCATGTTGTAGCTTTTCGACAGCGTGAAGAATTCGACGCCGATGTCTTTCGCGCCCGGCACCTGCATCATCGAGGGCGCCTTGTAGCCGTCGAAGCAGAGGTCCGCGTACGCGAAATCCTGGGCGACCATGATGTCGTTCTCGCGCGCGAACTCGACCACTCGCTGCATAAAATGCAAATCGACAGTCGCCGTCGTCGGGTTGTGCGGAAAATTCATGATAAGGAACTTGGGCCGCGGCCAGCATCGGTTGACCGTCGCCATCAGCTCGTCGAAAAATTCCTCGCCGCGGCGAATCGGCACGCCCTGCACCTGCGCGCCCGCAATGATGCATCCGTACTGATGAATCGGATAGGTCGGCGTCGGCGCGAGCACCACGTCGCCCTGGTCGAGAATCGCCAGCGCGAGGTGCGCGATGCCCTCCTTCGAACCAATCGTCACGATCGCTTCCGAATCGGGATCGAGCTCGACGCCGTAGCGCCGCTTGTACCAATCGCAAATCGCCAGGCGCAGTTTGTACACGCCGCGCGAAACCGAATAGCGATGGTTGGCATTCTTGGTGGCGGCCTCGACCAGCTTCGCCACGATATGCGGCGGCGTCGCTTCGTCGGGATTGCCCATCCCGAAGTCGATGATGTCCTCGCCTTCGCGCCGCGCCTTCAGGCACAGCTCGCCGATCGCGTTGAAGACGTACGGAGGCAGCCGCTTGATTCGTGGGAAATCCATTGAGCTATAAGTTTTAACGGACCCCAGTGCGCGGGGCTAGTAGGGGATGGGGAAGGCGGAATTGAAATGAAACCCGCGGTGGGTTTCATGCTTCCTTCGGCAGGGGTGACCCCTGCACCCGGTGATAGGAAGAGAAGATGCGGGACTGCGTCCCTGTTAGGAAGTTGGTGGGGAAGAATTCACCTCTCCGTAGGGAGAGGTGAAGGCGTTCGCATCGAGCAGCGCTCCTTTATTCCGCGACTGTGTTCTTCAGTGCGCCGATGCCTTCGATTTCGATTTCGATCACGTCGCCGACCTTCATTTGGGATATGCCTGGAGGGGTGCCGGTTGAGATTACATCGCCTGGCAGCAGGGTCATCACGTGTGAGATGAAGCTGATCAGGAAATCGGTTTTGAAGATCAGGTCGGACGTGTTGGCGTTTTGACGAAGTGTGCCGTTGAGTTTTGTCGTCAGCGCGAGCGCGTCGGGATTTTTTATCGACGTCTCGATCACCGGACCCAGTGGCGCGAAGGTGTTGAAGCTTTTGCTGCGCGTGAATTCGTTGTCGCGGGCCTGGAGGTCGCCGGCGGTTACGTCGTTCATGCAGGTGTAGCCGAGGACGTAGCGCCGTGCCTCTGACAGAGGGATGCGAAAGGCCTTGCGCGCGATCACGATGGCAAGCTCGCCTTCGTAGTAAAGCTCGCGGGTTTGCGGTGGGTAGATGATCGCGTCGCCGGGGCCGATGACCGCGGTTGCGGGCTTGAGGAATATGAGCGGTTCCTTTGGAGGCTCGACTTTCTGATCGCGCACGAACGCGGCGTAGTTCATTCCGGCAGCGACGATTTTGCTCGGCGCGACAGGAGCGAGTATCCGCACCGTGTCGAGTGGAATCGATTTCGCCCGCGACCTTCTCTTAAGCGCGTCGAGCGCGCCTTCCAGCGGTTCGATCCGGTCGCCTTCCAGCGCGCCGTATTGATCGCGGCCGTCTCGGATGTAGCGGACAATTTTCATTTCGCGGAGCCCGCCAGGGCGACGGCGGCGACTTCGCGACGGCGCATCGCCCAGTAGACCGGCGCTGCGCAGAGCGAGATCAGAGCCGCGATTTGCCATTCGAACGGGATTCCTGCCGTGTCGGCGATGTGTCCGGCGAACAGCAGGCCGAGCGAGCCGCCGCCGGTCTCGAACGTCGTGCGGAACGAAAGCAGGGTCGCGCGGTTGCCTGATTCGAGCTGTTCGTTGAACCAGCTCTGTACCAACGGCATCATCGCGCCCGTGAAGAGATTCATAGTGAACAGCATCGCCAGGGAGACTACCGGGCGCCCGCCGAAGAGGCCGCCGAGGAACAGCATCACGCTCGCGCAGATCACCAGCATACTGACGCGCGCCGCGCGCTGCGCTTCGTCGACGATGAATCGCGCGCTGACTTCCGCGCCGATCAGACGCGCCGTCGACAAGCCGCAATAAATCCATCCGACGATCCATACGCCGACACCAAGGTTCTGGTTGAATACTATCGGCCACGAGATCCAGTACGGCACCCATGCGGCGACCGTGATCGCGCCCGCGACACTCAGCATCAGGACAGTGTGCGCGCCCATCCCGGCGCGGATTCCGTCGCCGACGTTTTTTGCAACGCGCAGCGGGATGTCAGCAATGTGCACGTTCGCCGCGCGCGGCCGTTCGTCATGCATGAGGATTGCGCCGACGATGCCCGCGACGACGTAGCCGCCCGCGCCCAGCAGCCATGGCCATGCGATGTTCATGTCGGCGACGTATGCGCCGATCATCGCGGAGCCCATGAAGCCGACGGTCGTGAGCTGCGAGATGCGCGAGAAGAGCCGGTCCTTCATGCCGTCGTAGCCGGCGTCGTCGAGCGCGTCGACACCCCATGCGTCAATCGCGCCGTTGCCGAAGGTCGTGCCGATACCGTCGATGCTCTCGGCGATCAGGAACACATAGTAATGATGCGCGACGAAATAGAGCAGGAACGCGGCGACTCGCAGCACGGCGCCGAGCACGTACGAGCGGCGTCGGCCGAGCAGGTCGGCGAAGGCGCCGGTCGGCACGTCGGTGAGGAACAGGACGACGAAGTACGTCGCGAGGACGCTGTTTATCTGGAACTGGTTGAGGCCGCGCGAGTGCAGGAAAATGGGATAGACGCCGAACAGGAATCCGCCGGCGAACGAGTACAGGCCCCATACCGTGTAGTAGCGGCGAGTGATATCGCGAATCGTCGGAGCATGCGGTCGAACGCTTTCCACCGAAATCTCCCCACCACGTCTAGCGTGCCAAAAGAAAAAGCCCCGAGGCTCTTAAGCGCCCGGGGCTTTTTTGAGCCAAGTATCAATGTCCGTCTCAATTCAGGAGGACCTTCATTGAATTGGGGACTCGACGTACATTACCACTCGGCTTCATTGGCAATAGATTATGCGCGCCGCTGACGATCAGTCAAGCACCGGGAAATCGGGCCAAAACGGCTTTCTGGTTCTCAGAAACCCTTGAATAACATAGGATTTAGCCATCTTCGCATGATCAACCCCAACCTCGACTTCCCCGCCGACGTGCCCGAACCCGGCCTCGGCACTCGCGCGTGGCGCTTTTCGAACGTGCTGTGGCTGGCCGCTTACGTGTACGTCGGATACAAGGGCACCCAGCTCTGGACGCGGTTCATCGACGATCGCAACAAGGCCGAGCTCTTCCGGCGGCAGGATCTGCGCGCCGCGCAGGCGCTCAACCGCACCGCGCTGCGGCTCGAAGGTCTGCTGATCAAGGCATGCCAGTTTATCGCGACTCGCGCCGACGTGCTGCCCGACGAATGGGTGTCGACGCTGTCCGGGTTGCACGACCGCGTGCCACCGCGCCCATTCGCGATGATTCGCGAACAAGTCGAGCGCGAGCTGGGTCGGCCGCTCGAAGCTGTCTATGCCGAGTTCGATCCCGCGCCGCTGGCGTCGGCGTCGCTCGCGCAGGTGCATCAGGCGCGCCTGCACGACGGGCGTCGATGCGCGGTGAAAGTGCAGTACCCGGGGATCGACGGCATCGTCCGCGCCGACCTGCGCAACATGACGACGGTGCTGCGGTGGCTCGCGCTGCTCGAGCGCGACTTCGACTATCGCGTGCTGATGCGCGAGGCGCTGAAGTACGTGCCGATGGAGCTGGACTTCATCCACGAGGCCGAGAACTCGGCCACGATGCGCGCGAACTTTGCGGCGGATCCGTTCGTGCTGGTGCCCGAGGTCTATCGCGAGTTCACGACGCGGCGCGTGCTCACGATGGAGCTCGCGGACGGAATCAAGGTTACGGACGTCGAGGGACTCGAGCGCGCCGGCATCGACAAGCACCTCGTGGCGCAAAAACTGATCAATATTTTCTGCGACCAGGTGCTGCGCGACGGCTTCTTCCACGCCGATCCGCATCCCGGCAACATTCTGATACAGCCGGGACCGAAAATCGTGCTGCTCGACTTCGGGCTGGCCAAGGATTTCCCGCCGACGTTCCGCGACGGCATCGTGCGGCTGACGTTTTCGATTCTGAGCGCGAATCGCGACGGCATTATCGCGGCGTTCAAGGAGCTGGGCTTCCGCACGCGCAACGGCAATCCCGACACGCTGCTCGCGTTCGCCGACTTGTTTCTCGGCGACACGATCAAATCCAAGAAGGCCTACGCCGACAAGGACCTGATCGACAAGTTCAATGAAGAACTGCCGCGCGCGATCAAGGCGAACCCAATCGTTGAGGTACCTGCCGACGTGCTGCTGGTCGGCCGCATGATGGGGTTGTTGAGTGGGCTGGGCAAATCGTTGGACTCGCAAGTGGATCTGTTTACGACGATCATGCCGTACGCGCAGCGCCTGATGATGTCACAGTCCGCGCCCGCGCTAACCAACGCCCCCGCAAGTACGCCTGCCGGCAAGTAGTTCGCGCGACCTGCGCGTCCAGCCCGAATCATCGTTGGCCAACGTCCGCGCGCGCGAGCTAATCGCCGAGTCGCGATCGGTATAGGCCTGTTTGAAACTTTGCGCTGGTAATTTCGGCTAAAGAAGTCCTTGACCTCATGGTAAATCCGACCTATGAGCACGCGAGAGACGCGCGGGGTGGGTCCCGTTGAGTTCCTTCGTCGATACGACCCGCGCGACGAAGCAAGGGCGCCGCAGTAGCTGGATGGGGGATAGAACGACTTGTACATCACGTTGATAGCGGCGGTTGCGGCGCTGGGCGGCCTTTTGTTCGGCTTCGACACGGGAGTGATCGCGGGCGCGATGTTGTTCATCACTCCCGAGTTCCATCTTGGTCCCGCTCAGCAGGGGCTCGTGGTCAGTGCCGTGACCTTTGGCGCGTTGTTCGGCGCGCTGGTCGGAGGAACTTCGTCTGACGCGATCGGCAGACGCTGGACCAACATCGCCGCCGGACTGAGCTTTGTCGCAGGCTCGATCTTCTCAGCGATCGCCCCCAACGTCGACATTCTGATTGCTAGTCGGGTCCTGATAGGACTGGCGATTGGACTAACGTCCGTCGCTGCGCCGATGTATATCGCGGAGCTGTCGCCGGCGCGCAATCGCGGAAAACTGGTATCGCTCTTTCAGCTGGCGATCACCATCGGCATCCTCGTTTCCTACATTGTCGATCGAGCCCTGGCGCCTGACCACGCGTGGCGCTGGATGCTGGGGCTAGCAGTCGTGCCCGGCGCGCTGCTGGTGCTGGGAATGATCGCGATGCCTGAGTCGCCGCGATGGCTCCTGAAGACGGGAGCAGAAAAGGCCGCGCGGCAAGCCCTGTCGCTCGTGCGGCGTGCGGATGAAATCGACGCGGAAGTAAAAGAGATCCACGAGGACCTCGAGCACAACCGGCCGGCCGCGTGGTCGGAGCTGTTGATGCCGGGACTTCGTCCGGCGCTTCTGGTCGGAATCGGGCTGGCAGTTTTCCAGCAAGTGACCGGCATCAACACGATTATTTATTACGCGCCCCAGATTTTTCAGAGGGCCGGACTGAACAGCGCGACTACCGCCTTGGCAGCAACTGCGGGAATCGGAGTCGTCAACGTACTCTCTACGCTGATCGCAATCTGGCTGGTGGATCGAGTCGGGCGAAAGCCGCTGCTGCTGGCGGGGCTTGTTGGAATGGTCTTGAGCCTGGCCGCGCTGGGCGTTGCCCAACGTTTTGGTTCGACGTTCGATGTCAACCAACAGTTCGTCGGACCGATTACCGTGGGGTTCATCGGACTGTATATCGTCTGCTTCGCTTTCTCGCTGGGACCGGTCGTGTGGCTGATGATCTCGGAAATCTTTCCCAACCGGGCGCGGGCGCGAGCGGCGGGAATCTCGACGGCCGCCAACTGGACGGCGAACTTTCTCGTGAGTCTTTCGTTCCCGGTTCTGCAAGCGATGATGGGGCCGTCGCTGTGGTTCCTGTACGCCGCGATGGGTGTGGCGGCGTTTTTTTTCATAGTCCGTTGGGTTCCTGAAACCAAAGGAAAGTCGCTCGAGGACATCTCGCGCCAGTGGCGGACTGCAAGCGCAAACAATCTCGTAGGTCAGCAGCCTGCCAAATGAGCCGGTTGATTCTTAGATCGCTGGTTGTCGGCTTCCTGCTCTTATCGATCTTTCCGACGGCCCTGAAGGCTCAGACTTTCTCGACGCCGTGGATGCACGCGACCAATCAGGATTGGGCGTCCGAATGGGGCGTACTCGATCCTATGATCTTGTTCGCCCCCGGATCCTGGCAGCAGCTCAAAGGCGCGACCGGAAATTGGGATGGTGTGCGCAGTGACCTCGCGGGCGCCGGCGTTTCTGTTTTCGGTTCCTACGAAAGCGAATCCGCCGGCAATCCCGTCGGCGGAGAGGTGCACAAATTCCGGTACACGCACAACATCGCGCTCGGGATCGCGTTGGATCTCCACAAACTGATCGGCCTGCGCGATACCTACTTCCTTGCGTCGGCATCGGAGCGAACGGGCAACAGTCTGTCGAACGACATCCCCAACACTCTGCAGGTGCAGCAGATTTACGGACATCAAACGATACGGCTGGTGGACCTGGCGGTTGAACATCAATTTTTCGACAAGAAGATCGACGTCGTCGGCGGCCGCATCAACGCGCTCGACGACTTCGCGACTTCGCCGTATTACTGCTTCGCGCAAAACCTCGGCTTCTGCGGCAATCCACTGAGTATTCCGACCAACGCCAACGTACCGAGCTACCCGGGCGCCGCGTGGGGAATTCGCGCACGCTACCAGGCGACGCCTGAGTTCTACTCGATGACGGGTGCGTACAATACTTACCGGGATTTCCGCAGCGATAAATTCCACGGCGTTGATTTCAGCCTCCGGCATAATTCCGGCGTCGCGATCATGCAGGAGCTCGGCTATTCGCCCAAGCCGATGCGCGACCTCGGATATCCGGGAACCTACAAGATCGGCGGGCTCTACGATTCCGAGCCGCGGCTGAATTTCAAGAGCGGTCAGACGCGCGGTGGAACCTGGCAGATGTACGTGACCGGGCAGCAGCGGCTGCTTCGCCGGCCGGAGGGCGCAACCAGTCCTCATCAGGGCTTGTGGTCATTCCTCGCCTTCTCGTATGCGCCGCCCCAGATGAACACCGATGAATATTTCTGGGATGCGGGGCTGCTGTACTTCGGGGTGATTCCGCAGCGACCCGAGGACGAGTTGGGCTTGTTTGGAGTCTTCGGGCAATTCTCAAGCGACCTGCGGGACGCTCAGCGTGCGGCTCACCAGCCAACGCAGACGCATGAAGCGATTATCGAGTCCAACTACATGTACAACGTGACCCCCTCGCTCACCGTGCAACCGGATATCCAGGGCGTCTTCCGACCGAACGGCACCGGCCTTGTCAGCGATACGCTGGTGCTCGCCGTGCAGGTGACGATCGCGCTTTAGCGATTGTCGATTGATCTGCGCTTCGCGCTGGACGCTTCACGCCCCGCGTAATAGTTTCCTCTACCGTGACAAATGAAATCGAACAGGTTGCGCTCCGCGCGGCGCGCGCCGCAGGCAGGATCCACCTCAAGCGCCTCAGCCGAATCACCATCAACCGCAAATCGAACTCGATCGATCTCGTCACCGAAGCCGACCGCGAATCGGAAGCCGCGGTCATCGAAGTAATCCATCGCGCGTTTCCGACGCACGCGATTCTGGCCGAGGAGAGCGGCGCCAGCGCGCATCAGAGCGACCATCGATGGATAATCGACCCGCTCGACGGCACGACCAACTTCGCGCACGGCTATCCGCAATTCTGCGTGTCGATCGCGTACGAGCGACGCGGGCGCGTGCAATTCGGCGTCGTGTTCGACGCGCTCAAGAAGGAATGTTTTGTGGCGAATCGCGGACAAGGCGCGCGCCTCAACGGCAAGCCGATTCGCGTCAGCGCGACGCCGAATCTCTGCTCCGCCCTGCTCTGCACCGGCTTCGCGTATGACCGCCGCGAGCGCCGCCGCTTCTATCTATGCTTCTGGGAAGAGCTGATGACGCGATCGCAGGGCGTGCGGCGCACGGGATCCGCCGCACTCGATCTCGCGTACGTCGCCGCGGGGCGCACCGATGGATTCTGGGAATTCGGACTGAGGCCGTGGGACGTCGCCGCCGGCGCACTCATCGTCGAGGAGGCACGCGGACGCGCGACCAACATGGACGGATCCGAGCTCGACCTCGCCGGGATGAACATCGTCGCGACCAACGGCCGCCTGCACAATGAACTGGTCGAAGCGATCGCGCAGACGCGGCCCGAGGCCGACCGCCGCCACGCCGAGATGCTCCGCGAGACTAAGGCCTCGGCATAAAGATGTCTCAAGAAAATACAAAGATTCGACGCGCCACCCGCGAGGACATCGAAGTTCTCGGTGAAATTTGTTACCGCGCGTTCTGCGTGCTCGCCGACCAGCACGGCTTCTCCCACGAGTTCCCCTCTCTCGAGGCCGCCGACGGCGTCGTCCGCAGCATGGTCACCGGGGTCGGCCACTACGGCATCGTCGCCGAAGTGAACGGACGCATCGCTGGCAGCAACTTCATGGATGAGCGATCGGCCATCGCGGGCATCGGTCCGATCAGCGTCGATCCCGAGGTGCAGAACAGCGGCGCCGGCCGCGCGATGATGCTGCACATGCTCGAGCGCGTTGCCGCCAATCGCGGGCCTGGTGTGCGGCTGGTGCAGACCGCGTATCACAATCGATCGCTCAGCCTGTATGCGAAGCTCGGGTTTGAAATCCGCGAGCCGCTATCGGTGATGATCGGGCCGCTGATAAAAGAGTCGATCCCTGGCTACAAGGTCCGCGCCGCCACGGACGCCGACCTCGACGCATGCAACCGGCTGTGCGTCGCAGTCCACGGACACGATCGCGGCGGCGAGCTGCGCGACGCTATCAAGGACGGGATGGCCACGGTCGTCGAGCATCTCGGACGCATCACCGGCTACGCGAGCGGCATCGGCTACGGGGGGCACGCTGTCGGCGAATCGAATGAAGAGCTCAAGGCGCTGATTTCGGCGGCGACGGAATTCCTCGGATGCGGCCCGCTGATCCCGTCGCGCAACGGCGAGTTGCTCCGATGGTGCTACAGCAAGGGGCTGCGCCTGATGCAGCAGATGACGCTGATGAGCGTTGGCCTCTACAACGAACCGCGCTTCCCCTTCATCCCGTCGGTTCTTTACTGATTGGCGCCGCGGCTCTCTGCTGACATCCCAGCGAGGGCCCGCGAAACCAAGGCGTCGGCATTAGGATGTCTCAAATGAACACAAGGATTCGACGCGCGACCCGCGAGGACATCGAGGTCTGCGGCGACATCTGTTATCGCGCATTCGGCGAGCTTGCCGATCACCACAAATTTAGCCGCGAGTTCCCATCGGTGGAAATGGCCGTCGGCGAGATCACCCGCATGATCTCGAATCCAGGCTGCTACGGCGTCGTCGCCGAAGTGGACGGGCGCATCGCCGGCAGCAACTTCATGGACGAGCGCGCGCCGATCGCGGGAATCGGTCCGATCAGCGTCGATCCCGAGATCCAGAACAGCGGCGCCGGCCGCGCGATGATGCAGCATATGCTCGATCGAGTCAGCGAGCGCCGGATGCCCGGAGTGCGTCTGGTGCAGGTCGCCTATCACAACCGATCGTTCAGCTTGTACACGAAGCTCGGCTTCGAAACTCGCGAACCCCTGTCGGTGATGGTCGGGCCGCCGATCAAGGAATCAATCGCCGGTTGCAAGGTGCGTGCTGCTACCGAGGCCGACCTCGCTGCATGCAATCGTCTCTACTTCGCAACGCACGGCCACGAGCGCGGCGGCGAATTGCGAGATGCGATCAAGGCGGGAACGGCGAAGGTCGTCGAGCACCTTGACCGTATCACCGGTTACGCGACCGCGATCGGCTACGCGGGTTACGCCGTAGGAGAATCGAACGAAGAACTGAAAGCGCTGATTTCGGCGGCGACGGAATTCCTCGGATGCGGCCCGCAGATACCGTCGCGCAACGGCGAGCTGCTCCGATGGTGCTACAGCAAAGGCCTGCGGCTGATGCAGCAGAACACACTGATGAGCGTCGGCATGTACAACGAACCGCGCTTCCCATTCATCCCGTCGATTCTGTACTGACCGGAGCCGGGGAGCTTGCGTCGCGCGAGGATCAACGGAGCGCCTGACTTGTCCGCCGGGTTTCGCTGATGTAGTTCTTTGGATTGCCAGCCACTGCGTCCCGGTAGTGAAAAGGACATCACGGAGGTCTCCGGAACCTCAAGTCCGGGTTCGATTCCCGGCCGGGGCATTTCTTGAACGCACGCCCTACCCTTTCTGATCGGTCAACAATTCCTTCACTGTACTAACAGTAGAGTTTCAGTACAGTCTCGCTCAATAAGCTAACTGTAGGAAGATAAAGCGTACTGTACGTTTTGTCTATTGAGGCCTAACCTGTCTCTTAGAGGTGTTATAGTGTCCTATACAGCTCACGTCTCCCTTAGTCTTGCTTTAAGCCGTGTTCGGAGTCAAAATCGGCGGCATGAGAGGCGAAAACCAAGACGCATTAACCGTGGCGCCCCGCGACCAGCGTGGCATTCTCGACGAGATTCGCAACGACCACGAGCTTATCGCGCGGCTCAGGATAACCGGCCCCGAGCTCGAGGCGCTGTCGAAATGCGCGCTGCTGGGAACTCTTACCTGCAAGCAGGACATGCTGTTCATCCTGCGGCAGATTCGCGAGGCGACCAGCCCGGCGTTCGAGAATGCGACCCTCTTCGCGCAGCCGCCCACCGCGTCCACGGAAGTGGAGGACACGCTGCCGGATTTCCGGCGGCTCCCGGTCCACCCTGCTTCGAGGCTAATTCCGACGGCAGGATCCGTCGACAGCGCGGTTCCTCGCAAGTCGGAGCGGTTCGGAGTGCTGTTCTGGGTCTCGGTGCTGGCGGTGGGCCTGGTCTGGAACGGCGTCATCCTGGCATCGCGGTGGCGCGACAACTTCATGACGAGTATCGCGAGTCCGATTACCCAGGCGCCTACTTCCGACACGTGGTACAGCAGTTTCGACCGCTTCAACGTTCTGCTGATGTGGGAGACGCTGTTCGTGATCGCCGTGGTGGCGATAGTGTACATGAAGAACCGCGATTCGCGGCGCTTCAAGGTCAGGCCCGGCCGCCGCTACAACTAGACGATCCGTCCAGTAAAAGATCCGTCGGTCGGCATCCCAATCCCGGCTCGGGTAGCCGACTGCGCGCTTGATGCGGTCGCTGCCGTTACCCTAAGATTCGCACGTCGTACTATCTAACCGAGGTAAGGCGTTTCGATGGCCGACACCGCCAAGGCCGGGCTGCGGCAGATGATGCCGAGCGTATTCAACGGTATCGCGACGGCGATCGCCGCCGCTGCCGGACTGATCGGCCTGCTCCATCAGACAGGCTACCTCGGAAACCATCCGCACATGAGAGCCGGCGTCCAGGCAGGCGCTCGGATGCATCCGCGATTGCTTGATCAAAACGGTCCCGTAGCGGCTGGGGACGCTCCCGCGGCGCCGGTCCTTCCCGCAACCGCTGCGTCAAGCGATGCAACGGCCCGATCGGCGATGTTGCCAGGCGCCAGGAGGTTGAACGGCGCGTGGCGCGACATGGGTTCGAACTGTCACGAGATAGAACAGAGCGGGCATGCGTTGACCGTCACCAGCTACTTTGGTGATAGCGGCAAGCTGTGGGCTGTCGGCAGCGGAACCGTAAAGGGGCAAGCGGTCTCAGTCAAAATGAATTCAGCCAATCCAGCTTCGCCCCAGGTAGATCTGATCCTCTCGGACGACGGCCGCGAAATGTCCGGCATGATAAAGGGCGTGAAGGGCGCGCATCTGGCGCGATGGCGCCGCGTAGGCCCGTCGTGCAGCTAGCGTCGCCCTGCCCTGCCGCTTGACGATTCGTGTGCACGGCTTCAGGCGATACTTCCCCAGAACTCGCGTAGCAGCACGCTCATAACCTTGGGATGCTCCTCGGGGAAAAATAGTTTTGCGCGCGGCACCATGACGACGCGCCTGACGCCGCCGATATTGTCCTTGAGCCATTGCGGCGATTTCAGATCGAAGGCGGTGTCGGCTTCGCCCCACGCGATTAGCGTCGGCACCTTGAGCTCGCGCAGTTGAGGCGCGATCGAGATCAGCACTTTCAGATTTTCGAGACTGAGAAAGCGACGCATGCTGTTGCTGCGATCCTCCGATGAAACGAGCGGCTCGATGTAGGTCGTGAACGCCTCGTCGGGGATTCGGCTGGCGTCTTCGTAGACCGACGCGAACGCCTGCCGCGCAATCGCGGGCGCCTGCACCATCGCTTTCATCCCGTCGACGATTGACGGGTCGGCGAACTGATCGAAGGCCGCTTTCAGCATCGCGTTCGGCCAGAGGTCGTGGACCTCGCAGTTGGTTAGCGTCAGGCTGCGAAGGCGCGACGGATAGCGCGCCGCGAAAACCTGGCTGATGCTAGCGCCGCTGTCGTTGCCGACGAGATCGATCTGCGCAATCCCCAGCCGGTCGAGGAACCCGGCGATCATCGCGGCCTGCTGGTCGAACGTGAGCTGCTGCGCAGGCTTGATCTCAGTGTAGCCGAGCCCCATCAGATCCAGCGCGATACATCGGCGCGTCGCGACCAGGTCGTCAAGCACGTCGCGCCAGGCGAAGCCGTTGAGCGGGAAGCCGTGGATGAAGAGCGCGACGGGGCCGCTGCCCTTTTCGACGTAGGCGACCCGGCCGAAGGTCGTGTCCGCGAATTTGCGCGCCTGATGGAACTCTGCTGCGTTCATTGCTAGCCTGCCTCCTGTTATTTCGCTGGGGACGGTATTTCACATACTGACGGTATGTATCTGACATGAGAGCGGTATGACAGTCAAGAGCCGCAAGCTCGAGCAGTCGCTGGCCACTCGCGCAGCCCTAATCAAGACGGCGCGCAAGCTCTTCGCCCGCCTCGGCTACGCCGACACCGATATCGAAACGGTCGCGCGCCGCACGCGCGTCACGCGCGGCGCTCTCTATCATCATTTCAAGGACAAGCAGGACCTGTTCTCGGCCGTGTTCGATCTCGAAGAACAGACACTCACGCAAACCGTCGCTGACGCCGCCGTCGGGCATACGAGCGCCTGGGACGGAATGCTCGCCGGATGCAACGCTTTTCTCGATGCATGCCTCGACCCGAGTGTGCAACGTATCGTGCTGATCGACGCGCTCGCCGTTTTGGGATGGGCGCGCTGGCGTGAGATCGACGCCAAGCACAACCTGCGGCTGGTCACGGCCGCGCTGCAAGCCGCGATGGATCAGGGAGTGATCGCGCGCGGACCGGTGGATTCACTCGCGTACCTGCTGATGGGTGCGATCACCGAAGGCGCAATTTTCATCGCGCACGCCGCAGACAAGCCCGAGGCCCGCCGCGAGGTCGGCGAGAACGTCGCGCACCTGCTGTCGGGCCTTCGTATCGACAAGCAGGGGTGACCTCCTTCGGCTTCGGTCAGGACAAGCGCTGCACCAGTCAAAAGGAAGTCATTCATTCCGATCAGCTTCGAGTGGTTCAACAGCCTGCATATCGACAAATCGCGGGGCTAGTCGTAGAACTGCACGAAGGATCGAAGGGGGATCGCGATGGAATATCGAATCACACCGGGCCGGTTGGAGATTGGGAAATTCTCGCTCTATTACGAGCGCGTCGGAGCCGGGGCGCCGATCGTTTTTCTGCACGGGCTCGGCGGCAATCATATGTCGTGGTGGCAGCAGGTGCCCTACTTCATGCGATCGTTCGAATGCATCACGGTCGATCAGCGCGGGTTTGGCCTCTCGCCGGATCCCGAAGACTTTTTCAATCGCGCGCACTCGAGCGACCTCGGCAGCCTGCTCGACCATCTGAAGATCAACAAGTGTGTGCTGATCGGGCAGTCGATGGGCGGATGGACGATCGTCGGCTACGCGCTGGAGCATCCGGATCGCGTCGCGGCGATGGTGATGGCGGATACGCCGGGTGGAATCTTCACACCGGAGATGAATTTTCCGGCGGTGCCGAACGCCGGCCGCCCACCGTTGCCGGTCGATGCGACGCCGCCGATTGGATCGTTGCCGACGTATGCGGCCGACTATTTTGCGCGGCGGCCCGAGATGGCGTTCCTGTACGAAGAAATCAGGATTCACGGCGCGCGCCCTCCCGCCGACGCCAGCACCCGTCTGCTCAACCTGCGCTACGACCTGGCGGCGGTGAAGCAGCGGCTGACGATGCCGATCCTTTGCATGGTTGGAGAGGAAGACACGTTGATAGCGCCGAAGATCGTGCGAGCGCTTGCCGCGACGCTGCCGAACGCGCGGCTGCGCACAGTGCCGGGCAGCGGACATTCGATCTATTTCGAGAACGGCGCGGTGTTCAATCAGCTGGTGCGGGATTTTCTAATCGAGATCGGCTACCCAAAGTAACCGCCGAGATTTCACGTCACGCGCCAGCTCCGCTCGGCTCTTCGAACAGGCTGCGCTGGATCATCGGGAACAGATCGCGCTCTTCGCCGTCGATCAGATCGTCCAGGCAAACCGAGAACGCCGTCAGCGCCGTGCCTGCCTTGACGACTTCCTCATTCGATCCGGTAATGAACGATGCGGCGTCGACGGTCCGCGCGAGTTCGCGCAGACGCAAGTGTTGTTCGCAGGTGCGCAGGATCAGATCAGGCGGAAAATTTTCCTGCGACTTCATCCACGGAAGGACGACGTCCTCCTCGCTGCTTAGGTGATGCGCGATCACTGCCTTGATCGAGTTCCACGCCTCCGCCGCTTCCGCCCGCAGTATCGTGTCCGCCGGCTGCCGCGCGACTACCGCGCCCGCAACCGCCGCGTTGAGCAGACGCTCGCCGAGCTTCGAATCCTCGACACTCAGCCGCTTGAGTGCGGCTTCGACCCGCTCGGCTGCGGCGCATTTTCCCGGCCGGACGTTATTCGTCTTATTCATTGCCATCGTCATCAATAGCATCGAGCGTGCCATCGAAAAGCGTAGATTCCGCGCAACTCCTTCTCGCAGAATGTGTAAAGCTTTCTCGCAACGCGAAGCGCTTATCGCGAAATGAAACGAAAACACTCAGAATTCGTCGAATTGTTAGGAGGGTGGCGCAGGACTATACTTCAGACAATATGAACCGCATCGTAAACGCCTTGGCAGCCTGCGGGCTCGCCGCGGCCCTCATTGGATTCTCGGCATGCATGACGCCTGTGCAGAATCCTGATGGGACGACCGGTGCGGGCAAGTCCGCATCGCTAGGGACCTCGAGCGGCTTCGACTCCGGCGCCGGCATCCCGCCGTCAAGCTCAGGGACCGTTGCGGGCGGCACAATCGATTCGCCGCAAAGCCAGGGTCTCTCCGATTATTTGAAGCATCACTCGCTGCCGCTGGTGGGCGGGCAAGTTGTCACCAGTTCGAGCGGCGGCAAGCAGGTAATCCTGTTCGGATTCGTGGCGAGCGATTTCGGCAAGACCGACGCCGAGCAGAAGGCGCGGCACTACATGAAGGATCCGACGCTGGTCGTCGACAACCGAATCAAGATCAGTCCTGAGCTGGCCGGCGCCAAGGGCAGCTCCGGCTCGACGGTGAACGGCGTGCCCTCGGCGAATGCGATGCCGACCGACGGATCCGATCCGTACGCCAATTCCGGTTCGGTTCAGGACTACGAGAACAACATGCCGCCGGACGCGCAGGCCTACGCTGCGCAGGGGCAGCAAGTCCAGCAATACCAGCAGTACAACAGTCAGCCGCCCAGTATGCTGACGACGCTGCTGCCGCTGTTGCTCGGCGGCGGCATGACGGTGGGCAGCGGCGGTTACGGTGGCGGCTTCGGTGGATTCAGCTCCGGCTACGCACCCGGCTATCGCAGTTACGGTTACCCGACTTATCCGCCGCCGATGCCGAATTCCGGCTTCAGTTCCGGCGGATACCCTTACTGATTCAAACCGTTTGTTTTGCGCAGGCTATCTCGCGAGCTTGAAGCGCTCGCCGAGAAAGACCTGGCGCACGGCGTCGCTGGCGACGATTTTGTCTGGCTTGCCTTCAAACAGAATCTTGCCCGAGTGAATGATGTAAGCGCGATCGATGATCGACAGCGTCGCGTGCACGTTGTGATCCGACATCAGCACGCCGATGCCGCGTTCCTTCAGATACGAGACGACGCGCTGAATCTCGACGACCGTGATCGGATCGATTCCGGCGAACGGCTCGTCTAGGCAAAGATAAACAGGATCGAGCACGAGTGCGCGCGTGATCTCGACGCGTCGACGCTCGCCGCCGGACAGCACGCCGGCCTTCGACTTCGCGAGTTTCGAGATGCCAAGTTCGTCGAGCAGCGACTGCAGCCGCGCGTAACGCTCCTCTTCGGTGAGCGGCAACGTCTCGAGCACCGCCAGCAGATTTTGCTCGACAGTCAGCTTGCGGAAGACGCTCGGCTCCTGCGGCAAGTACGATATCCCGCGGCGCGCACGCTGGTAGAGCGGCAGCGTCGTGATGTCCTCGCCGCTGAACATGATGCGTCCTTTGTCGGGCTTGAGCAGGCCCACGAGCATGTAGAAGGTGGTCGTCTTACCGGCGCCGTTGGGCCCGAGGAAGCCCACGACTTCGCCCGGCCGGACGACGACGTTGACGTTGTCGACGACGGCGCGCCCGCCGTAAACCTTGATCAGCCCTTCGCCGCGAAGCTCAAGATTCTCGGCCTTGTCGGCCGCGCCGTTGATCTCGCCGGATTTGATGCTTTCGACTTTCGCCATTCTCAAACGCCACTCGCGTCAATCACAGAATAACGGCTATCCCTTCAACTCGTCGAGCAAGGCTTTCGCATCCTTCAGGTCGGGCGTGCCGAAGCCTTCGGTGAACCAATTGTATATGTCGGCGAGCATCGTGCGCGCCTCGTCGCGACGATTGGTATCGCGCATCAATCGCGCGAGGCTGGCAGTCGCGCGCAATTCCCACGACCTGGCCTGCTGCTTTCTTGCGACTCTGATCGCTTCGCGAAAGCAATCTTCCGCGGCTGCGCGCTCGGTGTTTCCGCGCATCAGCAACAATTCTCCACGCTGCCGATTCACTTCGGCTTCGTAGTACGGCTCCTCGGTCTGAGTGAAGGGAAGTGCCTCATCCAGCGCGCTCAAGGCCTCGTCGGTTTGTCCGACGGATGCGCATGCTTCTGCGAGCATCGCAGTGAACAGCGTCCGCGAAAGGCCGAAGCGGGTGGCAGCCGTCCGCGCCATCGCGTCGCGTATCATCGCTATCCCCTCGCGCTTTCCTTCCCTGGCCATCAGCCAACCAAGAGCGAGATCTGCGCGGGCGGGGAAGACTGCGTTTATTTCCGCTAGCCAGGGGGCCTGCAGCAGCGCTTGTGCGCTTTCTCGAACCAACTCGAAATCGCGGCACCAGATGTGAACTTCACCGGGCTGAAGACCGAAAGCCTTCGCCACAGGGCTGGTGCTTCGACTCCCGGTGATTTCAGCCTCGCGTATCGTCTTAAGCGCCTGATCAGGGAAGCCGAGGAGCCAAAGCGTGCGACCGAGAGCAATGTGCGTAGACACACGAAATAGTTGCAAGTTCCAAAGATCCGGAAGATCTGCAAACTGCGTCACCGCTTCTTCCAGCATCACACGTGCCTGAAGCAATTCGGCCAGCGTACTTAGAGTAGTAGCCAGGGCGCTGTAAGCGAGCACCAGCTGGGCTGGATCATTTATTCTGCGTGCTATCTCCAGGGCTTCCTCGCCCACCGCGAGCGACTTGTGGGTTGCGCCCCTCGTGGCATGCACGAGTCTAAGTCCCTGCAATGCCCGCAAGAGGCCGAGACTCTCGCCGCCGCGACGGGAAAGCTCATAAGCTCGCGAAAAGGCCGCTTCCGTTTTGTCGGAAGCCGGACTGTTCAGGGCCGTCGAGGTTGAGCCCAGTTCCAACTGCAACTGCATTTCTTGCGCATCGCGGGCCGGACTCTCGGGCAGAGTCTTGAGAAATTCCAGACCAGAGGTCAGATGAGCGTTCGCTTCGCTGAAGGCAGAACGCGCAAGCGCCTGTGCGCCCGCAAGATGAAGGTAGTGCGCAGCTTTGACGGCGTCGCCCGCACGGCCATAGTGATGCGCCAGCTCAGCATAGCGATCTTCCAGCCGCTCGGCGTAAAGAGATTCGATCGCCGCCGCGGTGCGTCGATGCAGCTCCTTGCGCCGCTCGGTCAGCACCGATCCAAACGAGACCTCCTGGGTCAGGCCGTGCTTGAAGGTGTACTCGACGTCGCCGACCGCAGGCTGCTCGTAAATAAACTCGCCCAACTGCAGGTCGCCAAGCAGGCGGTTGATTTCGTCATCGGATTTCGGGACCACCGCGCGAATCAGCGACAATGGAAATTCACGCCCGATAACTGCCAGCGCTTGCAGCAACTCCTTGGACTCCGCGGGCAGCCGGTCGATGCGCGCGGCGAGGATACCTTGCACAGTCGGCGGTATCTTGAGGTCGCCCAGGGGACGCGTAAGCCGCGCCGCATTGCCGTCGCGGACCAGCGCGCCCTCGTCGATCAGAACTTGCACCGTCTCTTCCATGAAGAAGGGATTGCCTTCCGTCTTTTCGATGATGAGTTTCTTCAGCGCCGCCAACTCGGCGCCGTCGCCCAGCAGCGCGGAGAGCATCTCGTCGGCCGACTCCTTGCCGAGCGGATCAAGCCGCAACTGAGTGTAGTAAGTCCGGCTGTTCCACTGATGCGAATACTCGGGCCGGTAATTCACCAGCAGCAGAATTTTCCCGGTGCCGATCGAGTCGGCGAGCAGATTCAGGAACGCCTGCGTCTCGTCATCGATCCAGTGCAGGTCCTCGAAGACAACCATCAGCGGCTGGTTCATCGATTCGCGCGACAAGATCCGCTTGATCGCGTCGAGCGTGCGCCGCTTCTTCACCTGGCCATCCATCTGCGCAATCGGATCGTCGCCCTCGACGATCCCGAGCAGGCCGAACAGGTACGGCAGCGAATCCTCCAGCGATCGATCGAGGATGGCGATCTTGCCGGCGACCTTTTCGCGCCGCGCGCGCGCGTCGTCGTCCGAGGTGATGCGAAAATAATTGTGCAGCAGATCGATAACCGGGAAATACGCCGACGCCTTGCCGTGCGAGACCGAGAACGTCTCGAGCACCATCCAGCCCGACTGGTTCTTGGCCTTGAACTCGAAGAACAGCCGCGACTTGCCGGTGCCCGCCTCGGCCATCGCGGCGACTATTTGCCCGCGGCCCGCGCGCGCCTGCTCCGACGATCGCTTGAGCGCTTCCATCTCACGATCGCGGCCAACGAACTTCGACAGCCCGCGTCCCGCCGATCGTTGAAGCCGCGTGCGCAAAGGACCGAGGCCGGTCACTTCGTAAACGTTGACCGGCTCGCTGACACCCTTGACCTTGGTCGGCCCCAGCGCCTGGAGTGCGAAGTAGCCCTCGCACAGCTTACGCGTGGGTTCCGCGACTGCGATCGAGCCAACCGGCGCGACTGCCTGCATCCTAGAGGCAAGGTTCGTCGTATGCCCGATCGGCGTGTACTCGACATGGCCGCCGCCGGTCGAAATTGATCGCACGACAACTTCACCAGTGTTGACGCCGACCCGGCACTGGAGCGGATTGCCGCCGTCGGCGACGAGCTTGGTCGAGTAGCGGCGCAACTCTTCCTGCATGCGGATCGCGGAATACAGCGAGCGCTGCGGATGGTCTTCATGCGCGACGGGCGCGCCGAAGATCGCGAAGATTCCATCGCCGGTCGATTGCACGACGTAGCCGTCGTAGCGGCGCACGGCGTCGATCATCAGCTTCAACGCAGGGTCGACGATCGCGCGCGCTTCTTCGGGGTCGAGGTCCTGTTCCAGCTCGGTCGATCCCTTGATATCCGCGAACAACGCGGTGACAAACTTGCGCTCGCCGCCGTCGACGTTCGCCGCCGCTTCCCCGAGCACCACGCGCACCGACGGCGTCGATTCCGGCTGCGCGATTGGTTTCGCACCGTTTGTGGCGAGCGGCGCCGCGCATTCGTTACAAAACTTGGCGCCGGGTTTATTGCTCGCGCCGCATCGCGGACACTTCGCCACCATTGGTGAAGCGCATTCGCTGCAGAACTTTGCTCCCGCGGGATTTTCGGCCGAGCATTGCGGACAGTGCATTTCGCCTAAGAACTTATCGGCTTTGGGCGTGATATGGAACGCTGTGGCATTTTTCTCGATGCGCGCCAACGCGGCCTGTGGTAAATTGCGGCGCGATGGCGGATGGGGTGCGAAAAATCTACCTGTGCGGACCGATCATGGATGCGGACTCCGATCACGCGGCCAGGGATTGGCGCACGCGCGCCAGCGAGCGGCTCGCGGGCCGCTTCGTCCTGCTAGATCCGATGCGGCGAAATTTCCGCGACCGCGAAATCGATTCCGCCAATGAAATCGTCGAGTTCGATTTGCAGGACGTGCGCGAAGCCGATCTGTTGCTGGTGAACTACTGCAAGCCCTCGCTCGGCACTGCGATGGAAGTATTTTACGCGGGGCACGATCTCGGCAAGTTCGTGATCGCGTTCAGCCCGTTCAGTTTCGCCGACTGCTCACCGTGGATGGTGCGTTACTGCACCAAGATACTGCCCGATCTCGAATCGGCGATTACCTATATCGATCGCCACTTTCCCTGAAAGGAGGGTTTTGTGCTCAAAGGTTTGTGTTTCGCCAGTGGAGTAATCTTCGGAGCCTTGCTCGCATGCGCCGCGTGCTCGCAGACGCCGGCATACAGCACCAGTCCGTATGGTCCCGTGCCGGGAGGCCCTGGCTATTACGGCGGACCGCCGCCCACCGGCCATCCTGAAATCTCAAAAGCAATGAGCGAGCTGCAGCACGCGCGCTACGTGCTACAGGTGGAAGCTGCAAATGACTATCACGGGCACAAGGCAAACGCGGTCGGATACATCGACAATGCGATCAACGAGCTACAGATCTGCATGTCGATGCCGTAGTTAATCGATTAGTCAGTCGAGGGCGATCCGATCAGCAACGTGACGGCGAGATCGGACTTGCCGAGTTTCGATCGATTCCAGAGGACGCCGTTCTTCGGGAACATCAGGCCCTCGCCGGGCTCGAGGATGACGCGAATCCGTTCGGACTCTGCCTTGATAGCAATCGCGGCGTTCTCGTCATCGAGGTTGATGCACGAGACCAGTGCTCCGACTGCGTCGCCGAACCGCATCGGCTTACTGGGTCCCAGCGCGCTCTCGCGCTTACCGCCGGAAGCCACCACAGTCATCAGAAAATGGCCCGGCTCTATCCAGTTCTTGTAAGTCAGATACTCGGCCAACTCGCGCGTGTAACCTTCAAACCCCGTAGTGAAATCCTCTGCTTCAGCGAGATCCCACCATCGCTTCAGCAAACGCCGGGATATCCCGATTACCGAGATGTCGCCGCCGTCCTCGACGCACGTCGAGGCCAGCTCGTCCGCCGTGGCAGCGCGCCATTGCGACGCGTCACGAAACTGCAGCCGCTCCGCTAGCGTGAGTCGGCTCTGGTACCGCGGCGCGTGACAAATGTTCACTAAGTCAGGCGGCGTCGGTTGCAGCGCCAATCGAATTTTGCAGCTTCTCGACGATCACGTCGACGATTGCCTTGCGATTTAATCGGCAGAACATGGTCTCGGTCGAGTCGAACGATCCATTCTCGAAGTACTTATTCACCGGCGCACCGCCGCCGCACAAACTAAAGTACTCACACGTGTCGCGGCACTTACTCAGTCCGCGTGCGATGTCACTACTCATACGCCGGAACTTGTCGTTGTTGATCGCGGACGCGAGACTATGGGTATTCACATTGCCTATTGCGAAATCACCGTAATGACTACTCTTGAGACCTAGCAGTTCCGGCGAGTAGCTGGTGAAGTTGCCTTCGCAATCGACACTCAATATCGCGAACGGAGCATTCTCCTGGGTAAGCGGAACTTCGCCGCGGTCTTTGCCCAGTATGAGCGGAACCATCGAGTCGAACTCGCGCACGCTGATGGCTATTTCGTCGCGCGCAACCAGGTCGAAGAACCTGCCTATGAACCGGCGGAACCTGCGCTCGACATCGGCGCCGCCAAGCGTCGACGCGGCGTGCGGCCCTTCTATCTCCTCGATATTGAACGCGACCTCTTTGATCTCGTTCTCGATATAGAAGTCGTATAGCTCGTCGGCATAGTCGAGCGATTCGTCGGTGAGCACTGAGATTACGTGGAACGGCACTTCGCGGCTTTGCAGTTTTCGGATGCCGTCCATGACGCGATGCTGAGTGCCGGCGCCCTTGCGCGTCTTTCGATTGCGATCGTGAAGAAATGCGGGACCGTCAACGCTAACACCGACGTTCACTTGATGCTTGCGAAAAAAATCGCACCACACTTCGTCTATCAATACACCATTAGTCTGGAACGAATGTCCCACCTTGAAGCCGGCGGCGTTGTGCGCGGCGAAAATCTCGATCGCGCGCTCGTAGTAACCAACCGGTAGGACCATTGGCTCGCCCGCGTGCCACACAACGGTGAACCCGCGCTCGACGATACCGCTCGAGAAAACGAATTCAGCAACGCTGTTCAGCGTCGCGTCAGACATCCTGCGCTTGGAGTCGCGATCGGGAAGATAACAATAGGTGCAGTCGAGATTACAAAACGGAGTCGGCTGCAGGACGAGAAGTTCGAGCGGCCCGGCAATTCGCCATCTGTCGCCCGCCGCCATCTTGAATATTTACTCGACGCGACGCTCTCCAATCGGGCGTCGCGGATTCTACCAATTGCGCCAGTTATGCCAGTTGTGCCAGTTGGGCCAGCCCCATCCGCGCCATCCGCCGTTGCGCCAGTTGCGCCACCACGCGAGTTGGATCTTCGAATCACCCTGCTGAAAGTTGGCGTTCGCGCCCTGCACTTGCGGCCGCACTTTCTCGACGCGCTGCTGCAGAGTCTCCGCGGGATTGTTGTCGACGTTCGCATCGGCCGGAATCGCACTGATAATCGTCGTCGCGAGCACGACGGTACTGGCGCCTGCGGAGATAAGTGTGTGAAGCCGTTGTTTAAGTTTGCTGCGGACGGCCGGTTTGTCGGATTCCACCGGTTCCTCCTTCAGGGAACTCAATCCCGGTTGTGTAGGCTAGTCGTAGAAATCCTTCAATCAAGTATTTCGATCTAACGATTCCCTAACTCCATTGTCAACCGAGCCCTACTTATGACTACGCACGCGACTCGCGCCGGTTACGGTTGACATCTGCAATTTTCATTCAGTAGGATTTTCCATAGCGCGAGTGCGGTTCTATCGTCTTCCGCCTACTGTCCTTTCAGGAGGTCCTACACCATGAGGTTACTGCCGACACTTTCCGCGGCATTTCTTGGCGCAGCTCTTCTCGGCACAAGCCTCTTCGCGATCGCTGCGGACGATTCGCATACACCGCCACCCAATCCTGAGTACGCGCAATGGGCTCACTTCAAGCCCGGCACCTATGTCACCCTCGAGCGGAAAGTTTATGAACATGGTGAGAACAATGTCGGCGTCGTCGAAGCGATGGCGCATCCGCCCGGCGCTTCAGTCATGCGCATCAACACCAAGATGACCGATCTAGACAAGGACAAGGCCACCCTCGAGGAAACGAGGATCGATCTCGGCGACGGCAGCGAGACCCAGATGCCCGCCGACAAGGTGACGCTTTTCGCCAATGGTCAAGTCAGCGAGGCGGCCGATTCGATGTGGCAGCCGGAGCCTTCAAAGCCGCAGACCGTCAAGGAGACTGAGGGCGACGAGGAGCTGACCGTGATGGGCAACAAGCTCAAGACACATTGGGTCGAGACCACCGTCAAGACCGGCAACGAGGTATCCGTCGCGAAAGACTGGCTGTCGGATGACGTCCCGGGCGGTCTGGTGAAGGAAGAAACCAAGAAGACCTGGAATGGAAGGCTGCTGGTGGAATCGGCGACCAAGGTGATCGATTACAAATTGGGAAGCTGAGCCACTAGCTTACACATCATTGATCTCGGCCGGCGATGGACGCATGCATCGCCGGCTTTTTTTCGCCTACTGTCCCTCGCCGCCGCGGGATGCTACTCCCTATAAGTGTGGGTGATGATTTCGACAGCGAGCGCTTCCCGGGAAATTTCTACCAAGGGATGATTCTCAAGCTTGACCGCGCGCGCGGGCGCGGAGTCGTGCGATCGCATAGCGGCAAGGAGATCCCGTTCGAGTTTCCGTTCGTGGCGGTGTCCGGCGCGAGAATTGGCGGCGCCATGCCGGGAATCGATCTGATTCGCGAAGGCGATATCGTCGGCTTCGACGTCGGCTGGACCTCCAAGGGACTGCGCATCACGACGATTCATCCTCGCGACCGCGCCCTGACCTAGCGCTTGCGCTGGTACATGCGCCACGTCCTGACTCCTATCGGATGCAACTCTCCTAAAATCTCGTAGCCCCTCGAACTGTAGAATGCGACGTTGGCTTCGGTCATCGTCTCGAGGTAGACGCCCGCGATTTCGGGGCGCGCCTTTGCTTCGAGCGCGAGACGATCCACCAGCGCCTTGCCGTAGCCTTTGCCCTGGAAAGGCGGATCGCATCCGAGCACCTGCAGGTACAGATGCGGCTCCTTGGGATGATTTTCCGCAAGCACGCTGACGAGGTTCAGCCCGCGCCAGATGCCGCCGGCGCCAAGCGCGCGGATGATACGCGGCATCTGTGCAAGGCCAGTTCCGACCATCGCGAGAGCGCCCCCATGGCCGACGCCTTCTGTGAGCGCGGCTGCGACGACGCGACCGTTGTCGTCGACGATGCCAAACACCGGCTGTCCCGAGCGGCGCTCGATCGCGAGCATCCCGCGGAACAGATCGGCGAGACGCGTGGCACGTTCGACGGGATCGGTGATGTCGGGAATGATCGCCTTGAAGGTCGGATCGTTGATGAAGGCGCGTCCGAGCGAGACCGCGGCCTGATCGTGCTGCTCGGGATAGAGCGCGGTGACGTAAGGTTTTCCATTGTCAGGCATTTTAGTCATTCCTTATTTCGAGAGCGTGCGTGAGACAGCATCATGCCATCCAGCGAGAAGTTGTTCACGCTCGGCGGTTTGCATCTTCGGCTTGAACACGTCGGCGCGCTTGATCAGCGCGAGCATCTCCGCCGGCGATTTCCAGACTCCGACGGCCAGACCTGCGAGCATCGCGGCGCCCATCGCGGTGGTGTCGGCGATCTTCGCGCGGCGGACTGGCTTGCCAAGAATATCTGCCTGGAACTGCATCAGGTAGCGGTTGGCGGTGGCGCCGCCGTCGGCGCGGAGATCGCTCATCGGATGGCCGGTGTCGGATTCCATCGCAACGATCACGTCGCGCACCTGGTAGGCGATACTGTCGAGCGTCGCGCGCACGATATCGGCGCGAGTGGTGCCGCGGGTGATTCCGACAATCGCGCCGCGCGCGTTGGCGTCCCAATGCGGCGCGCCGAGGCCGACGAACGCAGGCACGACGTAGGGCTGCGTGCGATCCTTGTTCTTCGCGAGGCTGGCGCGCGCCTCGGCGTAGGTGTCGGCGGCGGTGCGCACGAGCTTCAGTCCGTCGCGCAGCCATTGCACGGCCGCGCCGGCGATGAACACAGAACCTTCGAGCGCGTACGCGGGTTCGCCGGCGGGACCGAGCGCGGCGGTCGTCAGCAATCGATTGTTCGACGGCACCATCTTGTCGGCGGTGTTCATCAGGAGGAACGCGCCGGTGCCGTAGGTCGCCTTCGAGTCGCCGGCGGCGACGGCGCCTTGCCCGTAGAGCGCGGATTGTTGATCGCCGATCACTGCGGCGATTGGAATGGCGTGCGGTGCGATTGTGCCGGGCGCGGTCTCGGCGAGCGGGCCGCGCGAGCTGACGGCGCGCGGGAGCATCGCGCGCGGGACGTTGAGCATCGCGAGCATCTCGTCGTCCCATTCGCGGCGCGCGAGGTTGAACATCATCGTGCGCGAGGCGTTGGTGAAGTCGGTGACGAAGGCGGCGCCGCGCGAGAGCTTGTAGACGAGCCAAGTGTCGATCGTGCCGAAGCATAGTTCGCTGCGGGCGGCGCGGTCGCGCAGTTCGGGTTTCGAGTCGAGCAGCCACTTGAGCTTGGTGCCGGAGAAGTAGGGATCGACGAGGAGGCCGGTGTGCGAGGAGACTTCGGGTTCGCGGTCGCGGAGCGCGTCGCAGATGGCGGCGCTGCGGCGGCATTGCCAGACGATCGCGCGATAACAGGGGCGGCCGCTGGCGCGGTCCCAAACTACAAAGGTTTCTCGCTGGTTGGTGATGCCGATTCCGGCGATGGTTGACACTGATACCCTAGCGGCGGCGAGCGCTTTCTTCGCGAGGGTGACGACCGAGCGGTAGATTTCTTCGGGGTCGTGCTCGACCCATCCGGGCTTGGGGTAGAACTGGCGAATTTCGGAGTAGGCGCGGCCGCGGATTCGGCCGCGCGGGTCGACGACGAAGACGGTGGTGCCGGTGGTGCCCTGGTCGATGGCGAGGATCAGCTGAGGCATCGAGAGATCTCTCCGGCAGCAGTGTCGCATTTTTTTGGGCAAAGTCGAGGGATTCGAGTTGCGGCGGGGGTGGCGATTGGAAACAAACGGCGTTCTGCGCGGATTTTTGAAGTTTTTGAGATTTTTTCTTTCTCCTCGATCTCTTCGGTGAGTTCGGTTGTGATCGACGAATGGTGGGAGTGAAGGTTGGCGGCGGGCGGCGAGTTTGGGGCGAGTGAGACTATTTGATTGGGGATGAATGTGGTTGAGGGAGGCATCGCGAACAGTATGGCAGATGTTAGTGACAACCGTTGTCATGGTTGGGGCTGCTGCTTGAGAGTTTCGTGGCGGATGGGAATGGAATGCCGAAGACGGCGTTGCCGACGGCTGGGACCGATCGAAGGCTTCGATGGGATATTTGGGCGATGGGCGAGGTGCTGGATGCGGAGCGACGCGGGCGTGGGCTGACTTGGGAGCAGCTTGCGCGGGAACTCGGGTGAAGCGCGAATCAGATCAGCGGGATTAAGCGGCGGCGGTATGGAGCGAGTATTCAGCTGGCGATGAGAATCGTGCGGTGGCTTGGGCGTCCGGCGGCGGATTTTATTGTGGCGGCGGAGTGGTGATGTGAGAAAGTTAGGGGGAACAATTAACAATTAGATGTGAAACCCCTCCTGGGTTTCACGCTTCCTTGGGCAGGGGTGACCCCTGCACCCAGTGTTAAGAAAGAAATCGCGAAATCGCGCGGACGCGCTTTCGCTCTCATTTGGGTGAGGGGAAGGGAGCTTACTAAGATTGTGGTTGACTCCAAATCTTCTTGCCGCTACTGGTCCGGTGTTTCAGTGACCTTGAATGTTGAAATCACTGTGTTGTTGGGGTGCAGGGTTGGGGCGAAAGTGACTTGAGCGTCGGCGTATCCTTCGTCCGTGTACACGTTTTTTAGATTTTCGATTGTTTCGAGGACTGCGACAGGGTCGAGCAGGTATCCATCGTGGAGCTTGACCGCATGCAGTATTCGAGGATCCGTTCTCGAGAACGCTTGCATACCCTCGATACGCACCGCGACTACCTGAGGTCTTTCTTTGACCGTGTATACGAGTGCGGGTTGGCCGTCGATGTCAACTAACTTCGCCTTTACAAACTCAAAGAAACCCATCCGGTAAATGGACTTAATGTCGGCGTCGACCGCGTCCTGGTCTAACGGCTCGTCTGGATCCTGAGTGATGTGAAAGAGGATGGCGTCTTGTTCGATGCGCTGGTTACCCTGGATGAGGATTTGCGACACGATCGCAGGCTCCGCGTTTGATTTCGCCGGCGTCAGCAACGACAAACACAATGCGAGCATCAGCATTGCCAGTAATTGGTGAGAGTCGATTGGCCTTATGCGCGGCATCTGTTCACCGCTCGAAGCGTTTCAAGCGCGGGTCAACATTTGGTCATCCTACCCTACTTCATTTCGTATTTTCGGCAATAGTTTCGTCGAGAGGTTTCTCCGGCGCGATTGCCAGGGAGGTCAGAAACGATCTGGAGCGGAATCTTGAATCGCGCGAATAGCGCTGCAACAGGACCCTCACCTTGATCCTCTCCCTTACAGGGAGAGGGGAAGAAAGAGTGCTGCGCTGCCCGCGGTTGCGCGCGGTTGGTCATCCATGCTGGGCCTCCTTCGTTGTGAGAGGGGATTTTGGGGTTACCAGCCTTCGAGGAGGTTTCCTTTGACGAGTTTTGGGATGACTGGGGTGATCGCAACCTGAATATTCCAGCGCTGGCCGAAGACTGAGGGGTTGACCGGCATGTATTGCCCCTGGACCTGGAACTTCACGGGCAGGATACCGAGCCTTTGCACCTTTGACACGTTGAGCCCGATCGGAAAGGTCACCTTGTTGCCGTCGCTCGCATACCAGTTGATCAGGACGTTCGGCGAAGTGCCGACGGACCACCCGTGAGGCAGAAAGTAGGAGGCAAAGTATTGCAGGTTCATCTGGCTGGTCTGCTTCGAACCGTTTCCGCCGACCGAGAACCATTGTTGTGGAAATAGGCCAACGATGTAGTGATCGCCCAGGTAGCCGACAACCCCGCCGGGCCCGAGCTGCCATTTTTTCTGGCCGACATTTGTCGTGGTTGCGGTGGGAAAGATGAAGGTAGGTCCGGCGCCGAGGAGCCAGGGTCCCGCGAGTTTCGGGCTCGGAGAAAGCAGCGTCGCCAGGATGGTGTCGCCAAAGCCTGTGGCCTGATAGATACGCGCCGCAGGCACAGATGCGGCGGGTCCAGATCGAACTTCGGGCGCGACCAGCCTTGGAACGGGAACTGAATTGACCACCTGGATCACCGGCCGGGTGATCAAGTTCCAATCGTCGGTCAGAGCCAGCGGCAGTACTGGCTGGAACTGGACGTTGACCGAGTTGCGGCTCGACTTGTCTTCGATCCCAGGATGGATGAAGTAGGTATTTTCCTGAATCTGGAGTGCCCAAATGCTGGAGATCGGATTTGAGAGTTCCTTGTTTACCTCGGTCTCTGATTTCTGGTTGTCGGGTAGAGTTGACTCATCGACAGGCGGCGGGTTCGGCGTGGTTTGCGCCGAGGCATTCGCGACGGCTAGGAAGCCAAGGAGTCCTAGCAGGGCACCTATGCGCATGAATCGATGTTTCACAGTTTGTTGGCTCCTAGCCGGCAAGCTGCCCCGACAACTTGCGTACAGGTAGAGTGCTGCGCGGCGGGGAATTGCGCAGCATTTGGTCCTCCACCCTAACCCTCCTCCCACGTGGGAGGAGGGAATTGGAGCGGAATCTTGAATCGCGCGAATAGCGCTGCATTGCCCTCACCCGCGCCTTCGGCGCGGCCTCTCCCGCAGAGCGGGCGAAGCGAGAATCGGTGGCGCGGAACGCGACATCCTAACCTGGACGCTCACCTTCGATCCTCTCACTAACATGGAGACCTTTGCATAACCTGGGCGAACACTCAGGCAAGAAGCGGAATCTTGAATCGCGCGCGAAAAAACGCGCGCTGAATAAGGTCCCTCACCTTAAATCCTCTCCCTTCGGGAGAGGGGAAGAGCACGGCGCCGAGTTATGCAAAGGTCTCCTAATAGGGAGAGGGGAAGAGCGGAGCGGCGAGTTATGCAAAGGTCTCCTTACAGGGAGAGGAGAAGAAGGCCGAAGAGTTATGCAAAGGTCTCCTAATAGGGAGAGGGTAAGATGGACGGCTACCAGTAAGACTGTTCGAAGGTACAGAAATTTCATGCTCGCGCCTTTCGACTTGTTAGAACCCGCGTGCTGGGCCGATCTGGGGCGAGCGGACTGGCTTGGCCATGCCATAGAAGACGACGACGCCCTGGCCGCCGCAGCGGGTCGAAAGCGCGTCGCTTGGCGTACCGATACAGCTGTCGATGTCCTGCCAGTTGTTCATCGCCCAGACGTTGCCAGCCGGATCGACGGCGATATCCGTTAGCATCTGGAGGCCGCCGCCAACATAGCCCCCGGGCGGCGAGATCTGATCGCCGGTCTTCATGCCGGGCGGACAGTTCTCGGTGCGGACACCGCATAGTTGCACGATCGGACTGCTCGGGCTGACGAAGTTGGAGATCCAGACGTTGTCGTTACCGTCCACGGCCGCGGCCCATGGCCCGGGAAGGCCCCCTCCTATAAACGGCGAGCCCGGATATGGGGTGCCGTCCGGCCGCAACAGCGTGACGCTGCCACCATGCCGCCCTCCACGCTGCGTGGACATCGTCTTCGTCAGGTAGTCGGAGGCCTTCGTAACGCCCTCGAGCTTCACGCGCGCATCGAAGTCCACCAGATGCGCCATTCCCACCAGCCCACTACCGAAGCGCTCGGTGACCCAGACGTTGCCCTTGCTGTCGATGGCGATGCCGCTATTGTTGAACCCGGTCTTGAATTTCTCGGCCTTGCTCGGATCGCTGGCGGGAAAGCGCGTGAGATGATCGATGGCGGTATTGGAGACCCAGATTCGGTCCTGCTGATCGATGGCGAGGTGAAATGGCGCGAGGAACGATTTGCACGGTTCCACCTTGTTGCCCTCGCAAACGATTCGGCCCTTGCTCAAATCGCCCTTGGGGAAGTACACCAGCTGATTCTTCGAGACGCCCAAGACCCAGACGTCGCCGTTGGGCGTCACGATAACACCCTGCATCAGCCCGAGTTGGCCATTGAAGGTGATGCCTTCCGGGGGTGTCAGCGGCTTGCCATTCTTGTCGAACACCGCGATCGCCTTGCTTCCATAAGTCGTGAACCAAGCATTGTCGTTGGCGTCGACTGCCGCGCCGAAGGTGCCTCCTTCCATTCCGCCGCCGGTAAATCCAGTAGTGATAGGCGAGAGCGGGTGACCGTCAGGAGCGAACTTGGTGGCGTTTCCCTGCCACAAGGAGTCCTGCCCTTGCCAACCGATTGTGAAGTTGTCGCCGACCCAGAGGTTGCCCTCACTGTCGAACATCGCCTTACCGCCAGCACGATACCCGCCGCCGTCGAATCTGAGCGGTAGCACCCAGGCGGTGGGCGCCCAGTTGAGATACGGCATGTATGGGACGGGGCGCAGGTTCCTGCCTTGCGGGATTGGGTAAAGCTGGCCGAGCAGCGCAAAGAGTCTTGCGGGTTGATACCACGGATAGCGAGCGATCGCCTGAGCCGCCGTCAGCGTATCAACCGGGGCGCTTCCTGCAGGAGGTGTTGCCGCTGCGAAAAGCTTGCCGCAAGCATCAGTTGTCACTCGCGTCACGCAGCCGGCAAGAGCGTCAGCCAGCGTTGCGAAGTTGGCCATCGTAGGTGTCTGGCCAGAATTGAGCGGGTCCTGGATAGCTGAGCCCCAGCCGCCAGTTTCGAGGTCGACAAAATTGGGAACGTTGCCGGCTGCGATGCGGAGTCCTAGTGCGTTGCCTTTGAGCGCGGTGCCGTCGAGGAACTGCGCGTTGGTCCATACTGACGCGATAGTCGTGAACTCGTTAATCGTGACCTTTGCCGGCGGCTTGTTGCCTAGTACGGAGATGAGAGCGATAGCGGGGTTGTCGCCACCGCCTTTGTTGGCGGCGGGTACGCCGCCCTTGGCGACGATGTATAGGATGTCGTCGGGGGCGCCTTGTGGGTTCAAGGTGAAGTGGCCATCGTCGCCGGTCTGGGTTTGCGCCAATTGTTTGGGAGAGTCGGCGCTTGCGGACCATAAGGTGACTGTCGATTTGGCGATAGGTGCGCCGGCGCCGAGTACTTGACCTTCGATGGTGTCGGCAGCGCGAGCGATGCCCACCAGTGAGATTGCCAGGAGCATAAGAGTCGCGAGACCCAGGCGGGCGGGTGCGCCAAAGTTATGCACGTCAGGTTTCAGAGCCATTTGTTTTGTCTCCCCGGAAGACACGTTAACGTCGCGAATTTTCGGCGCTCCGATCTGCGGGCTTGCTTACCATCTGCATTCCTACGAGGCGGGCGACGAGGATAGCCATGTAGAACTGGCCGGTGATTCCTTCGGCTACAGCGGCGTAGCGGGCCTGGAGAGTAAGGGGAGTTATGTCGCCGAATCCTATGGTGGAAAGCGTGGTCAGGCTGAAGTAGCCGAAGACCGGAAAGAAGTGCTGGAACTCGGTCGGCGGCGGCGCGTTTGCGGCCAGGATGCCGGAGAAGGATTCGGGATGGCGCTCGAACATCAGGGCGAACAGGAGCGCGAAGCTGAAACCCATCAGGAGGTAGACCGTGACGGCCATGCAGATGGTCTGGCCGGTGACCTCTCTTTGCTTGAGCAGGCTGCGCAACTGACTCCATGTGATGTAGACGATGAATATCAGCCAGCAGAAAGAGCCGACGAGGTTGAGCGTGCGGTTGTGCACGAACATCACGGCGACGCGCTCCGACATGGCGGCGGCGGCGAGAATCCATCCGAAGAATCGGCGTCTGCGGTTTTGGGCGGCGAGGCGGTTTTTCTCGCCTACCATCTCGTCGACGTTGATGTTGAAGAGTGCGATGAGCAGAACGAGGATCAGCACGACGCCGAAAACGGCCGAGCTGACGTTGGAATCGCCTATGAGCGGGCGCACGGCGAAGGCGGCGATGAGGACCGCGAGCAGAGCGCTGTGGCGATGCGGCGCGAAATACCGGTGGATGGTCTCGCGCAATGGAATGGGCGGCGGCATCTAGTGGGTGCTCTCGGGGTTTGGCGCGAAGAGACGGATGCGACTGGGGTGCATCGGGGGGTGTTCGTGTGTGGCGCGCATTTGGCGATTAGCTGTTTGTAGATTCGTACATTTTGGGGAATGAGCGATAGTGTACTTTGGTACAATATTGATGGGTCAGGTGCTATTGCGGGACGGAGGCGGAAGCGCAGAATCTGAATCGCGCGCGGGGCGCGACATCCTGGTGACGGAATAAATTCCGTCCTACATTCTCGGCCATCGGGGAGAGGGGAAGAGTGCTTGCCTCGTGTGATTGGCGGGGCCATTATAGGCGCGCTTGCCATACCCGCTTCGCGGAGCCGCGAATGGAATTGTTTACATGAGTGATCTGATCGAGAAGAAAGAGGACCTGATTCGGTACTTCGAAGACGGCGGCAAGCCGCGCGCGCAGTGGCGGGTTGGCACCGAGTACGAGAAGGTGATCGTGCGCAGTGCGGACGGGAGCGCAATCCCCTACTCCGGCGCCGGCGGCGTCGAGGAGATCCTGCACAGGATGGCGGCGGACTACGGCTTCGAGGCCGAGGACGAGCATGGGCATATCCTGGCGCTCAAGGGTGAGCGGTCGACGATCACGCTCGAGCCGGGCGGGCAGGTCGAGTTGTCGGGCGAGCAGTGCGAGACGATTCATTGCGCATACGCGGAGTTCGCCACTCACGTACAGCAACTGATCGAAGTCACGGGCAAAATCGGGGCGAGCGTGCTTGGGCTCGGGATGCAGCCGGTGAGCCGGATCGATCAGATCGAGCTGCTGCCGAAGGCGCGCTACCACATTATGTATCCGTACATGGCGCGGGTGGGGACGCTCGGCCAGCGGATGATGAAGCAGACGGCGGGCGTGCAGGCGAACCTCGACTACAGCGACGAGCGCGACGCGATGCGGAAGTTGCGGGTGAGCATGGGAGTCGTGCCGCTGCTGTACGCGATTTTTGCGAACTCGCCGCTGAGCGACGGCGGGCTGAACGGGTACCATAGCTTTCGCGGGCATATCTGGACCGATACCGACAACAGGCGCAGCGGGATTCCGGAGTTCGTGTTTCGCGATGACAGTTCGTTCGAGGATTACGCCGAGTTCGCGCTCGACGTGCCGATGTATTTCCTGATTCGCAACCATGAGTATATCGATCTCACGAAGGCGCCGGGGCTGACGTTCCGGCAGTACCTCGAGCGCGGGTTCGGACGCGAGCGGGCGACGGTCGAGGACTGGACGAATCACCTGACGACGATTTTCACCGAGGTGCGGCTGAAAAAATACGTGGAGATACGGACGGCGGACAGCCAGCCGCCGCAATTCATGCTCGCACTGCCGGCGCTGCTGAAGGGGATGCTGTACGACGACGATTGCCTTGCGGGGGCGTGGGACCTGGTCAAGGGCTGGAGCTATCGCGAGCGGCGCGAAATTGCGGACGGGGCGCATAAGAACGGCCTCGAGGCGCGCGCCGGGCGCTTCAAACTACAGGAACTTGGGTACGAGCTGATGCAGATAGCGGCCAAGGGGCTCGAGCGGCAGCGGGCGTTGAACAATGCGGGGCAGGATGAGAGCATCTACATCCTGCGGCTGATGGACCTGGTGCGCGGCGGGCATAGCCAGGCAAGCCGGGTGATCAGCCGGTGGAAAGGTGAATGGAATTACGACGTGGGGCGTCTAGTCAAAGGGTGCGCTTACGAGGCTGAGTCGATCCTGTAGATGCAACTCAGGTTTTCACAGATTCACGTTACGATCCTGAACTTCGTGCTGATCGCGGGGCTGGCGGTCGTGTCGGCGATGTGCGTGCGGGATATTATCGTGCGGACGGTATCGAGCGAGCCGGAGACGGCGCCGATCAGTGGGTCGGCGCGCGCGAGCGCATCCGGTGTGCGGACGCGCAGCTACTACGACTCGATTGTCAAGCGCGACATCTTCAATGCGACGCCGCAGGAAAGCGGGCCGGCGCCGGTGGTCGAAGCGGACCTGAATATCAAGCTGATCGGCACTTCGCTGCAGAGCAAATCGGAGCCGTACGCGATAATCGAGGATCCGACGGGCAACGAATCGCTCTACCAGGTGGGCGACGATATACCGGACGCGGGCAAGCTGGTGAGCGTCGAGGTGAATCGCGCGATAATCGATCGCGGGGGCCATCGCGTGGCGATAGAGATACCGACGTCGGAGATACCGGCGGTGCCGCCGTCGCAACTGGGCGGGATTCCCGGGATGCGCGCGCCGGGACTGCGCGGCCTTCCGGCGGCGATGCGGCGCAAGCTGCAAAGGCTTAGACCCGGCCTCGCGAATGACAACGGCGACGACAACGACGACAACGACAGCAGTGACGACAACAATAGCGCCAAGCTTCAGCTGAAGAAGGAAGGGCCGGGAAAATTCGAGGTCAGCCGCGCCGAGGTGCAGCAGACGATGGAAAATCCCGCGCAATTTTTCTCGCAAATGCGTGCGATGCCGCATTTTGTGAACGGCAAGACTGACGGCTTTTCGATCTCGCAGGTCGCGCCGGGGTCGGTGTTCGAGCAGCTCGGCCTGCAGAACGGCGACCTGCTCACGTCGATCGACGGGCAGCCGGTGACGAATCCGATGCAGGCGATGGGGCTGATACAGGCGATGAAGACGGCGTCGGCGATCGATCTGACGGTGAATCGCGGCGGCACGCCGACGTCAGTTCATTTGGATCTCAGATAGCAGGGGTGACCCCTGCACCCAATATCCAGGCCGCGCTCCGTTGTCGCGCGCGAATTTGTCACGCTTCTCGCGGTCGTGATGCTTATTTCGGGCGGATGTAGCGGGCTACCTGGCTCAGGTAGTCGCGCTTGCCGAGATCGACGCCGTTGTGGCGCATGATGTCGTAGGCGGTGACGACGTGGAAGTAGAAATTCGGCAGCGCCCAATCGCGTAGAAACTGCAGACCCGTCATCACGAACACGCCGGTGGCTTCCGGCAGATCAATCCTGATTTCGCGAGCCTCGGCGCCGTCGAACGCGGCCGCCTGTGTGGCTTGCAGATACTGAATCGCTTTGGCGATGCGCGTCTTGAGGTCGTCGAGGGTCTGCTCGTTGTCCTCGGCGCGCGGTACTTCGCGGCCGGTGAGGCACGCGGTCGCATCTTCGGCAACATTGCAACAGAGCTGCACCTGCTGCGACAGCGGGTACATATCGGGTGCAAGCCTGGCGCTTATCAGAGTCGCAGGGTTGAGCTTCGCCGCGGTCGCATGCGTGGCGGCCTTGTCGAGACAGGCGGACAGCGAGTGGAGCATCGGCAGGAAAGCTTAGATGGCCAGGTCGTAGATAGAAATCTTCATGAGGACTTTCTCCTGTCGGCGGCGGAATGCGAGCGGAATTTTACATTCGGCAGCCGGCGATATTCTACCGGTGCGAGTTGTGCGAGGATGAAAGCGTGAGCGCGAAAATCGTAAGACTCACCGAAGAACTGATACCGGCGGCCGGGGTGACGTTGGCGCGCGCGTTTCAGGACGATCCGTTGATGCGGTACACGCTTCCCGACGCGGCTGAACGCGTGCGGCTGCTGCCGGACATGTACGCGAGGATGATTCGGTTCGGCGTGCTGGCGGGCGAAGTCTACACGACGGCGGATGCGATTGAGGGCGTCGCGCTGTGGATGCCGCCCAATGCGAAATGGGCGCGCGAGCATATTGAGGCGTCGGGGATGGCGCAGATGCCGGCGCTGATCGGCGACGATGCGTATCAGCGATACCGCGATGTGGTCGGGCGTGAATGGCAGGCGCGCGAGCGCGACATGAAAGTGTCGTGCTGGTACCTGTTTCTGCTCGGCGTCGAGCCGAAGAGTCAGCGTCGCGGGCTTGGCGGCGACTTGATGCGTCCGGTGATTGAGCGCGCCGACGCCGGGAAGGTCGCGTGCTATCTCGAGACCGAGAACGAGCGGAACGTCACGTTCTATCGGAAGCATGGCTTCGAGCTGATCGTGAACGGCGAAGAAGCGGGCGCCACCGGGGTGAAGTTCTGGACGTTCCAGCGCAGGGCAACTCACTGAATGTGGAGTCGGCTGCGCGACCTGGGTGCCTCGCTACTGGTAGCAGCTCTCGCGCTGTATATGGCACTGGTCGGCGTCGGATTGTTCCTTTCTGATGGATTCATTTTTCGGCCGCGTCCTTCTTCATACAAAGACACGCCGGAGTTGCTGAAACTTACGGCCGCGGATGGGAAGAAAATCACGGCGCTGTATTTGCCCAATCCGTCGGCGAAGTACACGTTGCTGATCAGTCACGGCAACTCGGAGGACCTGGGAGACGATCGGGACTGGTGCGAGGACTTGCGCGGCGCGGGCTTCAATGTGTTCGCCTATGACTACGAGGGTTATGGCACCAGCGAAGGCAAGCCCACTGAGGCGCGCACCTACCAGGACGTGAGCGCGGCTTACTCGTACGTGGTCGGCGTGCTGAAGACGCCACCGGATCGCGTGATTATCTTTGGCAAGTCGGTGGGCAGCGGACCGGCCGTTCATATTGCGGCGCGAGAGCCGGTTGCTGGATTGATCGTGCAGAGCGGCTTCATGTCGGCTTTCCGGGTGATGACGCGCGTCTCGATCGTGCCGTTCGACAAATTTCCCAACTACAAGGACATCCGCAACGTTCACTGCCCGGTGTTGTTCATCCACGGCACCGTCGACAGTGTGATCGGCTTTTATCATGGAAAGGAACTCTTCGAGTTGGCCAACGAGCCGAAGAGCCACCTTTGGGTGGAGGGCGCCAATCACAATGATGTGGAGGAGGTTGCGGGCGACAGTTACATCAAAACGATTCAAACTTTCGCCGCGTCGCTGTCGGGCGCTGCTGGCGGCACCACTTATGGCGGCGGGCGTTGAAGTGGGTTAGAAAACTGAACCATGGAAATTCGGGCGGCGCACAGTAGCGAGCGGGATGAGGTGATTGATCTGCTCGGGGAGTGGTATGGGGATCGCGATTTTTTTGCGCGGTACAATCAGAACGATCCTGGGTTTCGCGATGAATTGTGTCTTGTGGCGCGGGATGGGGGGCGGCTGGTTTCGACCGTGCAGATTTTCGATCGCACCGTCAATCTTGATGGGCAGGCGGTGCCGATGGGCGGGATCGGGTCGGTGTTCACGCTCAAAGAGTATCGGCATCAGAAGGTTGCGTCGGCGCTGATGCGGCTCAGTGTCGAGACGATGATTCGCGAAGGCTTCGAGGTGTCGCTGCTGTTCGCCGAGCGGCTTACGTTTTACAACCAGTTCGGGTGGCGCGAGGTCGAGCGCAAGTTCAGTATCCTGGCGGGCGCGGCGTCGATCGACGCGCCTGAGCGGTTTGCGATCGATTCATTCGACGCCGAGCGAGACCTCGGCGAGATTGAAGGGATACATCGCGGGTACAGCGGTCGGTTCAATGTGACCGCCGTTCGCGACGACGCCGCGTGGCGCGCGAACCTGAAATTTGCCGGCAATCAGCCGTTGCATCCGGGGGAAGGTTCGGAGGAGTACTTCGTCGTGTGCCGCGACGGTGCGCGAATCGCCGCGTATGCGCGGGTGACGCGGTTCCACGGCGTCTCGATGGTGATGGAGTATGGGCACGTCGACGGCGCGAGAGGGACTGACGCGATGCTGGCGACGTTCAAGTATCTGGGGCAATCGGCGGCGGGCGTGCCGGTCACGGTGAAGCGGGTCGGCGATCACAAGAGGGTTGCCCTACTTCACAGCGCGACGAAGCCCGAGGAGCCGTCGGTGCTTGTCACGCATACGGCGCACGATCCTGCGCTTGAGAAAGCGCTGGGCGATGCGGGATGCCCGGTCGCGCATCACGTTGACAACAATTACATGTGGCGGGTGCTGAATCCTGAGAAGCTCGGGAAGAGGTTCGCGGTGGATCCTGAAGCGGCGTCGGCGCGTGCGTTTGGGATCTTCGCTGATTCGCAGTCGGTGTTCTGGACCGCCGACCGCTTCTAGTATTCGCAGCACTGGTTCAGTTTGAAAGCGAAACCAATCGAACCGTCAAATGGGGGGTCAAGTGAATCAGAAGGGGAAAATCAAATCGTTCTCCGTTTGGAAAACTGCGAAGATAGGCGCGATTGTGGCCGCGAGTGTCGCAGCTTGCCCAATTGCGCTGTTCATCATATCTGCGACGATATTCCGGCTGATTCATGGCCAGCCACCCGTCGCATCGCATGCGGCAGGATCACACCAGGTTCGAGACGCGTTCGCATTGCTCGCATTCGCTCCGTTGATCTACGGAATCGCGGGTTTCATTCTGACTGCGTTTGCCAGTTGGCTATATAACGTGTTGTCACCTCGACTAGGCGGAATTGAAGTTGAGTTGATTGTAGAGCCCGATCCACTGAGCGGCGTTTCACCTTCAAACTGAACCAGTGCGGTAGTCGCGCAGAAGCTCGCCGCGAACTGCGTTGTTGGCTAGTACCGTTGAGTTGTGTCTTTGTGCTGTGGAGGTGGTGCGTGATGAAAGTTCTTTCGCCGGTCGGCGAGTTCCTGAAGCGGCGACGGCGCGGGCGTTCGAGGCGTTCGGCGATTCGCTATCGGTTTACTGGACCGCGGATCGCTTTTAGGCAGGCCACTACGAATCGTTGCGTCGTTCGTTTCAGCTGTGTGGATGACGATGAATCGGGTCGACCCAGAAGACTGACTCGGGGCGCTCGACTGGATCGATATCGAGATTGATCACGACGGCCTCCTGGCCGCTGCGCACCACCACGCAGGTCAAGGGGGCGTCGGTCGAGGCGTTGATCTCCTGATGTGGGACGAAGGGCGGCACGAAAATGAAATCGCCCGGCCCGGCCTCAGCGACGAATTCGAGATGTTCGCCCCATCGCATCCGCGCGCGGCCTGCGACTATGTAGATGACGCTTTCGAGTTCGCCGTGATGGTGGGGGCCGGTCTTGGCGTTCGCCTCGATGTTCACGGTGCCAGCCCAGATTTTCTGCGCTCCGGCACGAGCGTTGTTGATAGCTGCCGCGCGTGACATCCCCGGCGTTTGAGCCGTGTTGGAATCAAGCCGGTTGCCCGGAATTACCTGAACGCCGTGGTCGCGCCAATGATCGGCTGAACTGCCGGAAGCGCTGCGGGAGTCACTCATCACAGGTCACTCCTTCACACAGTTTATCGAGCGCAATTCCGATCTTACTGAACCGGTGTCGAAACGAGCAAGGCGGCCGATGGCAAGCCTTGAATTCAGATTTTTCGGACAATTGTTTCTGCGGGGCGCATCGACGCTCGCCGCGGGGCGGGTTGTTGGCTAGTATCGTTGCGTTGTTTCTTTGTGCTGGGGAGGTGGTGCTTGATGAAAGTTCTTTCGCCGGTCGGCGAGTTCCGCAAATTTGTTTTGGCCGTGGTCGTCGCGACGTTTGCGTTGATGGTGGGGCGCCCTGCCCTTGCCGCGCGGCGGCATCATGCGGCCGCAAAGGCGGAAGCGCCTGATGAAGAGAGCAACGCCAACGCGTCGAGCACAGCGCTCGGCGAGTATTCCGAGGCGTGCGTGCTCGAACCTGTCACCGGGACTGTTATTTTCGAATCGCCCAATGCGCGTCAGCCGTGGCCAACTGCGTCGCTCGCAAAGATGATGTTGATGTTGATCGTCGCCGAGAAACTCCACGACGGATCGCTCAAGCTCACCGACCAGGTTACGACGTCGCGCAAGGCGGAGGAGATGGGCGGGTCGCAGGTCTATCTCAAGGAAGGCGAGTCGTTCTCGATCGACGACATGATGAAGGCGGTGGTGGTGCATTCGGCCAACGACGCGTCGGTGGCGGTGGCGGAGTATATCGGGGGATCGACGGAGGCGTTTGTCGTGATGATGAACCAGCAGGCGGCGGCGATCGGGATGAAGGACTCGCACTACTACTCGGTGCACGGGCTGCCGCCGGCCAAGGGCGAGCAGCCGGACGTGGCGAGCGCGTACGACCAGGCGATTCTCGCGCGCGAGCTGCTGAAATATCCGGACGTGCTTCGATGGTCGTCGATCGACACGGCGCCGTTTCGCGCGGGGACGTTCACGCTGCGCAACACCAATCACATGGTGCGGACGTACCAGGGATGCGACGGGCTCAAGACGGGATTTTATGACAAGGCCGGGTTTAACGTTGTGGCCACTGCAAAACGCAATGACCTGAGGTTGATTGCGGTGGTGCTCGGCAGTCAGCACAAGCTGACGAATTTCAAGGTGGCGTCGGAGATGCTGTCGCAGGGATTTCTCAATTACGAGATGCACCAGGTGGCGAAGAAGGGAACGCCGATTGCGCAATCGGTCGCAGTGAGCAACGCCGATACTACGAGTATCAAGCCAGTTTGGGGCGGTGATGCAGGCGTCTTCATAAAGCATGGCGACGCGAAGAGCGCGATCAAAGTGGACTACAATCTGCCGGCGTCGATAGCGGCGCCGCTGAAAGCGGGGCAGCAGATCGGAACTGCGACGGTGACTGAAGGCGGGAAATCAGTCGCAACGATCGCGCTGCTGGCGCCGTCGAACGTCGCGAAGAGCGCGTCGCTAACTAAACGTTTATTAAGTATTTTCTGATTCAGATATTTTGCGATTTGTTCTCTAGAGAACACTGCTGATTAGGTTTTGATCGGCATGCATGTTACGCTTGATTCCGTAAGCCCGCCTGATGACTGCAAAAGAGAAATTCTACCGCGCATACATGGACTTCTTTGAGACTGCGGAGCGCAAGCGCCGCTGGAATCTTTTCGAAGATGTGCCGTGGGACAAGCTGTCGCCGGCGATGAACACCGAAGAGCGCGCCGTGCGAATCGAGACGTACTGCGCCGAGGAGATGTTCCTGCCGGATTACACGGCGACGGGCAACGAATTGCTGCGCGGCGTGTTCGGGCTCGCGTGGTTTCAGAATGCGTGGAGCTATGAGGAATCGCGGCACGGACTGGTGTTTCGCGAGTACCTGATTCGATCGGGGCTGCGCACGCAGGAGCAATTCGACGGGTTGGAGGCGGACGTGTTCGCGCGGCGATGGAAAGCGCCGTTCGCGACGCGGCGGCGAATGAGCTGCTACGGTGCGCTGCAGGAATCGGCGACGTACCTGGCCTATCGCGCGCAGAAAGATCGCGCCGAGATCGAGCATGACGATACGCTTGCCGCGATTTTCTTTCTCGTGAGCCGCGACGAGGCCGCTCATGCGGGCTTCTACCGATCGATGATCGAAATCGATATGGCGGAGGATCGCGTCGGCACGCTGGCGGATCTCGCGCACGTGATCGCGAACTTCAAGATGCCGGGCGACGGCCTGATTCCCAACTATCATGAGAACCTGAAAGTCGGCGGCGGCGGAATCAGTCCGCGGCTGTTCTTCACGCGCGCGATCCTGCCGCTGCTCAAGCAATTGGGCACCACGCGCGACGAACTGAAGAGCGCCAGCGCCGCAGTAGTTCCACTGCGCGCGGCATCGTAAGAATCCTGATATAGTTCCGTTCGGCGATGAACCGGAACCGACTCCTGTACGGGGCTGCGGCCCTGCTTCTGATCTGGCTTGGCGGCAACCTCGCGCTTCATTTCGGACAGAAGGCGCACGATCGTCTCGACTACGATATCGCGGCGAATTTTCCACCCGACAAACCATTCACGCCCGGCGAGATTTTTGCGTCGACGCTGGCGGCGATCATGGACCATGAGCTGCATACCGGCTTTGGCTGGCGGCCCAACGATTTTTTTCTGTGGGGGCCGAAAGTCGGGCCGGACAACAACTCCGATCGGCAGCTCGGGATAATCCAGGCGGTGCGCGAGACGACGCGCGTGTTCAAGGATCACCTGACCAAGGTTTCGTCGAATCAGTACGATCCGAACCTGGTGATCGCCGACACGGATTTTCGCAACGACGCCGAGAAGTGGATCCTGCCGTCGGCTGAAAGCAAATACGACGACGGCGTCGCGCATCTGCGCGCGTACGTCGCGGGACTGCATACGACGCCGCCGGATTCGCGCGAGCTCAACACGCGCGCGGTCGAGCTGGTGCGATTAGTACAGACGTGGACGGACCTGCTCGGCGACGCGCATGCGAACCTTTACCGCTCGACCATGGACGACGGCCGCCCGGTGCATAGCTGGGATTGCGACCATTATTTTTATCACTCGCAAGGTTACGCGCACGTGATGTACCACATGATGGAGGCGCTCGAGCGCGAGTACGCGGGGCAGATCAAGGATGACCCGGTGCTAAAGACGCTGTTCGACGACTCGATCGACGCGCTGGGCAAGGCGGCGATGATGAAGCCGCTGATCGTGATGGATGGATCGCCGGACGGACTGTTCGCGAACCATCGGCGAAACCTGGACGCATACATCACGGAGGCGCGGCAGAAGATGTACTCGATACGCGAGGAGCTGGAACGATCGCCGCTGTAACGGCGACGTTACAGTTCGATGAACGGGCAGAGGAGCATCACGCCGCCGCGGATTAGGAGATCGAGCATCGCGGGGGCCCATCGAGTGGGGATGCCGAGGGCGGTGGCGGCGGCGCGAATCGCCCACGGTGTCGAGACGTCGGCGCTGCTGCCGCGAAAATCCAGCAATCGGCGATCGCCGCGATAGGTAATCAGTTGATGGCGGCGGTCGGCGGGGATGTGGGCGCGGTCGCGCGCGATCGCCACTGCCGTTGAGAATCCGCCGACTTCGTCGATCAGCCCGCGCTCTTTCGCGGCAAGACCGCTCCAGATGCGGCCCTTGGCGACTGCTTCGGCCTGCTCGGGGCTGAGGTGCCTACCCTCGGCGACCTTGGCGGTGAAAGCCGAGTATAGGTGGCCGACTGTATCGTTGAGCTGTGCCAGTTCGGCTTCGCTCAATGCGCGCGCGAAAGACATCGCGTCACTGATCGGCGCGCTCTTCACGAAATCGAAATGAACGCCGAGGTCGGACAGGAGATTGCCAAAATTGATCTTCGCGTAGACGACGCCGATGGAACCGGTGATCGTGGCAGCCTCGGCGACGATTGCGTCGGCGCCCGCCGCGACGTAGTAGCCGCCCGAGCCGGCGACGTCGCCCATCGAGACGACGACCGGCTTGCCGCGGCCTTGCGCCTCGCGCACCGCGCGCCATACGAGGTCGGAGCCGACGGCGGAGCCGCCGGGTGAATTGACGCGAAACACGATTGCCTTGACCTGTTCGTCACGCGAGGCGCGATCGATTTGCGCGGCGGTCGTGATGCCGCTGATATATTCGCCGGTGGCGGGCGCCTCGCCCGAGACCACCGGGCCGCTGGCGTGCACGAGTGCGATTCGCGCGCGGCGTCCGCGCTCGCGGGTGAAGATTGCGTGGCGCCGGTAGCGCGCGAGGTTGATGAAGACTTTGCGCTTGGACTTGGGGTCGAAGTCGGCGCGGAGGTCTTCGATATAGCCTTCGCGATCGATCAGTTTATTTTCGACGGCGAACTTTGCGCTGACGAAGCCGGCGGCGATCAACTCGCGCGCTTTTTCGGGAGAGAGCTTGCGAGCCGACGCGATTGCCTCGACCAGGATTTTCTCCCAGTCGGCGACGATCGCTTCCATGCTCTCGCGCAGCGCGGGGGACATCGTGTCGCGGCCCAGGGTCTCGGCGGCGCCCTTGTATTCTTTCCATTGCAGCGTTTGCGCCTGGATTTTCAGCTTGTCGAGCGCGTTCTTCAGGAAAACGCCGCCGGTCGCGACACCGAGCATCGCAAGCATCGTGTCCGGATTGGCGACAATCTCGCCGGCACCGGCCGCGACGAGATATTCGCGGAGGCCGGCGTCGTCGCCGCGCAGCAGTGCGATCACACGCTTGCCGGCGGACTGCGCCGCGCGCATCAGGCGGTGGACTTCGTGCGCGGTCGCGAGGCCGGCGCCGAAGCCTGCAATCTCGACGATGATGGCGCGAAGGTCGTTGTCGAGAGCTGCGGACTCGAGCGCGTAGCGCAGATGGTCAAGGCTCTGAGCGCCGCGGCGCAAGAGCTGGTCGAGCGGCGAGCGCGTCACGTCCTCTTCGATTGGGCCGGTGAGGCGAATTACGAGGACGGCGTCGCGCGGAATTTGCGCAGGCCTGACGACGGCGAAGTGGAACGCCGCGACCATCGCGACCGCGATGGCAATGATGCCAAACCCGGACTTCAAGTCGCCCGCCGCGCAGAAGACAGCGCCGACGGAGAAGAGAATCGCGACGATGATTCCGAGGCGGACCTCGCGGCTTATCCACAATCGTTCAGTAAACGGGTTCTTCATCGCTTGAATCGGTCGCCTTTTTTGGCGGGTCCAAATACACTACCGCTTTTCGATGCCCAGGTCTGTCCTCATCCTGATTCTTGCATTCACCGTGGTGAGCGTTGCGTCGTGCTCGACCAGTACGCCCGCGCCCAAGCCGGGGCCGCCGCCGTTTGTCGCGCGATCGACGACGCTGGCTGTTACCAACGGGATCAAGGTGCTGACCAACGTCGCGATGCCGACGGGGTTCGCGCCGATTCCCACGCGCGCGCCTTTCTGGATGCAAAACGGTGAGGAGATTGGCGTCGTCGGCACGCAGGGCGGACACACGATTGTGTATGGGCTCGGCGGCGCGAAATGGCTCACCGGCCGAATCCTCGCCGCTGAGAGCGGACCGGCTGCCGCGGAAGAAGGGACGATCGCGGACGTCGCGGTAAGCCCCAACGGACTGACGCTCGCGACGGCGATGGTCGCGCAGGGCGGCGAACGCGTCGACGTGATCGTTCGCGACCTAATCGCCAGCGGATCCGGCAGCCCGATTGCGGACTTCACCGGCCACTATGATTCGATCTCGATGAGCTGGCTGAACGACTCGACGATCGCGCTCGCGCTGCGATTGCATCCAAAGCCGCCGGAGGAATCAGTCGTCAATGAAGAGGCGGCGAAGCCCGATCCCGATCAGCCGGACATTCAGCCGCCGCCGACAACCTCGGACGGGTTGCAGTTGATCGTCATCACCGGCGCGGGTTCGGTGGCGCCGCTCAAACTGTCGTGCCCGATGTCGGCGCTCAGTTGGAGTGCACACGGCGTCTACGCGGTCGGCCAGGGCGACGCGGGCGCTCCGCCGGTGATAATCGATCGGCGCGCCTCGACCTGCAGCAGGTTTCACGTGCGCCAGCCGATCCATGTGCTCGATTGGGACAAGGACGACGAAGGAACGTTTCTGTACGTCGGGCCTGACCCGACGGGACACACAGTCGGCGTTTACAAATACGACATCGCGAACGGCGACGAGCATCTGATGGGCGTATCGACCGGCGCGGCCTCGTTCGCGGCCGGCGGCGATACGGTGACGCTGGGAAATCGGGACCTCACGTTCGCGCGCGCAATCGAGCATGCCCAGACGCCAGTCACGGCGCAGGTCGCGGTCGCGCACACCGATCAGGGACAAGTCGACCTGAAGTCGCTCGGCTTCGACACGTGGCCAACGATGCTGGCGCAGAGCTCGATGGCGTACTCGAAGGGCGCGGACGAAGCGGCGATGCAAATCTACGCGCCAAGCCTGCCGGTGCCATGGCGAAAAATCGTGACATACTCGCTGCACTACGACAGCGCGTTTCTGCTGGCTGAGGGGCCGGCGCAGGGAATCGTCACGATGAGCTGGTCGCTACGCGGGAGATGGCTGGCGTTCCTGGACGGCGACGCGACGGCGGGGACGGTGATGACGGTGCTGGAGCCGCCGCGGTAAGGATTAGCGAGAGACCTCGCGACGATGAGCGACGCGAACTAGCAATACGACGAGAATTCGGTCCCGTATTTCGTAAACGACTCGATAGTCGCCGATGCGGATGCGCCACAGGTCTACCGGCGCTTTCAGCTTCCTGGAGCCGGGCGGACGCGGGTTGTCGGCGAGAGCGTCGACGCGCGGGCGCAGCCTTCGCTGAATGTCGCGCGCTAGTTTGCGGAACTCGCGCTCCGCACTCGGCGCGAATTCAATCGCGTAGGCCATCGCTCCGTCAGATCAAACCCAGTTCCTTCTTAACGCGTGCCCACGGGATGGTGCCTTTGCGTTTAGCGTCGCGCATTGCAGCACGTGCAGCTTTCAAATCCTCGCGGTCCTCTATCTCCTCGATCAGTGCGATATCTTCGATCGGCACTACTGCCGCCAGCGGCTTGTTGCGTCGGGTTAGAACGACGCGATCTTTTCCGTAGGCCACGCGGTTGATCAGGTCGGAGAAATTCTTGCGTGCGGCGGCTGTAGTGACCGTCTCATTTGAGGATTTTCTCGCAGGCATGATTATAAGACTCCGAGGATGAACTGGCCTAATTGTACATCTCGGCCTTTTCGTACACCAGACGCTTTTCAGATCACTGGGGACGCGGGGTCCAGGCCGAATAGGACGCGGCCGACTACCTCGAAGCGCGCACTGTTCATCAACACGTGCTGGGTGGCGGTGTGGACGTCGCGCCAGCATCGCTCGATCGGACACGAGGTTTGCGCGGAGTTCATCCCGGCGGCGTCGGCGACCAGGTCGACCGCCTGCACTGCAAGCTTCGCGGCGGTCACGACTGCGAGACGCGCGTGCGCGCGGTCCTGGATGCTGAAGCTTTCGCCGGCTTCGCCCTTGCGCCAGATTTCGTCGTTGCAATTGTAGAAGTAGGCGCGGGCCGCGTGCAGCAGGCCTTCTGCCTGCGCAAACTGGATTTGTGCCAGCGGACGCTCGCGCAGAAGGGCCCGAGTCGCCGCCGGAACTTTGGCTTGCGCGATTTCGTTGAAAGTGTCGAGCGCGTGTCGCGCGGTGCCGAGCACCACCGATACGAGTCCGCCGACAAATTGGAGTTGCAAAGGAATGTTCGCAAAGGGGCCGCGCTGCCATGGCGATTTTGCGTTCAGCCAGTCGAAGGTGAATTCGTCGGGGACGAAGACGTTTTCGAAAACGCAATCGTTGCTGCCAGTGCCGCGCATCCCGGCGGTCGACCAGGTGTTCAGAATCTTCGCGTGCTCGATCGGAAACAGACCGCCGCGCATCACCGGGAATCCATCGACCAACTGCAGCGCACCGTCATCCAACACCATCCCGGCCGCCATCAGGTAGGTCGCGTGCGCCGACGCGCTGGCATAAGTGGCCTTGCCGCTGAAAGTCCATCCGCCCTCAGTCTTCACAACGCGAGTGGTCGCGGGATTCAACGAGCCGGCGCTCACGCCGCGCGGATCGCCGTAGATTTTTTCGAATGCGGCGCGCGAAAGGTTGTATCCGAACAGCGGACCGCCCGAACAGATCGCAAAATTCCATCCGACCGACCCGTCGATGCGCGAGACCTCTTCGCACAGCCGCAAGGTATCCGGAATGGTCAGATCGCCGCCGCCCATATTGCGCGGCACGAGAATTCGGAAGAACCCGGCTTCGCGGAAAGCATCGGCGACTTCGCGCGGCATCTGCGCGTCGCGCTCGGCGCGATCGGCATGATCGCGAATTATCGGCGCGAGCTTTTGCACCCTCTCGAAATACGGTCGCGCGCGTTCGGATAAAAGCGGATCCATATTCCAGAACCTCCGACTATGCGTGTGAGTTTAGCTGCCGAGCCGCGCGCGATTCGACCAGTAGTCGGACGCGGTACGGAATGCCGCCGCGGCGCGCTCGAAGCTGTCGAAAACAACCAGGCCGCGCGCACGCGCCAGCTCCTTGCCGCGCGCGACGATCGCCTCGACGTGTGCCGGATGCATCACGATCGCGAACGGCTTGGTCGAGCGCCCGGCAAAATCGGCGAGCTTGTCGAGCAGGCCGGTGATTTCGTCCTCGTGCGTGGCCCATCGCGCGGCGCGCAGGCCGGTGCCGACCTCGAGCACGATCGCGTCGATCACGGGGTCGCGTTCGAGAATTTCGAGGATGCGATCGAGATTGCCCTGGTGATGTCCCGCGCCGATAGTGCCGCCGGCGTCGAGCGGATTGCGGTAGCTGCCGCCGATGATGTTGAAGAAAGTTTTGAGTTCGTCGTAGGAGGAGTCCGACAGTGCGGGAATTTCGAGGCCTGCGGTAGCGAAGGTGTCGGTGATTACTACGGATTGGCCGCCGGTCATCGCGACCAGGCCCATGCGGCGGCCGCCGATGCGCCTGGAGCGCGCGAACAGCTCGACCGCGTCGAGCATTGCGTCGAGGCTCGCCACTTCGACCGCCCCGCTTTGCCGCACGACGGTGCGCCACGTCGCTTCGGCCGTCGCGAGAGAGCCGGTGTGCGAGAACGTCGCGCGGGCGCCCGCATCGGTCACCCCGCCCTTCCAGATAACGACGGGATGACGCTCGGCCGCGTGGCGGACGCTGTCGAAGAAGCGACGACCGTCGCGCACGCCTTCGATATACATCCCGATTACGCGCGTGGCGGGGTCGGCGGCCATCAGGTCGATATAGTCGGCGGCCTCGAGCACCAGCACGTTGCCGATCGACGCGGCCTTGTTCACCTTGATGCCGTGGCTGGGCGCTTGTAGGCAAAAGTTTATCGTGTGCGTGCCGCTCTGCGAGATGAAGCAGACGTCGCCGGCCTCGCCGACTTTTTCTTCGGGAAAATTGCGCAGTCCAGCGCCGGGACTATACAGCCCCATGCAATTTGGGCCGACCAGCGCGATTTCGGAGTTGAGCGCGAGGTCGCGCAGCTCATTTTCGAGCCGGATGCCCAGCTCCTCCGATGTTTCTGAAAATCCCGAGGCGAAAAATCCGATCGAGCCGACCTTGTTGGCGACGCAGTCTTTCAGGATACGCGGCGCGATCTGGCGCGGCACGGCGCTGACTGCGTAATCGATAGGCTCGGTGATTTCGGCGAGGCTCTTGCGATTCTCGACGCCCAAAGCCTCGATTCCGGGAATCTCGTTGGGGTCGATTTGTACCGAGTAGAGCTTGCCCTTGAGATGCGCCATCGCGCGCAGCCACATGTAGCCGCCCATCCGCTTGTCGCCGATGACGACGACGGTGCGAGGATTGAATGCGCGCTTGAGATTTTCGAGCCGCGCCGCACGATTCACATCCGGCGCCCCGGCAGGTTTGGCGTCGGCCAGCACGATTCGCGCGTCGAGGATGGCGAGGCCGTCGTTGCATGCCACGACCGGGTTGAGATCCATCTCGGCGATGTCCGGATGCGTTGCCGCGATTCCGGAGACCGTTTCGAGCAGCGAAATGATCGCGTCGATATCGACGCCGGGCTGGCCGCGGACGCCGCGCAGAATCCCGGCGCCGCGAAGCTGCGCGAGCATATCAGCCGCCTCGCGTCCGCCAATCGGCGCGAGCGCCAGCGCCGTATCCTTCATCACCTCGACGAACACACCGCCCAGCCCGACCATCACCATGGCGCCGAATCGATCGTCGCGGAACGATCCGATGATCAGCTCGACACCCGGCTTCGCCATCGGCTGAACGGCAACGCCCTCGAAACGCGCGTCGCGCGCCTTTGCGGCGAGACTGCGGCGAATCCGATCGAATGCGTCGCGCACCGCCGCTTCATTTTCGAGATTCAACTCGACGCCGCCGACATCGCTCTTGTGACTCACATCAGGCGAGAGGACCTTGAGCACGACCGGAAAGCCAATCCGCGTGGCCGCTTTCACTGCGTCGTCAGCGGTCGACGCGGCCTCGGGCACGACGACCGGCAGGCCGAGCGAATGGAGAATCCGCTTGCTCTCGATTTCCGTGAGAACCGTCCGTCCGCTGGCACGAGCCGACGACATTACCGATGAAACGATGGAGTCAGTCACGCTTGTCGCGTATAGCAGAGCGACGGAACTATTTGAACCATCGGGGGTTTCGCCAGCATGCCACGTTCGGCCCGTCCGCGCAGAAAAGTCTTCGTCACCCGCGCAATCGAGCGCAGCGCGATCGAGCGCCTGCGCGAGGCGGCCGAGGTGACGGTGTGGCCCGGCGATTTGCCACCGCCACTGCGGGCGTTGCGAACCGCGCTGACAGAGGTTGACGCGGTGCTCTCGATGGTCACCGACAAGATAGATGAGCGAATGATCGCGGATGCGCCGAGGCTTCGCGTCATCAGCAACCTCGCTGTCGGCGTCGACAACATAGACGTCGAGGCGGCAACGCGCGCGGGCATCGCGGTCGGCCATACTCCCGGCGTGCTGACC